>Ga0210405_10002638_pt1 | contig 18453 bp, 18 predicted proteins | sample IncBWH11MmetaG_FD_155492 | JGI IMG/M metagenome (GOLD analysis project Ga0210405, IMG submission 155492) | Forest soil microbial communities from Barre Woods Harvard Forest LTER site, Petersham, Massachusetts, United States - Inc-BW-H-11-M | ecosystem: Environmental > Terrestrial > Soil >... | reverse complement strand
ATCCAACGACCGAATTGGCGGTTGGCAGCTGATGTACCAAGCGCTTCAAACGGGGCAATGGCAGATTGCCGACACCTGCCCGAAGCTGATAGAGGCCATCCCCAGTCGGATGCACGACGAAAAGCGCCCCGGCGATGTTCTCAAGGTACCAGGAGATCCTCTGGATGACGTGGCTGACGACGCGCGGTATGGAATTTACACGTTTATCACAACGACCGAAAAGCCACGGGAATTAATAGTCCGGGAGGACATTCGTCGCCTAGCCGAACAAGGCGACCTGACATCGGCCTACGTTCGCCATCTTCAGATGACCGCGGAGTAGCGGCGCGGCGGGCCGGTAAGGAATCGCAGCCGGGCATGTTCCAAAAAGGTCTCGAAAGCGCCCAGCGCCAGAGTCATCGAGTCAACAACTTAGCGGTGTGACTTTCGCCCCATTTCGTAGCACCAACAAACATATGATTTCGGAACGGCAACAATTCGGCGATGCGCAACGGATGCAAATGGAGACTGTGCAAGCGAGACCACTGCTAACACTCGAGGCTGTCGCTGATTTGTTGGGTGTCTCGAAGGCCTGGGTGAGGGATCATGCTACACGACGCAACCCACGCCTTCCCGTAGTTCGGTTCGGTCAGAAGCGCGCAGTGCTTCGCTTTCGTCAGCAAGATGTCGAGAGGTTCATTGTTGAGCACCTAGTCTCTGCAGAAAGGAGTATATAGTGGCGAAAATTCCCAAACTGCGGAGGAAGCAGATGCGTACTCGCCATCAGGACGGTTGGGTTGAGGAGCGCGGCGGTCGTATTCGGAAGTGGTACGGCCACTACTACGTTTACGAGGCAAATGAGCAAGGAAAAGAAACTCGCCGGCACCGCGGAGCGTATCTCGGCGAAAAATCGAAACTGCGGAAGTGGGAAGCCGAAGATAAGCTGCGGAAGATCATCGCGGCCGCGTCAAAGAACCAACCCAGCCCAAACCGTTTGACCCTAGAATGGTACACGCGGGAACGCTTTCTTCCCATGCGCGAACCGCAGTGGGCACCATCCACGAGGGAAACGAATCTTTACCACCTGGAGCACCAGATACTCCCCGCGCTCGGCGCCACGCCTTTGGTGGAACTTGATAAATTCAAGTGCCAAGTGTTTCTGAATGCCATCGCGCAGCGCGGTTTCTCGTTCACCGTTGTCGACCACAATCGCACGATGCTAAAGGCGATTCTTGAGGAAGCCCTCGACGCTGATCTGATCGGCAAGAACCCGGCCCGAAAGTTAGTCAACCCGGAAACGAAGGAACCGGAAAAGCAGGTTCTCGCGAAAGCGCACGCCCGATTACTTCTCGATTCTCTGCCCTTCCGGGACAAGCTTATGGCCATGGTCGCCGCCTTCTGTGCCATGAGACCCGGGGAGATCTTTGGGCTGCGTTGGTCATCCTGGCGCGGCGATCACTTCCACATCGAGGGCACTGCTTGGCGTGGCACCTTACGGCCGGGCAAGGCCAAGACGAAAGGCAGTAAGGCACCGGTTACATTCCCGGACGTCCTGCTACCACTCTTACAGATGTGGCGAGAGCAGAACGCGAGCGCGCCGGCTGAAGCGCTGATTTTTCCAAGCGAAAAGGGCACACCAATGCGACCGGAGAACTGGCTGCGGAGACGCGTCAAGCCTATTGCCAAGGCCGCGGGAATCTCCACGCCGGTTAACTTTCAGGTGTTACGGCGCACATTCGCAACCAACGCCCAGGGCCACGGGAGCGCGAAAGACGTGCAAGCCCATCTGCGGCACAGCGACATCGGAACCACACTCAACGATTACACGCAAGCCATTCCAGAGAGTGTGCGCAAACTGGTGAACGCTGTGGCCGATGACGTGATGACCACGAAGAGGGTTCAGTGAAAAGTCCCAACGTTCTGAACACAACTGAACACACAGCCAAAAACGCTGCGCTCGTAAGTATTTGGAAATATGGAGCGGGAGACCGGGATCGAACCGGCGACATCCAGCTTGGGAAGCTGGCGTTCTACCGCTGAACTACTCCCGCTCACTGGCAGCGAAGTCAACCACTTTACGCGGCACAGGAAGGCGATACAAATTATCATCCCTGGTGCGCTCATTTGCAAGGAATGTTCAGAGACTGAGATTGCTTCGGAGCCTCGCACTCTCGGCAGCCTTTGCCAAACGGAGTTGATTGTTCAACGGTCTACTAGTAACTTTTCGGGGACGCGCGAATCCCATGCAGGCCGAGTTGAAGTAAAGGAGCATCGATGAACTCGCGAATCGACGATCGAAAGTTCAAGCGCATCAGCCGACGTGAGTTGCTAAAGCTGACGCCGGTCCTCGCGCTGGGCGCATTCGCCATTCCTGCATTGCAGAAACCACTTCTACGAGCCGGGCTTGGCTTCAGCGACTGGGCCTCGGCAAAGATGTTTCGTAGTGGCCACCTGGCGCCTGTTTTTGCTGACTCGGAACTCACTGCGTTCAACGAGTTTCCGATTAACGGCTACGATGTCGACGATCCTGGAGTCGACTTTGACAAATGGAATCTCACCGTCGGAGGCGCGGTGCAGAAACCTGGCGACTACACAATCGTACAGATTCAGGCTCTGCCGAAGTTTACGCAGAACACGCGGCATGTTTGCGTCGAGGGTTGGGATGTAATCGGCAAATTTGGCGGCGTGCGCCTTTCGGACTTTCTTACAATGATCGGCGCGGACACTACCGCGCGTTTTGTCTCCGTCGAGTGCGCCGATGACTATTACGAGTCGCTCGACATGGCTACGGCTCTGCATCCCCAGACTATGTTGTGTTACGAAATGTACGGCCAGCCATTGACCCGCGAGCACGGCGCACCATTGCGCCTGACCATCCCAACCAAAGTCGGCTACAAGCAGGCGAAGTACTTGACTGATCTCAAAGTGACCAATGTGCTCGAAAGAGTGGGGTATTGGGAGGATCAGGGTTATTCGGAGTTTTACGGGCTGTAGCGGCGCGAGGAGGGTGCATGTCGACGCAAGCGATTGCGATCGAAAACGCGAAGACCGGCGAAGTCAGCGAGGCGGTGTACGAGCATCCGCTGGTGGTTCGTCTTTGCCACTGGGTGAATGCTGTGGCTTTGTTCGTCATGGTGGGCAGCGGGCTCCAAATTTTCCGAGCCTTTCCGAGCTTCGGAGCCAAAATTCCGCAGAGAGACTTGATCAACTGGCCGAAATCTTTTGCGATTGGAGGCTGGCTGGGCGGCGCACTGCAGTGGCATCTCACCTTTATGTGGATTTATTTGGCAACCGGATTGGTGTACATCGGATATGAGGTTTTCAGCGGCAACTATAAGCAAGTTCTTTTTGCGCGGGGAGACCTGCCCGGAGTGTGGCCGATGGTGCGCCATTACTTTTTCTTCGGGCCCAAGCCACCGCTGAAAGAAGCTTACAACCCGCTGCAGAAGCATGCGTACACATCCGCAATCGGACTAGGCGCACTTTCGGTGCTGACTGGTTTCGCGGTCTGGAAGCCGGTGCAGTTTTCATGGCTCGCGTGGATGATGGGCGGATTCCATCTGGCGCGACTGTGGCATTTCCTGATCATGTGGGCAATTCTGGCGTTTGTGTTCGGCCATCTCGTAATGGTCGTCCTGCACGGATGGAACAACTTCGTCTCGATGCTGACCGGATGGAAGAAGGATCCGGAGAACTTACCTAAATAGTGGCCGTTGGCCGACGTAATTTCCATTTTGCGGTGGGAGCAATGCCGGGGGAAGCGACTTCGCTGGAGAATCCAGCCGCTAGGCTCAATGAAGAAATGCTGATCCGGCGCATCCGGGACGGCGAGCACGAGCTTTTCTACGAGCTGATCCGACCTTACGAACGGCGGGTGTACTCGACCGCATTTGCGATTTTGCGCAACGAAGCGGATGCCGAGGACGTCGCTCAGGAGGCGGTGCTGAAAGCTTTCAAACACATTCGGCAATTCCGAGCGGAGGCGCGATTCAGCACCTGGCTGATCCAGATCACGGTGAACGAGGCACGCATGAGGAGAAGGAAAGAGCATGCCGAGATCATGCAGCCGATCGCGGACCACCAGGACGACGAAGGGAACTATGTGCCGCGCGACTTCGCTGACTGGCGCGAGATTCCGTCGGAAACCCTGGAACGAAGCGAGGTTCGGCAGAAACTGGCGGAGGCGCTGGCGTCGCTCGGTCAGAAGTACCGTGAAGTTTTCGTCTTGCGCGATATGCAGCATTTGAGCATTGAAGAGACTGCGACAGCTCTGGGGGTTTCCACGGCGTCCGTAAAGACCCGGTTGCTGCGGGCGCGGCTCATGCTGCGCGACCTGCTGGCTCCCGGGCTCGGTGGAAGTTGGAGCAGCAAGTTGTCGTTCGCAAAGGGGACCAAGCCATGGTAATGACCTGCGAGCAGGTTTGGCACGAGATTTCGAATTACCTCGAAGGCGCGGTCGCCCCAGATTTGCGCGCCGCCATGGATGAGCACCTTCGCGGGTGCCAGAAATGCAGCGCGGTACTTGAGGGCACGCGCAACGTGATCGGCCTCTACGGGGAGGAAAGTATGTTCGAGCCACCTCAGGGATTCAGCCAGCGTCTCCACCGAAGGCTGGAGGAAAATATGCCGCGCCAGCGAGGAACGGCGTTTGGCTGGATGGTGGCGGTGGCAGCGGCGCTTTTGATTATCGTAGGATTCGAGGTCGGCGACACATCGGCGTTCGTCGGTCCTCAACTGCGTTCGCAACATGCGCAGCCGGGGGTGGGCGTTCCCGGAGAAATGATGGTCGTGGTTGCGGAAGACGGAAAAACTTTTCATGCTGCAGCATGCCCGTTCATCCATGACAAAGCAAGATTGCGGACTATACCGGCGAGCCAGGCCTTGAAGGAAGGTTACACCCCGTGCGTACGGTGTATGAAGAAGTATCTCAACCAAAGCGCGAGTGCCGACGATGGTGATGATGATGAATTTGCCACTTCAGAAGGGCTGGCTACAAAGTAGGTCGATTTTCTGCAGAAATTGTTTCGGGTAGCCTGCTGCGGCTACCCGAAGTCGAACCTGGAATGTATGCCAGCTGGCCTAGTTCTGCTTCATGCTGTCATCGTGTTTCATGGTGTCGTCTTTCTTCATATCACTTGATTTGTTCTTGTCGGTCTTAGTCTTTGTTTTTGTTTTGCTGGCCTTCTTGTCCTTCGCCATGTCATCTTTCTTCATCTGATCTTGCTTGGTGGTATCTGGCTTCATGTTGTCCTGCTTCATGGTGTCGCCGCCGGACTGAGCGAACGCCAGGGTCACGGTTAGGAAAAACATTCCCATCAACTTGCACATCAACTTTTTCATAAGATTCTCCCAGTTGTAGTTTGAAATTGGGGGCCACCTCGGCCCCGGCGATGAGATGTGCTCGAAAACGGAAAGTTACAGACCGGGAAAGAGCCGTCAATTCCGGGCGGCTACGGTGGTGCCAACTATTTCTACGTCGGCGCCAACCACTCGACCCTGACCCGGCTCCTGCAGGAATGCGATGAGCCGCAGATTGTGGGCATCTGTTCCAGGGTCGAGTTTCATTTGAATATCCTGCGCAAAGGTTTGCCCTTGCCGAAGCGTTCCTACCTTCACGATGCTCCGGACTACCGCCGTGTGGGCCAATGTACGTCCAGCGTTTTCGCCGTGAGCGACTTGCGATTCCGCACGGTTGAGAGCGACGGTAACGTAGACGTCCGCTTCGCGCAAACCGAAGGATGCCGGCAGCGCATCTGTTTCCAGATGGGCCTGCAACACGCTGGCTGCGCCTACGGAAGCAGACGACAAGCGGACGGCAAGCTTCGGTCTCGTCAACGCCTTGGCGAAGGCCTTATCCGCCAATGCTGCATCGCTGCCTACAAATTCGCTGGTTCCGTCCACGACCATTTGCGGCGTGTAGACGCTGTCGAGGCCGAGACGCTTGGCATAGATGCTTTGTCGGTCGCTATAAAAGCGTGAGGAGTAAGGATCCTTCCAACCGATATGGTTCCAATAGTCGACGTGTTCACTGAGAACGATCATTTCTGCGCGCGCGATTGGCTGCCGATCCAGTTTCTGCAGGAACGCGTCCGCGGGGGGACAGCTGGAGCACCCCTCGGAGGTGAACAACTCCACCAGAACTGGAGTCCGCGGATCCGGGCTCGCTGAGGATTCAGGGGCTCGCGCCACCATCCCGCTTGTCGATCCGAAAAAGGCTAGAGTTAGAATCAGCAAACTCTTCATGGCGTCACTGTATATAGGATGCGCGGCCCGCGCGGAAGTTACGGAGCGCGACTAAGTTAGGGAGACTCGAAACTTTTGTGAAGCTGGGGACTCTAAGCATACGAGCCCGAAAGATCGCAACTTCGGACGAGAGGAGTTTGTTTATGAGTAGCTTTTCACGCATATTTGCCCTTCTATTGATGCTAACGCTGGGTGTCGCGATTGCCTGCAACGCCGGTGACAACGCGATCACGGCCGTGCCGAACCCAGCCGCGGATGCGCCAATTGCCACGAGCAAGACGCAGCAAACTGCGGTCGTCGCAGGCGGCTGCTTCTGGGGCATTCAGGCCGTGTTCCAACACGTCAAGGGCGTGGTCAACGCGACTTCGGGATACTCTGGAGGCGCGGCCAACACCGCGGAATACGAGGTCGTGAGCAGCGGCGAAACTGGCCACGCAGAATCGGTCGAGATCATCTATGATCCGTCGCAGATCACGTACGGCCAGCTGCTTCGTGTCTTTTTCTCGGTGGCGCACGACCCCACGCAGTTGAACCGGCAGGGCCCCGATTCAGGCACTCAGTACCGGTCGGTTATTTTCTACGGCAATGACGAACAAAAACGGATTGCCGAGGCTTACATCGCGCAACTCGATAAGGCGCGGGTCTTCCCGCGTCCGATCGTGACTCAGGTGGTTGCGTTAAAGGCATTTTATGCGGCCGAGGCTTACCACCAGGATTACGCCACGAATCATCCGAACAATCCCTACATCGTCTACAACGATGCGCCGAAGGTTGCTCATCTTCACCAGGAGTTTCCCGAGCTTTACACCGGCAAGTAGCGTTGAAGGTAGCATCGGAGGAGGAAGCACCCATGTTCGAGTCTCTCGTGGAAAAGGATGATGGATCGGGCAAAGTGAAACGGCGAGCTTTTCTTGTGACTTCGGTTTCCGCGATTGCCGGATTGGCAGCGTGGTCGTTGAGAAAGCCGCGGCTTGCACAAGCGACTGCGTCGAAGGAAGCACCTCAAGAGGTCAGGGTTGTTCAGTTTTCCGATGCGGGTGAGCGATTGAAAACGGTTCATGTGCCGAAAGTTGTTAAAAGCGAAGACGAGTGGCGGAAGCAGCTAACTGCAAACGCTTTCGATATAACGCGTCACGCCGATACTGAATTTGCGTACTCGGGAAAATACTGGAACCTGCACGATAAGGGCCTCTTCCGCTGCATTTGCTGCGACAACGCATTGTTCAGCTCGGAGACGAAGTTTGATTCTGGAACTGGCTGGCCCAGTTTCTGGCAACCGATCGCGCCGGAAAACGTCCGGAGTACAAGAGACATCAGCTTGGGGATGGTGAGGATGGCGGTGTCATGCACCGAATGCGACGCGCACCTGGGCCATGTTTTCGATGATGGTCCAGCACCTACGCATCTGCGATATTGCATGAATTCGGTGTCGCTGAGATTTGTGCCGGCGAAAGCCACCTAAGGACTCCCGAGTCGAGTCGCAACACATTAGACCAGTTTTACCGTTGCTATATCCCGTCACGAAGTGTCATCCCGAGCAACTCAAGGGGATCTGGGTGCTTGCCCTCCTTGACGATGCCGGTGCTGCGGGCACGAACCCAGATCCCTCGCTTCGCTCGGCATGACAAGCGCGTTGTGGTCCGGGCTGTGTGTCAAAACGATCTAGGTCCAGCGGAACCAACGCAAGGCAAGCAGGAAGGAAATTCCTCCCCAAAGCAGAAGGACAAGCAGGCGTCCGGCCTGCGTCGCAAGGGGGGCCCCTTCGAGAATGGTAGCGCGCAGGGCGTCATTAAGCGCGGTCAAGGGTAGCGCTTTAATGAATGGTTGGATGACCGCCGGGAAACGCTCGTAGGAAAAGAAGACTCCGGAAAAGATCCACATGGGCATCATGATCAAATTGATCAGCCCGCTGACGCTTTCAATCTTCTGTGCGCGGCTGGCCGTCAGCAGGCCTAATCCGGCGAATCCTACGGCACCGATCGAGCTTAGTATCAGGATCGAGAGCAACGACCCGAGTACGCGTATATGAAAAACCAGCGCGCCGAAGCCAAGCAGCAGTCCGACTTCAGCGATCATGAGCACCAAGCGGCCTCCAGCCAGGGCGAGCAGGAAATCACTTCTCCGCATGGGCGTCGCAACAAAACGTTTGAGCAGTTTGCGCTGGCGCATATCCACCAGGGCAAAGCCGATGCTCCACATGCCTGAGTTCATCAGATTCATCCCGATCAAGCCGGGAATGAGAAAGTCGATATAGCGCGATCCGGGCTCGTTCGAAATGACCGAGGAAGTGGGCAGCGGATTTTTGCGACCGGCTGAGACTTGCAGAACGTCATCGACTTCAGCCCGCGAGAGCACACTCTCGGGACGCGCCGGATCGTAGAGATACTGAAAACCGCCCTTGCCGTCGGATTCCACAACCAGATCGTATTTGCCGAGACGGAATCCCTTGAGTGCTGCCGGCTTGTCGAGAACCTCAGCGCGCATCGAGGACTTCTGCGGCGATTGTTCGATCAGGGATAACGCATCTTGCGCCCCGTTGCCTTGGACAATCGCAACGAAGGTCACATCGGCTGGCCTGTTGCGGAAGGCAATCCCAAGTCCCAGAGCCAGGAGTAGTGGAAATCCGAAGACCCAGAAGACAACTTCGGGTTCACGCTTCAGTTCTTTCATTCGCACCATTACCAGGTGCGTGAAAGCCGACCAGCGGCCATTGCGGGGCGTTGGGAGCCGAATTGGCGTAACCGGAGTTTCTTGGGCGAGGCTCATGCTAATCCACTTTTCACAGTTCCCTCAGGTGCCGGCCCGTCAGGTTGACAAACACATCCTCCAGGCTCGCTTGTCGTGTGGTGAGGTGGAGAAGTTGCGAGCCGTGTTTTTCGACAGCATCGAGCAACGCCGGAATGGTCAAGTGCGGCTCACGCACGGTGAGGCTGACCAGACCATCGTCATGGCGAACCGACTCTACGCCCGGCAGCACTCGCCACGCGTCGAGGGCAACACCGTCGCCGGAGTCGCCGCTGGCCTCGAACTCCACTACGTGGTGCCCGCCCAGGCGCTCGATCAACTCGGAGGGCGTACCCTCGGCAATGATCTGGCCGTGGTCGACGATCGCTAGACGGTCGCATAAGCGCTCAGCCTCGTCCATGTAATGCGTGGTCAGCAACACGGTGCCGCCGCCTCGCTGGAAGTTGCGAATAATGTCCCAGAGCTGGCGGCGGCTTTGCGGATCGAGTCCAGTCGTAGGTTCGTCGAGAAACAGAATTTTGGGATTTCCCACCAGGGCGGTGGCTACGGCCAAGCGTTGGCGCTGTCCGCCGGAAAGTTTGCCCACCATAGCATCAGCCTTCTCGCCGAGCTGTAGATCGTCGAGCACCTCGTCGGCGGAGCGCGGTTCGCGATAGAAGCTGGCGAACAGTTCAATGGTTTCGCGGACAGTCAATTTCTCCGAGAGCCGGGTCTCTTGTAGAGAGATCCCCAGCCACTCGCGCACTTCGCGTTGATTCTTCCTCCAGGTGTGGCCAAGAATCGTAACCTCGCCGGAGGTGGGATCGAGCAGCCCCTCAAGGATTTCGATGGTGGTGGTCTTCCCTGCCCCATTCGGGCCCAAGAGCCCGAAGCACTCCCCGGGCTCAATTTGCAGGCTTAGCCCGCGAACCGCTTCTACTTTTCCGTCATAGGTCTTGCGCAAGTCGCGGCATTCAATGGCAGCGGGCACGCAAAGATTTTAACTTAAGCACGATGAGATTTTGTCACTCTTGCCTATCGTGGCCACGATTGCAAGAGTGCAGCTAAACTCCCAGTTCTCGTTTAAAATATGACTCTGCCTGTTGAGTAGAGGAACTCCTCTGATGCCAGTGCCACGACGCGGATTCACTTGACGATCCCACTCCTAAACGCCCGTGTGTCGTTTCCATCTGACTCTCTCCGTCACTGCGAAAGGAAACCGCTCATGCTAAGGAAGCTATGGCTTTTGTTGCCGCTGTTGCTGCTCACGTTTGCCGGGATTGCCTCGGCACAAGAGACCCGTCATTTCACTTTTCACTATGCTTTCACCGTCAAAGATCTTCCCTCTGGCGACAAGGTGCGGATTTGGATTCCGCAGTCGCACTCGGATGCGTTCCAGACTGTAAAGGTCATCTCAGCGACCGGCGACCTGCCTCTGAAGAAGGCGCACGAGTCAAAGTACGGGAACGAAATGTATTACGCCGAAACGTCGAAAGCCAAGCAGCCGGAGTTGCATTTCGAGGTTGTTTATGACGTCGTCCGGGATGAGCGGCTCACTCTGGGGATCTATTCTCCGCACCTTGCAACGGCCAAGCTTAGCGACAAGCAAAGAAAGGAATTTCTCGCGCCGGACGCGCTCGTGCCCACGACAGGATTGCCGGCGGAACTGGCCGTGAAGGTCACTGAGGGCAAGACTTCGACTCTCGACAAGGCCCGCGCCATCTATGACTATGTGTTCACGACCATGCGTTACGACAAGACGGGCACCGGTTGGGGACGTGGCGACGTGCTCTACGCCTGCGATGCCAAGAAGGGCAACTGCACCGACTTTCATTCGCTGTTCATCGCCATGGCGCGGTCGCAGGGGATTCCGGCGCGATTCGAAATAGGATTCCCCTTACCGCCCGACAAGCACTCGGCCGAGATTGCCGGATATCACTGCTGGGCCGATTTCTTCGATCCGCAGCACGGATGGATTCCTGTTGACATCTCAGAGGCCTGGAAGCATCCGGAGAAAAAAGACTACTTTTTCGGCGCACACGACGACAATCGCGTGGAATTTACCATGGGCCGCGATTTGGAGTTAAGCCCGAAGCAGGGTGCGAAGCCGCTGAATTATTTTGTGTATCCGTATGTGGAAGTAGCGGGGAAGGAGTATCCCAATGTTTCGACGGCATTTTCGTTTGCTGACGTCGACGGCGGAGTAGCCGCCCAGCGTTAATCCGTGAAATCCGGACGCTCAGGGGCGGATGCCCGTAGCTCAGCGACGAGGGTGTGCTCGCTTCGCTCGCTGCCAGGACGAGGCGTAAGGCTACGCGACTAGAGGCGGAATCAGTCGTCATCCGGCTTGGGTTTATCGGCAAAGACTTTGTGCTGCGCAGCTGGCATTGGCTGATCTCCCTTGCGATCGCGCCACAGGATTGCATTGAGCACGGTCGGTGTCGCCGCATCGGGACGGGAAAAATCCATCTTGGCAGATTCTCCCGCACCCTGCCCCTTTGCCGGATTCGTTTGGTAGATCAGATTGTTATCGCGATTGCTCCAGTCGGCGGTGAATGGCGGCTGATCGCCTGCGCCAGAAAACAGCGGCGCCATCAACGGAGCATAACCGTCGTTCTGATTCATCGGCGGCAAACTCAGCAATGTTTCTATCGTGTGGATCAGGTTCACCGTGGTGTAGAAATGGTGGTCCACGAACGGGTGATCAGCTGACCCTGCTGAATATTTGCTGATCACGAAAGCGATCGAGCGATGAGCATCCACGTGATCGGCGCCGTCCTGAGCATCGTCTTCGAGAATGAAAATGGCTGTATCGTCCCAGTAGGGACTGTGCGAGACCGCTTCCACCACGCGACCAACCGCGAGGTCATTATCGGCGACGCTGGCGGCTGGGCGAGGCTTTCCCGCAGTGGTGCCGTGGGTGTGATCGTCGGGCAGATAAAGAAGAACGAACGCGGGAAGTTCGGTCCCCTTGTTTTGCTTGCGGGCGCGAACGAATCCGTCAAACTCATTCAGGAATTCGTCGGCGCGCAGCTGATCGGGATACTCCGTGTTGAAGTCTGGGAACAAGGGATCGAAGTGATCTCGCAGAACCGCCTTGGTTGGTTTTGTGGCTTTCAGTAGTGGAACCGGCCACGGCCACGGACTCGGCGAAGCATGAGGCTGGCCGACATTAGATGGCAGCGAGTCTCCTTTGCTTACCATGTTCTTCGGGCACGCCGAGTTCGGCGCCGGCGTACCTTCATGAACTGTCGCCTTGCTTTCCGTGGCCTTGCACCACACGCCGTAGATGAATTCTCCGTAGTCGCGGTAGCTAAGGCCGTGACTGGCCACGTTATTCCAGATGTAACCAGTGGCCGGCTCATTCACGTCCGGTTCATTCAGATCGAGGGGAATTTCGTCGGCTACGCTGCCCTGAAAATCGTAGGTGCGCTCCCTGCTACGGTAATTAATCTGCCAGGTCTGCTCGTTGTAGTCGCTGGTAATGGCGGCCGTTGACCACTCGTGTCCATTGCCCGAGACTTCGCCGCTATCGTAGAAATTATCGAGCACTCCGAATTGCAGTGCCAGCTTGTGTTCGTTGGGCGTTACGTCCGCACCGTACATGGTCAACGAGGGATCACCGTCGCCCGATTTCAAATCACCGAGCACCTGATCGTAGGTGCGATTCTCTTTGATGATGTAGATCACGTGATGAATCGGATTGGACTTCTGGGCGAATTGGATTTGGCCTGGACTCGAACGTAGAAGATTGCTCTCTTCGACCGTGCGCGTGAATTCGGGCAGTTGCTTTTCAATGTCCTGGATTTTGAGCCGCGCAATCGAGCCGTAAAGCAGAGTCGGAATATAAGGATGCTCGCGGTGTCTGCGTTCGTTCTTCAGGTGGTTCAGACCGTTGTTAGGGCCGGTTCCCTGACCTTTCGAGGTGGCGAGCAAAAGATCATTGCCTATTGTGGCTAGAGCAGTGGGATACCAATCGGTGGGGATGAAGCCGGAAGCGGGCTCGACGGGAATCTCGGACGGTTCGGTTGGGCTGAAGAATGTGGCATGGATGTAGAAAACCGCGATTGCGTTGATGCCAGCGTCAGCAACGAAGAGGCTCTCGCCATTTGCCGAGAGGGCTAGCGCATTGGGATACGTGCCGCCGTATTTTTCTCCTGAGATGGTTGTGTCGAGCAACAACTGCGGCTTGCCAGTTTCAGCGGACACTACCGCCACGCGGTTGGCGTTCGATAGCGCCACGTATAGCGATTTCTCATCGGGGCTCAGCAGCATCGCCGTCGGATGCGAACCCGGTGCCCTTGGATCCTTGGGCTCAAGCAGCGAGATCGAGCGCGCGACAGTTCCCTTCTCCAGGTCGAGTTCCGCTACGCGAGATGCATTCCATAGGCTGCACCAGGCGCGGCGGCCATCGCGCGACGCCACGACGGCGTAAGGAAACGACGACGGAATCATTTCGTGCGTGCTCACGTCGAACCGTTTGAGTACGTGGCCGCTGGCGGAGTCGACGAGAATGACGTTGTCCGAAAGATTGTTAGCGATGAGCAATCGGTCGGCGACTCCTGGCGAGGAGATCACAGCAAGACCGGCGGGATAAGGAAGGACCGTTCCGTCGACCGTCTTACGCACACCTTGTGCGACCTTCTTCCCGGGGACAATGTTTTGAGGCGGAATCTTTATAAAGCGATCCCATGCGACCTGGCCGTCATGAAAGCGATAAACTGCGATCCCATTGCCGGTGTCGCCCGGTTTTTCGCCGGTAGGGTCAGTAATCGAACCAATTGAAGCGTAAAGGTGCTGACCATCTGAGCTGAACGCTAACCCAACAAAATAGCTCTGGTGTGCCTCTTCGGGCAGGCGGTCTTCCGGGAAATCGGCGAGTTGATTAGTGCCTAGATTTAGTATCGCGATGGACTGATGCGCCTGGTTTTGTTGCGAGCCGTAACCATCGTTCAGAATCGCGGCATAACGCCCGTCAGGGCTCACAGTCATCGCTGCCGCGAAACCGTTCAGTGATCCGAGGACGCCAGGCGAGGGGACGATCAGTACCTTGCTCGTGGGCAGAGAAATCTGTCGCGGCACCCTCTGGTTTTGCGCCACGAGTAGTGTGAGAGTAGCGACAGAAAACAGCAAGGCGAGAAAGTAGAGAATTCTGCGCAAGGGCTGCCTCCTTTGTGAAGATGTTTAGCGTAACATCGGCAAAGCAAAACCGGTCAGACAAGCTGACCGGTTTCTGGCGCGGCAACAAATCACCCTCTAGTGCGTGTCGGTACTGGCCTGATGCACAGTGGGTTCTGGAGTGACATTGTGACGGACATCAGCTCCACGCACCCAGAAAATTACGTCCTCGGCGATGTTGGTAGCATGATCCGCAACGCGTTCCAAGTTACGCGCAACCAGCAACGCGTCCAAGGCCTGGCGGGTTACCTCGGGCCGCTCATTCATGGTCTTGACCAGCGTGATGAACGCCTCGTCTTTCATGCGATCAACCACGTTATCCATTTCGAGCACAGCTTGCGCAAGCTCGGCTTTGCCTTCTATGAATGATTCCAAGGAACGCCGGACCATAGCCGAAACCGCAGCCGCCATGCGCGGAATGTCGACTGGGAGATCAACCTTGGGGAGTTCGACTAGATCCATGGCCCGCTCGGCAATGTTGACCGCCTGATCACCGACGCGTTCCAGGTCTGAATTAATCTTGGTGACAGCGAGGATGAAACGCAGGTCCACAGCGATCGGCTGTTGCAACGCAAGCAGATCAAATGCGAGTTCATCGATTTCCCGCTCGGCCACGTTGATCTGGAATTCGCCTTCGAGCACCATGTGGCAGCGCGCCAGGTCGCGGTCAATATAAGCCTGGCAGGCGCGATCCACGGCCTGCTCGGCCAGTCCGCCCATACGGAGCAAACGGGCCCGAAGATCATCCAGTCCTTGCTGAAAGCGGGTGCGCATTATCCAAACCTGCCTGTGATGTAATCCTCCGTACGCTTGTCGGACGGGGTAGTGAAAATCTTTTCCGTCTTGTCGAGTTCAATCAGCTTGCCCAAGAGGAAAAAACCAGTAAATTCGGCCACGCGAGACGCCTGCTGCATATTGTGCGTCACAATTACAATTGTAAACTTTTCCTTGAGCTGAAAGATCAACTCTTCGATCTTGCCGGTCGAAATCGGATCCAGGGCCGAGCAAGGCTCGTCCATGAGCAGGACTTGTGGCTCGACCGCAAGGGCGCGAGCGATACAGAGTCGTTGCTGCTGTCCCCCTGACAAGCTGGCGCCGGACTTCTTGCGAAGATTATCTTTCACCTCGTCCCACAATGCAGAAAGTTTCAGAGAGCGCTCCACAATCTCATCCAGCCGCTTGTGATCGTGGAAGCCATTGAGCTTTAATCCTGCAGCCACGTTGTCGTAGATCGACATCGTCGGAAATGGATTGGGCTTTTGAAACACCATGCCGATGCGCCGGCGAATCTGCACCGCTGACGTGCCGTTGTATACGTCGAGCTCGCCGATTTGAACTTTGCCGGTGGCGCGAGCGTCAGTTACAGTCTCGTGCATGCGATTCAGGCAGCGCACAAATGTGGATTTGCCGCACCCGGAAGGTCCAATAATGGCTGTCGCGTGGTTTGCCGGCGCCTCCATGCTGATGTCATAGAGGGCCTGGGTTTTGCCAAACCATGCGTTCAGCTTATCGACTTTGATCCCAACTCCCATGGTTCAGTTCGCTCCCTTGAGCATTCCGCGGCCGGCAACGATTCGCACTGCACTCACCGCAAACACGATCAGTACAATCAATATCAACGCTCCTGCCCACGCCTGGCGATGCCATTCATCGAAGGGCGAAATCGCGTAAGTGAAAATCTGCAACGACAGAGCGGCCGTCGGCTGATTGATTTTCCAGTTCCAGTACTGGTTGCCGAATGCGGTGAATAGAAGCGGGGCCGTCTCGCCGGCAACCCGCGCGAAGGCCAGCATAACACCGGTGATCACACCAGACGTGGCGGTTCGCAAAGTAATCGACAAGGTAGTGCGCCAGCGCGAAACTCCCAAACCATAGGCCGCTTCCCGCACGGCGTTGGGCACGAGCAAAAGCATCTCTTCGGTTGTGCGCGTGATGGTCGGAATCATCATGATGGCCAGCGCGACTCCGCCGGCCAAGGCTGAAAAGTGTCCTTGCGACAAAACTACGATCCCATAAGCCACTATTCCCACAACGATTGAAGGCACGCCATTCAATACATCGGCGGTGAAGCGGATTACGTTTCCCAACTGGTTGCGCCCATATTCCGCCAGATAGATTCCGGCGCCGATTCCGATCGGTACGCCGAAAGCGCTGGCGATCAGCAAAATGAAAGCAGAACCCGCGATGGCATTCGCCATCCCACCACCTGCTTCGCCCACAGGCTTGGGGGTTTGCGTGAGGAAGGCCCAATTGATGGAGCCAATGCCCTTGTAAATCAGGTATCCGAAAACCGCGCCGAGCGGGAGCAAAACCAGGACTACAGCAGCCCCGGCCGCGAAAGTCGCGAAGGCATTTACGCCGCGCCGCCACAGGCTGATAGGGGCCGCAGCAAAGTCGGAGGTGGCCGTCACAGTTTCAGGCATGACTTCTCGCCGGGGTGCCGCGCGTAACCGTCCAGACCAGAAATTGGGCCAGAATATTCACGATGATGGTCACGATGAACAGAGCCAGTCCGATCTCAATGAGCGCGCTCAAATATGTATTACCAGTGGCCTCGCTGAACTCGTTGGCAATGACGCTGGCCATGGTGTAGCCGGGAGCGAACAGCGATTTTGCAATCTCTGGCCGGTTTCCAATCACCATGGTGACCGCCATAGTTTCGCCCAGCGCGCGGCCCAAGCCAAGGATCACGCCACCCAGAATCCCGGCACGCGCGTTGCGCAGTACGCCGGTCCGAATCATTTCCCAGCGGGTCGCTCCCAAAGCCAGCACTGCTTCTCGCTGCTGTTGGGGAACGGCCGTCATCACTTCTCGGGTGATCGACGAGACGATGGGCACGACCATGATGGCGAGAATGATTCCAGCTGCGAGCATTCCGATACCGTACGGGGGACCTTCAAACAGTCCCGTCCATCCAAAGTAACGCGCGCAAAACGGCTCTCCATACTGGCGAAGCAGCGGCACCAGCACGAAAATCGCCCACAGGCCATAGATGACGCTGGGAATCGCCGCCAGAAGCTCCGTGGTAAAAGCCAGCGGCCCTTTCAGCCAGCGCGGAGCCATTTCCGTAATGAATACGGCTACGCCAATCGCGAGAGGCACAGCAAGAAGGAGTGCCAAGAGCGAGGATACGAGTGTGCCATACACGAACGGTAAAGCGCCGAACTGCTCGTTGACCGGGTCCCATTCACTTTGGAAAAAGAACTTCAATCCGAAGGCATGCCAGGACAGCTTCGAACCGCTCACAAGCTCGTAAACAATCACGCCGACGAGCGCGAGCACGCACAGCCCGCATGCCAGCATTGCCAAGTGAAAAATGCCATCGGCGATGTGGCTGCTGCCGGCCTTGAGCAAGGGCTCGGCCTGCACCTCGGAAGTAGCTGCAACCTCTTTTTTTGCAACGGGTTGCGGTCCTGTCAAACGAGGCGCTCCTAGAGCTTGGTTGGCCATCAGTAGGCAGGCTAGCAGAATCGTGTTACAGCAGTGTTAAAATACCCGATTGCTGGTCTTGTGGGCTTGGTTTGACTCCGATCCCAGAAGAATACGTCCAACGAATTTCCTTGATTGCATTTTGCTGGATTCCCCTGTAGTTTTTCGTTCTCTCGGTTTCAGTGCTGGTTATGCCCATTGATTTAAAACGTAGCCGCTTGGCGTTTCAGAGATTAGGCCGCGAACTGACCAAGCTTGAGAAGCATCCGGCCCCGGAAAGCGTGCACAAATTTCGCACCAACAGCCGCCGCGTGGAGGCTCTGCTCAGCGAAGTAGCCCCGAAGTTAAACCGCCACGACAAAAAGCTGTTGAAACTTCTCTCGCGCCTGCGCAAGAAGGCGGGCCGGGTGCGGGATCTGGATGTGGAAATCGCCGCGCTGCGGAGCTTGAAGATTCCAGCGGGCAACGGACACAAATCGCAGTTCGTGGACGCTTTGGTACAGGAGCGCGGCAAGCGCGAACACAAACTGGCCAAGGCTTTCAATCGAGAGACCGCAGACGAGTTGCGAAAACGGCTGAAGTGCGCAGCCACTGAGATTGATATCCCGAAGAATACCGAGCCGCTAACTTTGACGCTCGGTAAACTCGCCAAGCTCGGGCGAGATCATGTCACGCTCACGGAAAAGACGCTTCACCAATACCGGATCATCGGCAAGCGGGCTCGTTACATCGCTGAACTGGCCGATCAGGACGCGGAAGCCCAGCGCATTGTCGACCAACTTAAGCATATGCAGGACGTCATTGGCGACTGGCATGACTGGCTGAAACTCACGCAGAAAGCGGAAGCACTCTTCGGCGGGGTTCGAGACTCGGCGCTCGTTGCCATGCTGCGAAATGTGA
>Ga0210405_10002637_pt1 | contig 18454 bp, 18 predicted proteins | sample IncBWH11MmetaG_FD_155492 | JGI IMG/M metagenome (GOLD analysis project Ga0210405, IMG submission 155492) | Forest soil microbial communities from Barre Woods Harvard Forest LTER site, Petersham, Massachusetts, United States - Inc-BW-H-11-M | ecosystem: Environmental > Terrestrial > Soil >... | reverse complement strand
TGTCGGCTTGCTGATTGCGATTGAGACCACCCGCGACGCGGCCCCAGAAGATCCACCATTCGATTTCGCACTGCACCTGGCTGGAGAATTGGACGCCTGCTGAATAGACGCGGCGGGCTTGCTCCAGGCGGAAATCGTCGCCGGGGAAGCCGAGGCCGGGTCGAAGACAGAAGCCGCATAGGTTCAGCCAGCGGACTTCGAACGCGGGGCTTTTTTTGCGGCCGTTTGCGCCTTCGAGAAAGGCGTCGGCGAGTTGACGGATGGTCGCCAGCGGCCAGGAGTTTCGACCCAGGCCTAGGATTTGTTCCAGCTTGGCGGGGAGTTCTTCGGGTGCGATGGGTGTCGGATTTCGAAGAGCCCCCGCGCTGACGCTTGGGCTGTGGGTTGGTGTCGGCGTCGGTGCCCGAAGAGCCCCCGCGCTGACGCTTGGGCTGTGGGTTGGTGTCGGCGTCGGTGCCCGAAGAGCCCCCGCGCTGACGGTTGGATTGTGGGTTGGTGTCGGCGTCGGTGCCCGAAGAGCCCCCGCGTTGGCGGTTGGATTGTCAGTGGACGAAAAGACTGTGCGCGCCAGTTCTAGCGCCTGGGCTGCGGCTTCGTCGCTGATTACGGCTGCCGGCTTGCGCTGTATGGGCTCGATGGCGGCGGCTTTGCGCAGCTCGAATTGCAGACGCCAGCGATTGTCGCTGACTTTGGAATCGCACCAGGTTTCTAGCGTGCCTACTTCAGTGAGACGCGCGCCGAGTTTCACGGGCACGAGGCGTTCCCCCTTCTTTCCGAAGCGGATTACGGCGTGCAGTGGAGCGTGGGTATGCAGGTTCTCGTCGGCTGAAGCGAACTCTACTACATCGCCAAGTTTATCTTCGGTTCTTGTAAGCGAGCTGTAAAGACGGAACGATACGGGGCGGTTGGCGACCAGTTGCAAGTCGTCGCGATCAAGCTCTAAAGTGTTGCCGTCCTCGGTGCCGCGAGGGACCAGACAGACGGCTTGGACCTTTTCGCGATCGAGGTCACCAATGCCGATGTAGTAGGCGCGGGGCAATCCACCACGCACAAGGATGCCGCTGCCGGTGGAGCGGACATAAGAATAGTACGCGGCGCCGGCTGAGACGGCCAGATCGAGATTCTTGTTCTCGAAAATCTCAGGACGCTTGCCATACCAGTGCTCGACGGCGTCGGCAACGCGCTGGCGGCAAATCTCGGGGATGAAGAATCCGCCGTTGAACAGGATGGCGTCGGGGATTTGGCCTGCTCCTTCGAGGAACGCGTCCAGGTGCTTGGTGATGGCGGGGTCGGAGACATAGGGCAATCCTAGTTCGCGGAAGAGGCTGCGCTTTTCGTCTTTGGGCGCGTCGCCTCGCTGAGTGATGGGGAGGAATCCTTCTAGCGTCAGCTCGAGCGCTTCTTCGCGCAGGATTTGCGCTTTGAGGACGCCGCCGATCAACGAACTTCCACCGCCCAGGACCGTGATCTCGACGCTCTTCAGAGTGGAATCGGAAAGCAAGCGCTCCTTGGCGGCCGAGCATTGACGGCGGAGGCCACTGCGCTGACGGATGGAGAGTTGCGAGCCTAGTTTCGATTCCACTAGCCAGCCGAGAGTGAGGTCCAGGTTATCGCCGCCGAGCAGCAGGTGTTTGCCGACAGCAGTGCGCGTGAAATCGATGCGGTCGTCTTGGCGGGCTACGCGGATCAGGCTGAAATCGCTGGTGCCGCCGCCGACGTCGCACACCAGCACGATCTGGCCGTCGAAGAGCAGCTTGCGGGAGCGCGCGAAATTGTTGGCGATCCAGGAATAGAACGCGGCGGCGGGCTCTTCGAGCAAAGTCAGCTTGGGGATGCCGGCCTGCTCGGCCGCCTGGACTGTTAGCTCGCGCGCTTCTTCGTCGAAGGACGCGGGAACGGTTAGGACGATATCGTGCTCGACGATGGGGCTTGATTTCGCTGTCTCCCAGGCTTCGCGGATTTTGGCTAGAAAGCGCCCGGAAACTTCGACCGGGGAGAGCACGCGGGCGCCTTCGGGCGAATCCCAGGGGAGAATTTTGGCGGTGCGGTCCACGTTGGGATTGGAAAGCCAGCTCTTGGCGGAGTGCACCAGTTTTGTGGGGACCAAGGCCCCTTGCTCGCGCGCGTAGACGCCGACTGGTTGAGTGTCGTCCAAGAACAAGAACGACGGCAATGTTTTAAGAGCTTCCACGCGGCCCGGTGCTACTTGTTGCGGAATCGGGAGGATATGGATGGGAGGGAAGTCGAGATCGTCGCCTTCGCGCGGGTCGATATAGGACAGGGCCGAATTGGTGGTGCCGAGGTCGATGCCGATCTTCATGCGGTTACACGCTCACGCACATTGAACTCCAGCTTCCAGCGGCGGCCGTCGCGCGCGACGCACCACAACTGGAGGATACCGGTTTCGGTGACTACGGTTTCGAGCGACACGGGCACCAACTGGCCGACGCCTTCGGCTGCGGGAAGGTTCACTTCCATGGGAGAGAGCTCTTCGAGGTCCTGGCGCGTATCTTCTATAAGAGCGCCGATGGGATCGTTTTTGCGAGTGGCTGAGCCGAAGAAACGGAACTCGGCGGGCTCGCCCACCACTAATCCGAATTCGCCGTGAGGGATGACGGCCTCGGTTCCTTCTTCCATGCCGAAGGGCGCGACCGTCAGGGCTTTGACGGGATTCGGAATTCCGGGGACGGCGGGCATGGAGCTTTCGATACCAACATAATAGGTGCGGGGCACGCCGCCTCGAATGCGCACGCCACGGCCGCGCCTGGCCATGCCATAGTAGGCGGCGCCGCGGGCTACGGCGTACATCAGGTCCTCGCCGCTGAGAGGCTGGACGGCGGGCATCTTTTCGTCCTTCAGCCAGGCGTTGAGGGTGGCGACCACGCGGTCTCGCAGCAGGCCTGCATTGAAGACGCCGCCATTGAACAGCACATGCGTGGGGGCAGCCAGGCCGCTGGGCGCGCGGCGGACTTCCCCGTGTTCGGCGGTGGCGGCCTGCTGGCGAAGGAAGCGGGCCATGTGCTTGGTGATAGCGGCGTCGGCGGCGTAGGGCAGGCCGATCTCCTGGAGGCCGATGCGGCGCTGGCGCTGTGGCAGATCGTTGCTCGAGACGAGGGGGAAAAAGCCGTCGCGCAGCACCACCTCCAGGTGGGAGCGGAGTAATTTGGCTTTGATCGTTCCGCCCACGAGTCCGGTGCCCTTCCCGAGGATGGTGACGGGTTCCTCTTTGGCTTTGTTGGTTGGATCCAGCAGCTTTTCCTTGGCGACGCGGCAATTGTGCCACAGGGCGTGAAGCTGCAAGCCGTCGAGCTTGGTTCCCTTTTCGGCCAACTCCTGCTCGATGGAGCGGGCCAGGGCCAGATCCATATTGTCGCCGCCGAGCAGGATGTGCTCGCCGACGGCCACCCGATCGAGCGCCAATTCGCCTTCACGCTCGGTGACGGTTATTAGCGTGAAGTCGGTGGTGCCGCCGCCGATATCGACTACCAGGATAAGATCGCCTGCACGGACGCGCTCGCGCCAGTCGGGGTGGCGCTCGATCCAGGCGTAGAAGGCGGATTGGGGTTCCTCAAGCAAGATCACGTTGCGATATCCGGCCTGCTCGGCGGCTGACTGGGTCAGCTCGCGGGCAACGGCATCGAAGGACGCGGGCACGGTCACCAGGACTTGCTGATCGGCGAAGGGGGCGCCGGGCATTTTGAAATCCCAGGCGTCGCGCAGGTGCTGGAGGTAGCGGCGGGAGGCTTCGACGGGTGAGAGCTTTTTCAGGCCTTCGGTTGCGGTCCAGGGGAGGATCGCGGCGGTGCGATCGACGCCCGCATGCGATAGCCAGGACTTCGCCGAGGAGATGAGGCGGCCCGCGTTCTCCACGCCGCGCTTCTGGGCGAGGCGGCCGACTACGTAGCTGGCCTGCGCGTCCCAGGGGAGGGCGAGCGAGCCTTCGGGGAAATCCATGGCGCCGGGCAAGTAGAGCGACGAGGGAAGGAGCGATTCGTCGCGTACCTCACCGGCGTTCACTAGTTGCGAGACGGGCATCAGGGTGACAGGCGGCAACTGGAGCGCATCGGCGACGGCGGTCGAATCCGCGTAGGCGAGCGAGCAGTTGGTGGTGCCGAGGTCGATTCCGATAACGTAACGAGGTTCCACTATTCGATCTCGACTTCGGCGGGCGCGATCACCCTCACATCCTGCTTGCCTTGCAAGGCGGGGAGATCGACTTTCAGGCAGCGCCATCCTTTATGACGGAGAATGCCGCCGGGCGGGGGCTTGGGCGGCACGTTGCCGAGGAGCTTGACGCTCGACGGATCGATCGTGGCGAGGCGCGTGAATGTTCCTTCGACGCCGTCGATGACGGGAGCGAGCTGGATGTAGCGGTTGAGTGCATCGCGGCACTGGTCGTGTAGACTGCGGACGGCAGCGCCGACTTGGTCGTCGGAGTAGGCTGAGACGTCTTCCATGACGAAGTCGATGAGGCGGGAGTCGCGCTGCAGGATGGCAAGGATTTGCAGGGCGCCGTCGGAAGGGGTGGCCGGCGCGGTGGGTGCTGGCGCGGGCTTGGCGACTGCGCGGCGCGAGAGGCCCAGGGCGGCGGCGAGGTCGTCGGACAGGGCGCCTTTGAAGAGGATCGAGAAAAAACTACGGATAGCTAGGATCGGGTGCAAATAGAATCTCCAAGTTTTTAGGATATCAGCGACTAGCTTTTAGCGGTTAGCTTTTAGCGGTGAGCTTTTAGCGGTTAGCTTTCAGGCGGCGGGCTTGAGCTGCTGGAAGGCGGTCGAAAGGCGACCTAGACGGTCCAGAGTGGATTCGATCAGAGCTTCAGCGGTGGCACGGTCTTCCGGCTCGAGCGGGCGGGCGCTCATCGCGGCCAGCTCATTGAAACAGGCGTCCAGGCGGCGGCTCAGTTTTTGCAGGTTCACACCCTCGGCGGCAGGCTGGCGGCGGGGCCGCGCGACCTCTTCCCGCAATAGGCGGATTATATTCTCGATTTTGGGGCCATTTTCGGTCTTAATTGGAATAATCTCGCCGTTATATTCGATTGTGTTTTCGGTGACGGCGTCGGCAATATCGCGGAAGGCGTCAGCGGAGATACGCACAATCTTGGAGAGCTCGAAATAGGCCGTGCCGAACTCATCGAGCTGCGAAATGAGGCGGTCCGCTTGAGCGCGGCTGACGCCGAGATGGCGCTGGCAGAGTTCCTCCCAGGTCATACCGGCTAATTTATATTCCTTGCCATCGCGAAGACGCTTGAGACATTCGGCGTCGGCGATCGCACTCTTGGTGGCGAGGAGTCCGAAGGCTTGCCGCCTTCCTACCCAAGTCCCCATTTCAAACAGCGGTTTGCCCGCAAGATTATCGACTGACATAATTCTCCCTTCTTTAAAACCGCTCATCTGAGCGGTACGTTTTGTTGATACCAAAAGAGTCGCGCGATTTTTTCCGCTCATGATGAGCGGCTTTGGCTTGCCAGGCTTAAATCCTACCTCTTTACCCCATGATTGCATACGAGGTGGCAAAAACTGGGGTCGGAAAGCGGCGATTTTCATCGATATTATTGATAAATAAGGAGATAAAATATTTCTATAGGGCGTGACCGGGGTTTGCGGAGTGCTCGAATAATTTGGCCTGAGCGTTAACAGACTGAATCTAATAAACTTATAGCTATGATTTCTTCGCGTGTCGGGCTAAATAGTGCTGGTCCAGAGCTTGCCGGACCAAAGTCTTGATGACGGCTTGGCGGCTCACATTTAGCTCCTCAGCAGCTTTGTCCAGTTCCTTCAACATGGCCGCAGTGAGGTCGACGTTGACGCGCTGAATCGGCTGAACCATGCGGCCTCTACCACTGAAGAAGCCGGAAATATCCTTTCCTCGATCGGCTAATTGTGCGATCATTTCGGCAGAAACTGGTTTGCTGGGTTTACGAGTTTTCTTCATATAGACGCGTTTCCTCTTTCGTCGATTTCCACAACGTTACCAAGTGCAAGATTTCGCCGTCTTGGTCCTCTCGGAACTCAAAGATGACGGAGTATAACCGATCACCCACCCAGCCGATGGCCAAATACTGCTCGGGAACGTCAGAGCGTTGGTCGAGCCAATAAGGCTGGGCGAACAACTCCTGAACTTCTTCGAACCCGACACCACGTCTCGGGTTTGCCCTAAGGCGCCGGCTCTTGCGGGGATCGAAGCTGAAGCGCACGGAGTGGTATTACTGTTATACCATTCCGAAGGATGCCAGTCCTACGTTTAGCGGTCCGATGGGCACAATCTGTGGCAAGCTGGATGCATGCCTCTATCAGCGCGAAATCAGATCGAAGGGAAAGTTGTGGAAGTGAACCTCGGCGATATCATGGCCCACGTCGTCGTCCGCATCGGAAAGAGCCAGATCGAAAGCGTGATCACGCGGCGCAGCGCCGAACAGCTTGGATTGAAGAAGGGCGACAAGGTGAAAGTAGTGGTGAAATCGACCGAGGTGATGCTCGAAAAGGATTAACGGGTTGCCTGCGGCCACGGATTGCTCCAGCGAGAATCGTGAAGCAGCGCTTGGTCGGTGAGCGATCTCAGGAACTCGATCAGGTCCCGTTTATCGTCCGCCGATAGAGTGAACGGATGAAGAATGCGGGACTTGTTGGTGTGCTCTATTCTTCCGCCGGCGGCGTAATGATCGATTACCTGTTCCAGCGTCGCCAGGCTGCCGTCGTGCATGTAAGGAGCGGTCACGGCGATGTTCCGCAAGGATGGGGCTCGAAATTTTCCGATGTCTTCCGGCCGCTGCGTGTATTCGTAAAGTCCGCGATTAGGGGCCTCATAGGTTGACACGCCTGTATTGAAGAAACCTGCAAGAGCGCCGGTCTTTTTGCCTCCTTCAAATTGAATCGTTCCGCTAAAGTTCCATCCGGCGTGGCACTGGAAGCATCCGGCGCGCTCGCTTGAAAAGAAAATCAACTCCCCGCGTTTTGCGGATTCCGAAATCGCCGACGGGTCGCCGCCCCAGCGATAGCGATCGTACGGCGAGCGCATGGAAACGATGGTTCGCTCGAAAGCGGCGATCGCCTTCGTAACCTGGTCAAGGGTGTAGAATGCGGATTCGCCTGGGAATGCCCGGGGAAAGAGCCGTTGATAAATCGGGTCTGCGCGCAGCGCCCGCAAAAATTCCTTCTCGCGTCCTTTCAATCCAAGTTCAATGGGAGTCTGGCCGAGCATCGGGACAAGGGCCTGTTGCTCCAGCGATGTCAGCGCCGGATTCGCCCAGGTCAAAAAAGGAACATACGCCACGTTCATCAGGCTCATGCTGCTTCGGAGATGCTGTTCGCCGGTGGTTCCCTGCGCGCGGCCGCGGCCGTCGGTGAAGGCGAGTTCCTGGCGATGACAACTCCCACAGGATTGCTTTCCATTAACCGAGATGCGCTTCTCGTAGAAAAGATACCGCCCCAGCTCCACCTTGGCGGCGCTCATCGGGTTGCCGGCGGGCACGGGCGGGCGCGGAAAGCCCTGGGGCAGATTCCAATCGAAATCGGCGCACGTCATTAGACGCGCAGCCATGATGGCGACGATCGGGCGTTTCAGCAACAACTGCTACTTCCTCACCTGAACCACTTCGAGCTTGGTAAGCATGCGAACGGAACGAGCCCCTGGCTTATCCTTCGGCGCCACCAGGCGAAAGCGTCCCTGTGCGCCGAACAAGGGCTTCCCGTTCGCTGTATCGGCGAGGAGAATCTCGTTATCGATAAACGCCGGGTCGAGCTCTGCGAGCGAGAACACCACCTGATAGCCGTCCTGCGCCTCTGCCAGGACATAGCTCGCCAAGGCCTTGCCGCGAAGCTCGCTCCCCTGGGGTACGCCTGCCTTCTTTAACACTTGATGGAGCCAGACGCCTTCGTAGACGGTTTCCATGCCATTGTTCGACGTTCGCACGGTGGCGCGCGGCATTCTCGCCAGATCATCCGCGGTCAACGTCAGCGCTTGCTTGACCGCGCCTGTCACCTGGATTGCCGGTTGCGGCTCCTGTCCGCGCAGCAGACTTGCAGCCAGCATTCCCAAGAGCAAACGTCGTTTATACATAACCCTCCATCGAGCGCTCATCCAGCTCCTTTTAGTATGTCCTATTTGCGATACAGTGTACTGTTAAGGTGACTCTCAGGGATCTCGCAGTCAGTCTAGTCGTTTTTCTCATCGCGGCGCCACCCTCGTACGCGCAGGCGGAGCTGCCGCTGGAGTGGCTGCAGCGCCTAAGCGCTCTCGGCGCCTCAGATCGATCCGCCTCCGGCGTCGCCGGCATTCGTAAACAACTCGAAGAGTGGATTGCCCTGCATCCTGGCTCGCTCGTCGATCTGTCACCGGCCCCGCAACAGCCGTGGACCGAAGAGCAGCTCCGGGCTCAAATCGCCGTATTGAAGCAAGCAGTCCAAACGCTTCTGAAGAACGATCCCAATCACCCGTTCGATCTCGGAGTGACGGTGGTGAACGTCACGGCGTCGGCCGCGGCGTTATCCCCGGTGTTCGACACGATGGATCGGATCGAGATCCAAAATCACGATGCGCTTACGGTAGGTCAGACGATCGAATACCTTCCTGGCGTCTCTATCGATCACAAATCTCCGAGAAACCAGACCGGCATTTCAATAGGCGGATTCGACAGCCGTCAGGTTCCGCTTTTTCTGGACGGAATACCAGCTTATGTTCCCTTCGACGGCTACGTAGACCTGAACCGATATCTGACGAGCGACATCGCCGAAATACAGGTCGCCAAAGGATACTCCTCGCCATTGCTGGGGCCGAACGCATTGGGGGGCGTCATCAACCTGGTAACCAGGCAGCCGCAGAACAAGCTCGAAGCAGATGCCTCAATTGGATCGGGATCAGGAAACCTGCTGAACTCGGGATTGCACCTTGGCTCGCGATGGCGGCGCTTATTTTTCCAGGCGTCCATCGATTGGCTGCAAAGCGATTTTTATCCTATTTCCGGAGCGTTCAAGCCGAACGCGCAACAGCCCAACGATCGTCGCGTGAACTCGTACCAGCGCGATGAGCAGTTCCGCGGACGCATTGGATGGACTCCCAGAAAACAGGACTCCTATGTGCTGAGCTATTCGAATCAGAAAGGAAACGCCGGCATCCCGCCGTATTCCGGCAGCGCTCCCGCATGCCCGTCCGGGAATGCGGCCGTTCCTTTTCCGTGTGTAACGCCGAAGTATTGGAGCTGGCCGCAATGGAACGCGGACAGTTACTATCTCAATTCGAATACAGCGCTCGGTGAGATGAGCTCCATCCGGTTCCGCGCGTTCTACGAAGAATTTCCGAACGTCCTCGACATGTACGACGACGCAACTTATACGTCGATGACCAAGCCATCATCCGGGACACTGAACTACGACGATCATTCCATCGGGGCTTCGGGCGAGCTCGACACCAGACTCGTGTCACGGAATACGATCGGCGCGTCGTTTTTCGTCAACAACGCCACGCACCAGGAACAGACCACTACCTTCTCGACAGCCAATCTTCCGAGCACGACGCCGCGCCAGACATACCGAGACCTGCAGTCATCCCTCGGCGTTCAGGATGTCATCGTGCTGGCGGCTCGACTTCGGGCGACTCTCGGATTCAGCGCGGATCACCTGGACGGGTTGCAGGCTCAGGACCTCAACAGCAGCAAAACCGCGGTTGTTCCCTTTCAAATTCAGGGAATCTGTTCGTCCACAAGCAGCCTTTCCTTCAGCAGTTGTACAGATCACGTCTGGGCGTACAATCCGGTTGGGTCGATTTCTTATTCTACGGCCAAGTCGGGAACATTCTTCGTTACGTTCGCGGAGAAGAGCCGCTTCCCAACGCTTAAGGATCGCTATTCTTATAAGGCAGGAAAGGCGGTTCCCGATCCTGGGCTGCATCCTGAGCACGCCAAGAACTGGAGCACTGGATACAGTCGCACATTCGGGCTGAGGACGGTGGCTCAGTTCGATCTGTTTCGCAGCGATGTAGCCAATGAGATCGAGAATATTTTTTTTCTGTCGCCGCTATGCACCGGCGGCGGGAAAGGCGGCGTGGGAACCTGTATGGAAGCTGTCAATGTCAGCCGGGAGACGCATCAAGGCGCAAATTTCACGCTCCGAACCATTCCGTTCTCTGGCGTGACCTTGGACGCAAATTATACGTATCTAAACCGCAACATCAATGGAGCGGCCGGCGTTTTTCCCAATGGGACACCCAAACACAAGACCGTTGGGACAGCAACGGCCCGTCTGCCTCGCGGAGTGACTGGCATGGTTACCGCCCGTTATCTGAGCGGCGCGGCCGGCATGAGCGACAATGGTCTTCCCTTGCCGGTTTCGAAATTCGCCGCGGTGGATCTAGGCGCTACGGCGCCAATTCGCGCGGGTTTGAGCGTGCAGGCCGGCGTGAAAAATCTGCTTGACCGGAATTACTACTATTGGGAAGGATTTCCAGAAACCGGCCGCAACTGGTATTTGAACCTGCGTTATCGATTCTGAGCAACGAACGTCGCGACGGGAAAAAAGAGCGGCTCTGCCCCTGTTGTTTTCTTGCCGAACTCAAGCAAGAACTTCTGCACCCGCTCCGACAGCAGGAAATCGGACAGGGCGCGCGCTCCGGCGTTGTTCGATTGGGGAAACTTCTTGGGATTGGCCTCCATCACTATGAAGGGCCGGCGCATGACAGGATCACCCTTTACCAGAATCTCCATACCATCGGCGTACATCCTGCCGCCTTGCGCCGGAATGAATCCAACCACGACGTAAGCATTGTGCTGGCGGGCAAACTGTACGATGTCGAACTTCGAAATCGTATCATCTTTTAAGACCCAATCTCCTTTGGGTTCGATGCCCGCCAGCCGCCACAGCGTGTGCGTCAATTCCCGGCTGCCGATGCCCTGGAAATCGACGAAATGGGCCTGCGCCGCGGCGATCTTTCGAAACGCGGCCGGCCCGTCTGTCATACCGCGGACATGCGCAGGATCGCTCGGCGGACCGACAATGCACAGCTCATTCCGCGTCCAGGGCCGCATGTTCACGCCAAAACCGTCAGCCACCAGATCTGTGGTGATGTCACCGGAGTGCATGGTGAGGAGGTCGACCTTCCCCTCACGCAGGGCGGCATCGAGAATCGGACGTTGACCGGTTGCGACCACCTCAACCCGGTATCCGTTTTCGCTCTCAAACATTTTAGAAATGGCCGCCCACAGGCCCGTCATCGTCATGCCCCCGATGACGGCGCAGCGGACGAGAGGACGATCGGAGGTCCTCGGATCACGCTTGGCGACACTCTGCGCGTTGATAATCTGCGCGCAAGCCGCGGCCAACATCAACATGGAAACGCCAACTCGGCAAACACGGACAACAAGTTCGAATTGTCCTGCAAACACGACGCTACGGTTTATAAGTGACACTGTAGAATCGTACCAGAGTCCTGGAGGTCGAGCACGGGGCCCTGACGAGTATCCACGATGAGTGACTCGACACTCGGCGGTTGCACGTGGCGGGACCCCCCTCGGGGGTGGCTGCGAAAACGGAACGGACACAGGGAAGGGATGGGCGTTTCTCATATAGCGATGTTGCTGACGGCGACGGGCAAGTGGGTGCGGAAACCCCGCTCCGAGCGACCGCTCGCTGAACTGCTGTGAAAAAAACGCCCGCAAGCGGGCGAGACAGGCGAAACCGCCTGTCCCACCCAAAAACCGGCTCTGTCATAAAATTGTGGGTGTGACGGGCACATTACGCTCGGCGTTTCGCCTGCTCGCGCTATGCAGCACAACTGCTTGGATTCAGGCCGGCCATGCTCAGGTGGTGGATGCCTCGACGTTAAACGGCAAAGTGCTGTTCGGATATCAGGGGTGGTTCCGCTGCCCCGGAGGCGGAACGTCGGGAGTCAATTGGAGCCATTGGGCGAATGGAACGCCGTCGGCGGCCACCATCACGATTGACATGTATCCCGACCTGCGCGAGCTCGAGGCCGGCGAACTGTGCGCTGTTCCGGGCATGAGCATCGGAACTAATCCCGCCTACTTGTTTTCGGCGGGAAACAGCCAGACAGTAGCGCGTCATTTCAGTTGGATGCAGCAGTACGGGCTGGATGGCGTGCTGGTGCAGCGCTTCGTGACGGACATCCCCGGCAACCGCGCAGGCGGCGACGTTGTCTTGCAGAACGTGAAGGCGGCGGCCGAGCGATACGGGCGCGTGTTCGCCATCGAGTACGACATCAGCGGCGCAAATGCGGCGACTCTGGCGGCGAGCCTGCAGCAGGATTGGACCTACCTGGTGGACACTCTGGGAGTGACGTCGAGTCCGGCCTATCTCTATCACAACGGCAAGCCCGTGGTATCAGTCTGGGGTATTGGCTTGAATGACGGCAATCATCCGCCTAACGATCCCGACGCCGCGCTGCAATTGGTCCAGGGGTTCCAAGCGCAGGCGCAGGTGACCTACCTGGGCGGCACGCCGGCTTACTGGCGTACGCTTTCCAATGACGCTGCCACCGACCCGCGCTGGACCGCGGTTTATCAGGCGATGGATGGAATCCAGCCGTGGACCGTAGGCCGCTACGCCACGGTCTCCGACGTGGACCGCTGGAAAACCGACCGGCTCGGACCTGACCTGGCCGCCACCTCCCAGCGCCAACAGCTCTACATGCCGGTGATCTTTCCTGGATTCTCCTGGCACAACCTGAACCGCACCGCGCCGGAGAATCAGATCCCGCGCAGCGGCGGCCAGTTCCTCTGGCAACAGGCGTACAACGCTTGGACGGCGGGCGCGCAGATGCTGAAGATTGCGATGTTCGATGAAGTCAACGAAAGCACCGCCATGTTCAAGCTCGCGTCGCGGCGGCAGGACGCCCCCGACCAGGGTTACTGGCTCACGCTCGATGCGGACGGGGCAACGCTGCCGAGCGATTGGTATTTGCGGCTGGCTGGGGAGATCACCCGCGTGTTCCACGGGCAATCCAAGGCCGTAGCTGCGCTGCCTTCCAATCCCGGACCGCCTTGGCCGGGCAGCGATGGAACGTCGCTTCTATCCGCTGAAAACGGCGCCAGCTTCGCGGCCGGGCCGCTGGCAGCAGAAGCGATCGGCACAATATATGCGACTGGTGGTCCCCTGCCGGACGCTGCCACGCTCACGATCATCGACAGCAGCGGCGCCGGGCGCACGGCGCAGTTGCTCTATGCGTCTTCTCAGCAGTTGGATTTCGTGGCGCCCGCGGGTGTCGCGCCCGGCCCGTCGACACTGGTAGTAGTTGGGGCCGACGGCACGGTAGTCTACGGCAGCGCCGCCATCGCTCCAGTGGCGCCTGGAATCTTCAGCGCGGCGGGCAATGGTCAGGGGCCGGCAGCAGCCACGGTGCGGGTGGCGCTCCCTGACGGGACCGAGACGACTGTGGCGGTTGCGGTGTGCGCCGATGACGGGAGCTGCCAGGCAGTTCCGGTCGACCTCGGGCCACCCGGCAGTGTGGCCACGCTCGATTTGTACGGAACTGGAATCCGAGGCCGCAGTTCTCTGGCGGGAGTCTCGTGTACGATCGGCGGGACAGAGGCGCTGGTATCGTTCGCGGGGCCGCAAGGCGACCTCCCGGGAGTGGACCGGGTCAGCGTGTCTCTACCGCGGAGTCTGCTTGGAACCGGACTAACAAGTATCCGGCTAGTCGTGGACGGCGCCGTAGCGAATTCCGTCCAATTGAATATCAATTAGTTCGGCTCTAATCTCGACTTCTCTCTCAGTGTCTGGCGGAGGATGGGCAGCACGGCGTTATCCTTCTCTCCAGCGATCTGCGGGGCATCTTTCGTCTCCGGGCCATCTATTACTCCTGACGCGCTTTGGCCCGCTCGATCTCCTAGGGATGATCGGAGCGGGACGCGACTTGATTTGATCCGCCTGTCCGGCTGCGCCCTGTAGATCGCATCGAGCGAATCGAGAGCCCGTAGCAGGCGCTCAATGTTTTCAGGGTCGCGAGACTGGACTAGAGGCAATTCGAAGGTCGTGACCGGAGCGCCCTGAAGGGCGGCGGAGACACCGCCGACCACGATGAACTCAACCTCATGCTTAATGAGGACTCGCAGAACTTCCAGAAAATCAGTCTTGGTCTTGGTTCTCACGGATGCTCAGGATCGAAGAAACATGGCGCTGGAGCACATCGAGCCGCTCGGCGGGACTCAGAGACAACATCCAGCGAATCAGTCTTCGCTGCGTGTTTCGCTTTGGGGCTCGGATTCCGGTTCCATCAATCACTCAGGATAACCCATTCGTACCTTAAGGCTACGACTGGATCGAGCGGGGCTAATTTCAAAATGATATGATTCCTCGCGTGAGACTACGGCGGGATTTTCTCAAGCAGTGCGCGATACTGGCGGGCGGTTCGCGGCTGGGACTGTCGCAACGTGGACGGCTGGACGAATACGATGCGGCGAATACTAAGATCGCGCACCGCGTCGGCGCGCGGCTCAGCGATGACGACCTGCTATTTCTCAAGCAGATCGGAATGCGCTGGGCGCGCGTCGAGTTTGGCGACGGGGAGACACCCTTCGAGACGATTCGCGCCACGCAGGAAAAATTCGCCCGCTATGACATCCGCATCTACTCCGGCGTGCACTACTCGTACCGGAGGTTAAACGTCCAGCTCGGGCGGCCTGGGCGCGACAAGGACATCGAGACATTTTGCACGTTTCTGCGCGATCTGGGACGGCTGGGGATACCTATTTCGTCTTACGATTTCCATCCGGGGAACACCTACACCACCAACATGGTCCAGCGGCGAGGGTATACGTCGCGGGAATTCGATGTGAGCGATTTCCACTCCAAGGTGGAAAAACAAATGTTCGATCGGGAGTATTCGGCCGAGGATATTTGGAATAACTATACCTACTTCATGAAAGCGGCGCTGCCGGCGGCGGAAGAGGCCAAGGTAAAGCTGGCGCTGCATCCCGACGATCCGCCGCTGGCCAAAATGAATGGAGTGGCGAAGATTTTCACGCACTATGACGGGTATCATCGCGCCGAGCAGATATCCGGGGGCAGCAAGTATTGGGGGTTGACGTTTTGCGTGGGCACGTGGTCGGAGGGCGGCGACCGCATGGGGAAGAACGTGTTCGAGATGATTCGCGATTTTGGCGGGAGGGGAAAACTGTTCGAAGTGCATTTTCGAAACGTGACCTCACCGCTGCCGCATTTTGTGGAAACTTTTCCCGACGACGGATACATGGACATGTACCAGGTGATGAAGGCTCTGCGCGAAGTCCGGTTCACGGGCGCGGCCGAGCCCGACCATGTGCCGCAACTGGCCGGCGATACGGGGCTGCATCGCGCGGGGACGGCGTACATCGTGGCTTATATGCGGTCGTTGCTGCGGCGGGCGAATGAAGAGGTGGGGTAGGGGATGGCTTGACCGTAGAAGATTGGCTTCATGGTGAACGCGCCATCATGCGGCGATAATGGGATCAGTGAAGCGGCTACGATTGCTGGAGGCTCCTGAAGAGGTGCGGCAGGTACTGGCGCAGCTTCCGGATGGACATGTCGAGGAGATAATGGCTGACGACGAGTGAGCGCCTTACGCGAAGCCTATTTGGCTGCCGGAGTACTTGGCGCTGCATCCGAGGCCGATGCTGAACACATTGCAGCGGCAACTGTCGCCGAGGTCGATATTGTAGTGAGCTGGAACTTCAGACACATCGTTCACTTCGAGAAGATAAGAGGATTCAATGGGGTCAATACTCTAAAGGGATACCGCGCATTGGAGATTTATTCGCCGGCAGAGGTGGTGGAGCTATGAACAAGCAGAAAAAGTTTGATTGTGTCGAGATGAAACGGCAGGCTCAGGAGAAAGTGCGTCAAAGGTACGCAGGGATTTCGGATGAGGAGGCGCATCGTCTTCAAAGGGAGGCGGCACTGGGTGACGCGATACTCGGTCCCTTCTTAACCAAGCTGCGGTCCCGGTGGCCGGTGCGGCCAGGAACGACGGTCGTGCGATAGAATCGAATTCGGAGAACACTACCATGACAAACGATCTGGGCCGGCGAGACTTCATGAAACAAACTGGAGCGGCGGCGCTGCTGGCGGCTCCGGCCGTTCAATCGGCGAGAGGCGCTAACGATAAAGTCAACATCGGCTGGATCGGACTGGGCACGCGCGGCTACTACTGCCTGGAAAAGATGTACATCGGCAATGCCAAGAACGTCCATGTGGGCGCCGTCTGCGACACCTTCACCGGGCACCTGGCGCGCGGCAAGGACCGCGTGCAGACTACGGAAGGCTCATCACCCAAGGCGGTGAACGACTATCGCGAGATCCTCGCCGACCCTTCCATCGATACAGTGTTCATCATGACGCCGGAGCACCTGCACTATCCGATGATGTTGGCGGCGCTAAAGGCCGGCAAGAATATTTATGTGGAAAAACCGCTCGCCCATACGATCGAGCAGGGCGCCGAGCTGGTGAAGGCGGCGCAGAAATCGGGCAAGATCGTGCAGGTAGGCACGCAGAATCGCAGCTCGTCGCTCTATAAGAAAGCGAAGGAAATGTACGAGCAAGGGATGCTCGGCGAAGTGCATTATGTGCGCGCTTTCTGGTATCGGAACTCCGCGGCCGACAATCCGGCCTGGCGCTATGAGATTCCGCCGGAGGCCAACGAGCAGAATTCGGATTGGGATAAGTTCCTCGGGCCGGCGCCGAAGCGGCCCTTCGACCTGCATCGCTATTATCAATGGCGGCTGTATTGGGATTACTCCGGCGGCATCTCGACCGACCTGCTGGTGCACCAGACCGATATCGTCAACTTCGTCTGCGGCAAGACGCTGCCCAGCTCCTGCATGGCGTCGGGCGGCATCTATCGCTGGACCGCTAAAGACGACGACCGCGATGTGCCCGACACGTTGAGTGCGATATACGACTATCCGGATCGCTTCCATATCAACTACAGTTGCTATTTCGGCAACGACCAGTACGGATATGGCGAGCAGTTCTGCGGAACCGAGGGCACGCTCGAAGTGATGAACCGGCAGGACCTGCATTACTATCCCCAGTTGTTGAAGGGCGCCGCTCCGGAATCGGTGAAGGCGCGGAAGGAGCTGCACATAAACGGTCCGAAGGATTTGGGCGAACAGGATGGAGTGATCAACCATATACGCAACTTCATCGAATCGGTGCGCGGCAATGAGAAGGTGATCGCGCCGCCGTCGGCGGGTCAGCAGGCGGCTATTTCCGGGCACATGGCTACGTTGTCGTTCAAGAATAATAAGAAGGTGTACTGGGACACTAAGACGGAGAAGGTTCGGTATTCGTGATTCAATCGGGAGGAAAGTTGCGCGGCGCCAAGGCCGATTGCCAATCGCCCGCAGGATTCCATCCTGCCCCACAAGGCAGCGTGGGCGCAACCAAGACCGCTCGCTGACGCGCGCGGCTCTGTCGGAGACTAGCCCACTTGCCGAAACTGGGGAAAGCGTTCGATACTGGATGCATGCGACGTCTTCTTTTAATCCTAACTGCGGTAGGTTTCAGCTCTCTTCTCAGCGCGCAAACTTGGAGCGCCTGGAAGCCCGACCCCGTTTTCCACGGCATCCAGGTTCGCGAGCATTGCGGTGGATTTAACGAATTTGCCAATCGGTACGTATGGGATGTCCAGCTTCGCAACACCTATCAGAAAGACGTCGACTTGACCTGGGCGGCTGAGCCGGGGCGATTGCACGGGGCCGAAGCGCAGACCGATCGTGCTTTAGCGGTTAAACCCGGCGAGGTAGTGGATGCGCATCACACCGCGCCCAACGCTTGTTCCGCGGGTTTGCTGGTGAAGGTAAATGAGGTGAAGGCTGCCGGGAATGTCATGGCCTATAGCACCGCTCCGATCTCGGTGCGGCCGAAGATCGAGGGCCATTGGAGGTCGAAAGACCCCGAGCCGCTGCGGAAGGAATTGTCGGTACAACTGGCCGGCAAGACGGTGACCACTAGCTGGTCATCCCCGAACTTTCACATCGAGTTTTCCAGCCCGCTTCCGGAAGGCGTCAGCGGATCGGTCTCGCTGGAAAGCGGCCAGCAGAAATGAATCAGGCTACCGGCTCACAAAGTGGGATCGGCTCGCGAACGTCTCCCTCCGGGGCCCGCCAGCGCAAGCCGTCGGCAAACTCCAGGCCGACCAGATACTTGTTGCCAATGCGGCGGCATTGCTTAACGGCGCCGATGCCCTCAACTTTACATCGCTTGGATCGAAATCGGACCATCAGCGGCATGATTGGCTCCGATAGCTGAAAAGCAATTCCATCTTCCGAAATATTCAAGACGCGCGTGCTGGTGACTTTCATCTTGCCATTCACGTCGAGCCAGGAGACCTCTAAGATTCCGGCGTCGACGGTGTAGCGGTGATGGCGTCGTCTCAGATCCTTGAGATGAAGCTCGTTGCCGTGAAAGTTGCGTATTTCCGCGTACTCCCGATGCTCGCTGGAGCAATACTTGGAATCGGCCAGAGCTCG
>Ga0210405_10002636_pt1 | contig 18454 bp, 24 predicted proteins | sample IncBWH11MmetaG_FD_155492 | JGI IMG/M metagenome (GOLD analysis project Ga0210405, IMG submission 155492) | Forest soil microbial communities from Barre Woods Harvard Forest LTER site, Petersham, Massachusetts, United States - Inc-BW-H-11-M | ecosystem: Environmental > Terrestrial > Soil >... | reverse complement strand
CTGCCGATCGGACAGGAAGGGGAGTTCAAGATTTCCAAAGACGTGATCGAGATGAGAATTCCTGATGGCGATCACAAGAAACGCCGCTATCAGGTCGTAGCCATGAAGCCGATCGACCACTCGGATACGAATGAGATCGGGGGCAACCGGATGAAGTACGACAAGGGCCAGACTGTAACAAACGACAAGCCGCTTGCCCAGAAAGTTCCTCAAACCAAACCGTATTGAAACGCCGCGCTTCCGACCCGCAGCCGGAACTCTAAGATCACGCCTTCTCGCCCGTTTGGCCCCCCTAAACGGGCGAGAAACCCGTGCTGGGCGCCAACGTCAACTTTGGCCTGAGCATCTGATCTGAGCAATTGGCAATTAGGCTTAGCATATGCGCTCCAGGTTCAGCTCCCTTCTCTCAAGCGTGGCATTGGCGGTATTGATCACAAGCTGCGGCGGTTCCGCAGGTAAAGGAAGCGGGCCCACGCCAACACCACCACCACCAACCCCAAGCCAGGCCCCGGCGGACCACCTCAGCAGGGAATGACAGTAGTGAATCACGTGGTGATCATGATTCAGGAGAACCGCTCCTTTGATCACTACTTCGGCCAGATGACCGCCTACAGGCAAGCAAATAGCTACCCGATCAACGGCTCGCCGGCAACAATCGACGATGAGAGCACAGGATCGTTTTCCAATTTCTCTCCCGTGACCGGTGCAAACATCGCTTCGTATCACAGCGGTTCCGTGTGCACGGAAGACCTGACGCCCGACTGGACAGAGACGCACAAGAACTTTGACTGGGCAAATCCCGCAGGGGCCGATGCCAACTCGCCGATGGACGGCTTTGTCTCGCTCGCGGTCCAGATCAGCCAGTACGCCGCCACGCTGGGAATCCAGATGGCCGACCAGGACGGCCATCGTGTGATGGGCTACTTCGATGGCAACGACCTGAACTATTACTACTTCATGGCGTCGAATTTCGTGATGGGCGACCACTTCTACTCTCCGATACCCAGCAACACCCCGGCGCAGCGGCATTTCCTGTTCGCGGCGACATCGCAGGGGTATGTCCACGACGGCCCGGGGCCGGGAGGGCTGACCGCCAAGACCATCTGGCAGGAACTGGATGCCGCGGGTGTTTCCTGGAAAATCTATTCAGAGGAAACGAACCTGTTCACTTATCTGCAGGATTTCGCTTATTTCAACCAGCCCGGTGTGTCAGCCAAGGTCGTGTCGATCACAGTTCTTCAGCGACGCTGGGGCTGGCCAACTGCCGGCAGTTTCGTTCATCGAGACCGGGCTGCACGACGGTCTTTCCGAGCACACCAGCAACTTTAATCCCGCGAACCCGCAGCAGGCGAGGTTCCGATCAACGTGCAGGTCGGCGCGCAGTTTGCGTCCAATGTGATTAACTCCGTGATGCAGGGCCCGTCGTGGAGCGATAGCGTGATCTTCTTCGCGCACGACGAAGGCGGAGGTTTCTTCGACCACATGCCGCCGAGGTCGGTGCCGAATCCAGACGGCATCAAACCGGTGGATCTCACGTCCAACGACGTGCCCGGCGATTTCACTATTACCGCCAGCCGCGTGCCGAACATAGTGATCTCGCCCTTTGCGAAGAAGAATTTCGTCTCGCACACGCCCATGGACTACACGGCTTATCTGCATTTTATTGAGACGCGCTGGGGCCTGCCTACACTCACTGCACGCTACGCCGCAATGCCCGACATGACCGAGTTCTTCGATTTCACCAACAAGCCCTGGGCCACACCGCCTTCCCCACCGCCGCAGAACATGTGTGGCGCGTGCGACTTCACCAAACAATAAAGCGCCCCAGGGTCTTGGCAGGGCACTATACGGTTCCTTGTATGGCTCCTCCAGACCAGGAGCCAGAAAGAAAAACGCCCCGACCGGAATCAGAGCGAATTGAATGAGAAGTAACAGGAGCTTTGTCTGTCGTGAAGCACCCTATGCCGGAACCGGCAGCTGCGTTGATGATTACTGAATAACCTTACGTTTAATTTCTGCCAACCTGGTTTCATTGTCCACGATCGCCGACTCCAGCATTTCCTGCTCGACGCCTTGCACGACGTAGGCTCGCATTTGCTTCAATCCGAGAAGCGCTGCTTCCAGTTGCTGGATCAACACGAGGATGGTTTCGAGCGAGTTGTCGTCTATTAACACCGATAGCGCCCTTATGACTCCATTGCAGGTTGATCGGGTTTCGCAGTTGCTGGGAAAGAGCCCGAAGCTCTCATCGATTGGAGTCGTTCGTGTTTCGCCTCAAACAGAACCTCCAATTCCTTGACAAGGTTGTCAAACCTTTGAGCGTCTTTCTCTATCGCGATACGCTTACACAGTGAATCCAACTGCTCTCGTTCCTCAGGAGTCATCCTCGCGGCCTCTCGGGCGATTCCGATCGCGGTTTGGGCAGCGGATTTTTTCCGGCCCGTTGTTCGTCAAGGTTGGCAATAAGCTGCATGGCCAATTCGATCATCTTCTTAGGGTCTTCTTGTTGGACTCGGAGCGCCAGGTCGCGCCAGTCTCTGTTGGTTTGTTGGCCGTCGTTTTCTTTTGACTCTCCCATTATTTCAATTTCCCTTTCTGGGAATGAGTGGGCGCTGCACCCGGGCCTTGATGAGAAGAGATAACCGCCGTGATGCGACGAGTGGGATTCCACTTCTTCGAGCCAGTGGTTTAGCAATCTTCCTCACCACCGCCACCGGAACCGTTTCGAAATGCAAAGACCTTCGCATTTGAATTTCCTCCTTCCGGCTAACACAAACCCTAGCAGAGGGGAAAGCCTACGGGTCATATCTTTTGGCAATCGGCTCACGCTCTTTGTCCGCTCTAAAACGCTCGATTATCAGGTAGTTGTCTGCCCGTTTGTTGTAGATCAGCAGTGGCCCGGTTAGCGGGAATTCAGCCTGTGTTGAGCGCATCGAGCCTGCGTTTAGTGGGCTAAATCTCATACCTCACTACCTCGTATTTTGTACTTGACTACCTCGTTACGATGAAAGTACGATTGCGTTACGTTTGTTTAACGTTTGTTCCCGGTTAGGAGATTCGGATGAGCCCTCGAACCAGCAAAGCTTTAACGAATTTCAACACTATGGCGCAAGTGGACGTTCCCCAAGGTCGAAATGGAAAGCACAAAAAGATCGTTACCCAGATCCTCTCCGATCTCGATCAGGTTCCGGCAGGAACTGCGATCAAAGTGCCTTTGTCGGACTTGACGCAGAGCAAGGAGAAGGTGCGGTCTGCCCTGAATCGCGCCATCCACAAGGGCCGGAGAGATGTCGCTACCGCCAGCGACGAGACGTTCCTGTACGTATGGAACAAGGCCAAGTAGTGGGCACGCAGCGAAATCCGCTGACTGGATCCCTCTGAGGTAACCGCCATGAGTCGGGAAGTGCTCAATCAACAGGTAAAGGAACTCTGCGCGCAAATTGGCGCTGAGAAGAATCCCGACAGGATGTTAGCGCTGGTTACTGAACTCAACGATGTGCTCCAAAATCAACACGAGCAAAAGCCATCCGCCGAAATGCGCTTTGACGAGATCTCAGTCAGCCCCTTGCCGCAATCCAAATAGCAGCGCTGGCGCAGTCACTGCCTTCGGACTTTCTTCGCAGTTTCGGGGATCATCTCTTTCCCTTCTCCCGGTTGGCACTTGACGGGGCTGGTTGGCACTTGACGGGTAGTATCTATCGGGAAAAATCGGCTATCGATCCAGGCACGCGGAAGAAACGTGCACAGACAACCACGCCCTCGCGGTAGCTTATTAACATTGATGGATCGTGTGGTTGTTTTCGGAACCGGTCTCATAAACCCCCAGCAAACCGATGACTGACTGTTCGGCTCCGGACACCTGCAGCCAGCGGTGGACACCTTCTCCGATAACCGTCCGACAGAGGTATTCCGTTGTCCTTTGCTGCCAGGCAGTTACACTTTCTACTGGATTGGTAAGAGTCTTGCGATGAGAGACAGCGGGCCATGGCACTGGCCCGCACACTGTGACACCGCTGTGCCAGCAGGAGGACCGAATCTGAGATGACCGGACTGGCACAAGATCTTCGCTACGCGCTGCGGCAGTTGCGCAAGAATCCCGGCTTTACCGCGGTTGCCGTCCTGATTCTCGCGCTCGGCATCGGAGCCAACACTGCGATATTTACGCTCCTCCACGCGTGTCTGTGGAGCCCCCTGCCGGTTAGCGATCCTAAGGAAATCTTTCATGTAATGCGCGCCTCTTCGGAAGGCGACTTCGCCGGGGAATTCAGCTATTCCTATCCGCTCTTCCAGCAATTCAGCAAGGTGGCCGCCCCTTGGGGCGAGGTCTTCGCAACGGAGGTTGTCGGGCCACGAAAATTTGGAGTCAACGGAGTTTCCGATCAGCGCATTGCGGGAGAGGCTGTCTCGGGTAATTTCTTTTCGGTTCTAAGCGTCAGGCCAATCGTAGGGCGAGTGCTCGAACCGCAAGACGATAATGTGCTTGGAGGGAATCACGTTGCGGTCTTGAGTTATGCCTTCTGGAAGCGCCGCTTCCAATCCGACCCATCGGTTCTCGGCAGGAGAATCCTTTACGACGAGACGCCCTATACGGTCGTTGGCATTGCCCGGCCCGGATTCACCGGAATCGACCAAGAGGTCTCAGTTGACGTATGGGTGCCGATTACCGCTGGTGCGGTGGATCGGGGATGGCGGCCGGACCCGGACCTCAATTGGCTGCGCCTCCTTGTACGGCTACGTGACGGAGTTGACCCGGGGCGAACTCAGGCTGTGTTTGAAGCCGCGTTCCGCACACACGTTGCTGACGCGCTCCTGCCGAGCGCTTCGCCGCGCTTCAAGCAGATGCTCGAAGCTCAGCATATTACGGTTCGTCCCGCCCCCTCAGGTCTCGCAACCACCGGACGCAGGTATAAGAAACCACTGCTTGTACTGCTTGCGGTGGTCGCAGTCGTACTTCTGATTTCCTGTACGAACATAGCGCACCTCATATTGGCCCGCAACGCGGCACGTCACCATGAGATCGTGGTTCGCCTCGCACTCGGCGCGAGCCGCTTGCGGATTGTCCGGCAATTATTCACAGAGTATTTGACCCTGTCCCTCTCGGGTGCCTTCGTCGGCCTACTCCTGTCGGTTTGGAGCACACGCGTACTGCTCTCCCTGCTTCCTACGTCACCGCTGCCAATAGCGTTTAATCTCCAGCCGGATTTTGTCGTGTTTAGCTTTACAGCCGGGGTTGCTGTCGCGACTGCGATACTGTTCGGACTTGGCCCGGCACTACGCGCTTCTAGAGAAAAGCCTGAGCTGACCTTGCACGGCGGGCAGCGCGTAATTGGTTCGCGCTGGAGCGGAAGGCTTCTCCTTGCTGGTCAGCTCGCACTCTCCTTACCTCTGTTGGTCGGTGCTGGACTGTTTGTTGAAACCCTACATAATCTCAAAAGCAGCGACTTGGGCTTTCACGTCGAACACGTCGTCACGTTTGACCTCTCTTACCCTAAGCTAACTTCCCAAGATCGCCTTCATCAAGCATGTGCAGAAATAAAACGGCGTTTGGAATCACATCCGGGTGTGGTCGTTGCAAGTTATGGGTCGAGCGTGTACGGGGACGGCGGCTGGTCGGGCAGTGTGGACGTAATTGGGAACCCATCGGCCGGAAAAGAAAATGACGTGGGGTTAATATCAGCTGGCGCTGGTTTCTTCGAAGCTATCGGCTTGAGACTCTTGCAGGGCAGGTATCTGAGCTTCCAAGATCAGGCCGAAACGCCCCCCGTAGCTTTGGTTAATGAAAGCTTCGCTCGCCACTACTTCGGTTCAAATACCCCGATTGGCCAACGCATCAAACTCGGCTTTGAACCGCAAACCATTCGCGAAATTGTCGGGGTGGTGCCTGATGCGAAGCACTATGGGGTTCGGGAGAGGGTGTGGCGCATGGTGTATTTGCCCTATCGGCAAGGTGACAGTTTTTTCGTTCGCACCGATCTCAATGCGCAATTCCTGGCAGGAATCATAAGAGCCGAAGTAGCAGCCAGCGACAAGACTTTGCAAGTTCAGGAGGTTCGGCCCTTTGAGTCGGTCATCAATGACATGATTTCCCAGGAGCGGTTGACTGCATTGCTGTCCTCAGTCTTCGGAGCGTTGGCTTGCCTAATCGCAGCGATTGGACTTTACGGAGTCGTTGCCTATAGCGTCTCGCGCCGAACGAATGAGTTCGGCACTCGCATGGCTCTGGGAGCTCAGAGAGGCGATATCCGAACCCTTGTGCTGCGCCAAACGCTCGCAGTAATCCTCTACGGCGTTGCAATCGGCATCGGCGGCGCTCTTGTACTAGTCCGCTTGTTGTCCTCGACCATCCATGGAATGCTCTACGGCATCAAGCCGACAGACATTTCCCTTTTTGTGGGAGCAACTATCTCCCTGGTTGCTATCGCGCTGCTTGCTGCGTTTGTCCCGGCGCGGCGGGCGATGAAGGTCGATCCGATGGTGGCACTGCGGTACGACTAACCGCTCACTTCAATCCTTCAATCCTTCTCGAAGATAGCCACTCCCTCGCACGCGCACACGTGCGATCCCAGCACGCACCAGCCCCAGGCGCGGGCGGGCGGGGGCGGCCCAGTCAAAACCGGGGGGTTTGGGGGGCCTGGGAACGGGGAGGGCGTAGCCGAATTTTTCCCGATAGATACTATCCCGGTTGGACTTGACGGGAGAAGGGAACGGGATGGTCCCAGAGACCCCGCGATGAAATGGTAAACGTCTGGAAATCATGTTTGGACAGGGATTAGATCAACTCGCACTCTGCTTATGCTCGATCAATTCAACCCAAGTTTGATCGCGTGTTTAGAGAAGGGAAAGACATGGTCCCAGAGACCCCCCTATGAAAATCGTGTTGGACGGGGAATGTCATCAGCTCAGCTCTGCTCAACTCATCTCATCGGAATTCAGCTCATTCCTGTCCGGATCGTGCGTCCCTTTGTTGTCGGGCGCGTGCGCGGGGAGTGCTGAACGGAGATGGGGGGAGTTTGAGTTGGGGGGGCGGAAATCTGTGGGGGCTGTGACCGTGTGAACGCCCTCAAATATCACTAGGTTTGGCGCAACATCCCGATCTTCTGACCAGTTTCAAACGCTTCAGATATGAAGTGAATCGAAAGAAGTTGAAATTTGAGCGCTATGGCCTGGTTTCGTCAACTGACTTCCAAACCGTCTTCCGACGGTGTCTAATCTGTGGAACATGATAATGCATTGGTTAGCTGCGACGTTACTGATCGGCTGGCCACTTGTAGCCACGGGCCAACTCTCCGGGCACTTCTATCTGGAGAAGTCGAGGTTCGCTCCGGGTGAGCCTATTTTTCTCTATTTAGAGGTCGTTAACGACGGGCCGCAGTCTGAAAACATTCATTCTGCTGATCCTTATTCGTTCTGTTCGGGTTACCAGATCAAGGTATCGAGCGACCCACAAGCGACATCGTCATGCCCGCTCCTTGGGGTGGCGGGAAGTTGTTTGTCTTCCTCGATCGTGCTCCCTTCGGGCAAGTCTCGTATTGAACGTCTGCTGTTGAACTTTGACCACTCTATAAGTGCGCCGGGACCATATTCAGTGCAAGCCGAACGCTATCTCCCTCACGCCCACGCGACGACAAATTACTTTAGCCCTGATACTCCCAAAGACACGCTCGAAGTGCGAACAACGCTGTATTTCGAGGTAGACCCCAGCCTCAGTGAGGATCCCGAATCACTGCATGCGTTCGTCGCTGCGCTTAGGTCGAGCGATCTGAATAGACGCAACGAAGCAGCGCGCACCCTGGCTAGTATTGCTCCGAAGTCTTTGGAAGATACGTTACTAGGTTTCGCGGACAGTAACGAATTCAGGCAATTCGCACCCTTGGCTTTCCACCGCCTGAACACCCAACGCAGCATGAAAGCATTGGCCAACTTGCTTGAGAAAACCGAAGCGGGATCGTACGAGCACATGAAAAGTGCGGACTACCTCGCAGAAAGTGGCGATCCACAATGGTTTCCGCTCTTGCACGACGTAGCTCAGAAGCACGCACAAATCCTAAACTATGTCTCCGATGCGGCTGAACTCGGTGGTGACAAAATGCTTCCCACGCTTATTTCGTTATTGGGCAGCCCTGACAAAGAATTCACGCGTGTAAATGCGGTTACCGCAATAGGCTACACGGGGTCCCGGTCCGCTGTACCAATCCTGCTCGACCTTCTCAAAAACTCGGACGTGGGCATTGCTGACAGGGCGCTTTATGGTTTGCGACTGTTGACGCATCGTAGCGCAAACGATGATGAGAGTGAGAGTCCTGCGTCGCAATACCATAGGTGGTCGCAATGGTGGGCACGGGAGGGCGCTTCCGCTCCCATCTATAAAGCTACTGAATGCGGCAACTTCAACCCTTTGCGATGACGAAGCAGATGCCATTATTTGGCCGGTTAAACGCTCAGAACCCGTCAATGGAATGGCTTCACTACCTTCAGACCCTCATCGTTGAGTTGTGGTCACTATCGCTCAGTTTTCTACGACGGCTGGAGGCTAAGCTTCAAAAAGAGGTGAAATCGTTACCGCTCTACGGAGGACATAATACATTGACAAAAAGAATCGTTATTGCCATCGGTCTGCTCTGTTGTCTGGCTCTCTGCCTCAACCTTAACGCCCAGGCAGGCGGCGACGTCGCCGACCAGATCAAGCAACTGCAGCAGGACTCCAGAGATGCACAGATGAAAAACGACTCCTCATGGGCTCAGCAGCATCTGGCCGACGGATTCGTCGCGGGAAACAGCTGGGGCGATTGGCAAACCAAAGAGGACTTCATCAAGGATTTGCAGAACAAGACAAACAAGTGGAAGAGCGGCAACATCAGCGACGTGAAGGTGACGACCTTCGGCCCGAACGCCGCCGTCTCGCATTACACGTTCACCTACGATGCCGAACTCCAGGGCAAGCATCGGGCGCGAACCGTTATCTGCAGCGACACCTGGGTCAATGATTCCGGCACATGGAAAACCGCTTCGACCCACTGCTCCCTGGTAAAGGGCCAATAGCAGCGAGAGCCACAACCCAGAGGCTGGCCGCGAGGTCGGCCTTTTTCTTTCGTAGTCGCTCAATGCTCACCCTGAATCTGTAGTTGACGAAACATCTCTTTAGCACAAGTTTGCGCTTTCCTCTCGCCTGTCTGGCGAACAAAGGGCGCAAAGTTGTGATATGGCTGTTTTCAACCATGACGCTTACCCAAGCTACAATCTCCTCCATGACCACATCCACATGAAGAATAGAGCCCGGATTCTGTTGTGTTCTAAGGCAATCCTCAGGTACGATTCGGCCAATTTAACTCTTTCCGCGAGAACAGCATGGACTTGCGCACTCTCAGCCCCAGCGCGACTCGGATTTTGGCGCTCTCTTTGCTGGCACTCATAGTGCCGCTCGGCGCGACTCCAGCTCAAAACTCCGGCGACCTCCGATACTTACTCGTGCGGCGGGCTGGAGCTCCGGAGAAGAACTATTACGAATTTGCCCGGCGCTTGGTGGGAATTCTGGACGCGGATCTTGAGTTCCACGGTTGGCTTGACGTTGAAACCGAGGATCCCGGTAGCATGCGCTACGGCGTGTACAAGATCTACCAGACCCGGGTTGTTCGGGAGACGGACTCGGAAAAACAACCGGCTTCCCCGGCGGACGGTGCGTTTGTCCTGATCTATCGCCGCGATCCAGATTTGAAATTCTGCGCGAGACGCTACCGGTTCGAGCGCGAACCATCAGGGGAACGCAAGATCACTTACACGGACTTTGAGGATGGACGGGAATACTCGTTCCGCATGACCAAAAACTGGCCACGCCCCTTTGCCATCTCCGTGGTCGACGTGCTCCCCGCCAACCTCTTGCACGATGTCTGGCAGAGGTTCCACCAGAAATAAGCCGCAATCCTCCGAGCCTAGGTGAGTGGTTGTTGAGAAATCGCGACTACACACTGACCCTTCTGAGTGGAGAAGATGCGCTCAACGCACGGGCAATCGCGCCTTGAGTATGTGCCGCAATTCGTCAATCTGCTGTGGCGACATCTCCCTTTTTGGAATCCACACACCTATGCTGTAGGGTGAAGTGAAAAGCAGAATCGAAAGATCCGTTTCACGGTATCGCGTAAATGCTTGCCATCCATATTGTGCCGTAGCATTGGGAAAAGTCGTGGCGATACCGTTCTCATTGATAGTGAGAGCCCTCTCTCCCCCCGCAAAAGGGCTGGTGCGGAACTGTTGCCGCCGTCGAGCGCGTGGGACTTCATACGCTGCAAATGCAATTGCTATCGACAATCCCATGCAAGACCAACCGGCGACCGAGGACCCTGCATCAGCGAGACCGGCACCTACGAAGAATAGAGGGACAAAGGTCAAGGCAAATTGAAAGGTGTCCCACATCCGCCATTGTCTTGGCGAGCTTCGGAAAGCGTTCTCCCAGTCTTCCTCTTTGGGCGAAAATCGAAGTTCCACGGGACGTAAGTGTAACAGTCGATTGTGCTAAATGACATCTCAGCTGGCTCGCTGTTGAAACATCGCGATTACGCTTCTATGAGAAGGTCATAAAAGTCAAGGCCGACGTGGCGGCCCTCCATATTTTTTTTCCTCCGACATCAACGATGCTGCGTTGGGTGGCGTGGAGAGCTGTCAAGGGCGCCGTTTTTTGGCGTTCATCTCGACCCTTGACAGCTCTCCACGCCACTTCATAATCGAGCGGGGACGAAGCGCAACGCAGTTCAGTTGGGCTTCGTCCTTAGTCGATGGGGTTGGATTTTGTCTTTTGTCCCGAGGGCATGCAAGCGCGTCCCTACCCACTCGTCTTAGGATTCGGTATCGCAGTCCACAGAACATAAATTGATTCGCGTCTGTCAAAGTCTTCGCAGAAATCCTGGCCGGTGCCACCCACATTTGCCCTGCTTCTATCCGCACTCTAAATGGGCCACTTCGGGGCCTCGGTGCATGTTGGGGTTCGATTTAAAGCCCAGGTCCATCACCACGGTGACGGACCTGGGTTGTTAGGGGCTGCTATCTCAAAAGCGGTCTTCTTGACCCGAGCGTAATGCGCAGTCTCCCGAACAAGGCGGTGGATGTCATTGCCGGCAAACTTTCTGGCGATCGATTGATTTTCGCGTCTTCCACTCATGGCTCCCTGGACCCGGCTCCTGCTTGTCACGTCTGTTTCCGTCTACGCAGCCGCCTGTTGTACGATCCCCCTCGAGGCGGCGTAGCCCAGCGGCTCATAGACCTCGCCACTCACCCAAAGTCGATGCAGCAAAACCGCCAGCTTCCGCGCTACCGCTACCGCGGCTCTCTTCTTTGCGTTCTTTCCCCCACGCTCGCACAGCCGCAGCCCGTAGCTTCGTAAGTCGCTGTCGGGTCCAAACGGTCCCAAGATATAGTGCGCACTCCCCACCAACAGCTTGCGCACCATCGTGTCTCCAGCTTTGCTGATTCCCAATTGCGGCTGGCTCTCTCCGGAGTCTTCCTGCTTCGGCACTAATCCCAAATAGGGCCCCACATCTCGGCTCTTGGCGAAGTGCTCCGGATTCTCTAAAGTCAATACGTAGGCAAGTGGGGTGATCGGCCCTACCCCCTTCACCTGGCGCAATAACTTCGTGTGCCCATACTTTTCGCTGCCCAGCTCTTCCATCTTCTGGTCATAGCTTCGAATGCAATCACTCAGTGCATCTGCTAATTGCACCAACGGCAGCAGGGCTTCCCGTACCTTTTCCGGAATCACATCCTTTACCTTTTGCCGGAAGCTCGGGCTCGAACACTTGGGTAACCGTGTACCCATACTTTTCACCAGACCTCGTGTGGCGTTAATCAGCTCGGTCCGTGCTGCCACCAACGCCTCCCGCGCTCGCAGCACCACCAAGTCCTGCCGCACCTCTCGACTGCGGTGCCGGATCGGGTGCAACGACTGATCCTCGCAAGCGCAACCTGCTTCGGCATCTATGCGCAGATGGATCGGAAGGACGATGACGACAAAGTTGAGGTCATATGCCATGGCATCGATCCCGATCCATACAAGTGCAAAGTCGCTCACCCCGAGTTCCCAGGTGAATTCTGGTTTGCGCCACTGGGTTCGTTGATCACGGCAGGGGCCCGTCTGATGCTTGCATTACTTGACCACCGCGTTTCGGAGCTTCACGGCTCGTACGTCCATGGAAGACACCGATTCGATGGCAATTGTCGCCACGGAGCATGGCGGGTTAGTTCCGTGTCCGGGAGGTCCCTTCAAGATGCCAGATGGCCGCAGTGCCGTCATGGCTCTGTCATGGAGAGAAGTCGACGAGATCGCTGCACGTTTTGTGAAACTCAATCCTTACACGGACAAATCGCGATCAATCCTCAAAATAGAACGCGACAACTATGATCCGGAAACTGGCAAACAGCGACAGGTTTTCTGTCTGGCAATTGCGTCGAAACGGTATGCGCTTTTCTTGCGCGATGAGGATGGCTATTCTGTCCTGCTTCAGAAGGGTGTCAACAATCATGAAGACCGCTGGTCCGAGCATGGTCTCGGTCACCTTAGAAATCCGATGAACCCTGTGAGTGAAGATCGTGACTGGATTCGCCAGGCCTGGATCAACATCCTTCGTGTGACGCTAGGTTTGCCTGTCGAACCGCCGGAGTTTGAGCATCTGCCTGCTATTGGACGGGTGCCGATTACGAGTCCGACGGCGAAGTGTTCATTGGCAAAGCTCAATCGCGGTAAGAAGTACCGCAATCGGATAAAGCCGTTCGACTTCTTGTTGTCGTGCCATGTGAAACAGTTCGGGTATCCACCCGACGTTGATCCGGAAAGATTTCATCTCGTTGCGCCCTATGTACCCGATCCGGAATGCTGGGTTGATTTGCCGTGGATCGACCAATATTCAGGAAAACAATATGAGATCACGACGGAGGGCTTCCATGGCAGCCGGGGCGTCGCACGGGTAAAGACGTACGCGGAAGTTTTGCGCGAGTACGAATACCATCCCGGCGCGAAGAGCGCAGATGCGAAGGGACAGCCCAGCGGCAAGCAAACCGTTGGGCTGCTGCGCCGGCGACATGTACGGGTAGAACGAATCATCTACATCGGCAAAGAGTCGAACCGGCTCGAAGAAATCGAAGCGGGAGTAATTCATTCCCCTGAGAGCGTATATACAGAATATCCAGACCCGCGCCGAGAAGAGTGGCAGACCAAGATTCTGCCTTTACTGAAGAAGATCCCAGTAACGGCCCTAATGAGGTTCAGCGGCAGATCCCGTTCGATGCTCGTAAGAGCACTGGCTGGGCGCAGTCGGCCACGCCGGAGGAATCAAGAACTGCTGAAGTCAGTGCTCCGCCGGCTTGGAGTGATCTAGTGTCGCGCGGATGTGCCTTGTTTTCCATCAATCCAAAGTTGTCGAGTGCGATACGAAATGACCTCTGATTGAAAAAGTTTTTGAAGTGATCGAGATTTTCATCATGGACGAGCAGCCTTATAGCCGACAAATGGATAGCAGTACGTCGCAACGAACAAATGGAGACACCTTGCGGATAGCACGCATTCAATCCGAGATGAATTCCTGCTGAATCCGCCAGCGCCGGGCGACGCGTTTGAGGGTCGGCATTCTGTTTAATCACTTTGCCAAGGATATGAGCCGTCGTTAAGGGGTAAGGCCGACGCGATGCAACACTTCGGCGAAGCGGGGGTCGGGTCGCAGATTGTCGAGTTGAGGGTCAAACCCCAACGAAGTCAGAGAACGGTCGCGGACTTGGAACGCGCGATCGAGCCATTCAAAGGCCATGTCGTTCTGACCTAGGCAGGCGTAGAACTGCGCCACAATGTAAGGAGGTACGTACTTTTGATTGGAAATACTCTTGACCTCCTTGAGCACCTTCTTCGCTTCGGCTTTCCTCCCCGCCAGCGCATAGGCTTCTCCGATCTCTAGCAGCATTTTGGGGGCGTCACCGGCGTCGAGGGTCTTCGCTTTCTGAAATTCTGCGATGGCGGCGTCATACATTCTCTTCTGTATGTAAATCTGGCCGAGCATATCGTGCGCGACAACAAAGTTCGGGTCGGCCTCCAAAAGGCTACGCAGTTTTTGGATTCCCGCGTCGTATTCGCGATTCCGAAAGTAAATACATCCTATGGTGTTGCTGATGATCGGCGAAAGCGGATCGAGCTCAAGTGCCCGCCGGATCTCGGCCTTGGCCTCCTCAAAACGACCGATCTCGGATAGATACAAGGAATACCAGTGGTGAGCAGTGGCATAATTTGGATTCAGCTCAATTGCACGCTTAAACTCCTGTTCGGCACCGGTCTGATCGAAATCGAAATAATGCTTGGCATAGGCGAGGGAGGCGTGAGCCTCCGCCAGACTGTCATCGATCTCTAGTGCCTTTTGTGCGGCAGCTTTGCCCACTGCAAAGGTCTCTGCTGGCGAACGATAGTCGTAATACCCAAGAACGTTGTAGCAATCGGCGAGGCCCGCGTAGGCGACGGCGTAGGTGGGATCTTTATCAATCGCAGCCTGGAAATAGTCACAACTTTTTCTCATTGATTCTGTCGTTCTGCGGTTCCAGTAATATCGCCCCGTCAGATAAGCATCTTCCGCTTGCGGATCCACGCGGCGCGCATTGGTCAGGTGCAACTGTTCTTGAGGAGTCAGGGTGACCTTGATTTCTCCTGCTATCGCTTTAGCCACTTGGTCCTGCAGGCTCAAGACATCACGTAAATCGCCCTCGTAGGTCTCGGCCCAAAGGTGACGATCCTGCGCCGCTTCAATCAGCTGGGCGGTGATTCGCACTCGGTCCCTCGACCGCATTACGGTCCCCTCAACGACGGCTTCCACGTTCAGCTCCCGTGCGATTTGCGGCATCGGTTTGGGCTGGTTCTTGTACTGCATAATCGAATTTCGCGAAATGACCCGCAGCGCGTGAATCTTTGCCAGGTCGGTGATGAGTGCGTCGGTCATTCCGTCTGCGAAGTACTGCTGCTCTGGATCATGCGAAAGATTTTCCAGCGGCAGGACGGCAATAGCCCGAATGCTCGGCCGAATATCTGCGCGCCCTGGTCTTCCGTGGCCGATTCTCCAAACGAACGCAATAGCAGCAGCAACCAAGGCGAGACCGAGCATCGCAACCACGGGGCGGCGATGGGCGCGCGTGCGAGGATTTGCGGGGGGCGAAAGGACTACGGACTGCGGGGGCCCAGCGAGCGGAGCAATTGGGCGCGCCGGTTTTTCGGTGACTTGGCCAATGAATCGATAGCCGCGCTTAGGGATTGTCTCAATATACTGAGGCGACTCTGCGTCGTCGCACAACGCGGCGCGAATTTGCCGGATGGCGGCGTTAAGCCCCTGGTCGAAATCGACGAACGTATCGCTGCGCCAGATCTCGCGCTGAATCTCCTGCCGGGTAAATACCTTGTGAGGGTTGGAGGCCATCAAGACGAGCACCTTGCAAGGTTGCGGAGCGAGGTGAAGTGAGGTTTCGCCTTTTCTCAGCTCACAGGCCTCGGCGTCGAGTTGGAAGGGACCAAACCGCAAGATGAGCGAGTTATCGGCGGGTGCAGGCACGGAAACGTCCTTCCTGCGGATCGCTGCATTATATCGTCGTCGAGGCAAGCCGGCACGAGATCCCTTAAGTTGTTCTGCCTGAGCAGGTTGCCCATTCATAAAAAATTCAGCAAAAGCGCAGGCTGCATTTATTGACCCCACTCTGGCGATCTCACTAGGGTGTGTAACAGTTCGCGCGATTGCTCCTCGCGCTGAGAAGAACTCGACGCGAGCACTGGCGCAGCTAACAGGGTATTGCGCCTCTGTGGGTGGTCCTAGGGAACCTCTATGGGCATCCGGCTGCGCGTGCCATAGCTAGCCGATCCGAATCAGGAGAACATATGAACACGAAACACGGAATCGATTGGAAGAATATCGCAGTGCTCGCCTTGGTATGCATGCCCTTCAGCCTGGCGACACACACGCCCGCCATGGCGCAAACCAATTACGGCATCACCGACCTTGGCACGCTCGGTGGCAATAATAGCGTTCCAAGTTGGATAACCAACAGGGGAGACGTGATCGGCGCTTCGGAAACCGGGCAAGTCGACGCGTTTGGCAATGCTATCGTCCATGCGTTTCAGTGGCGCAAGGGGGTCATGGAGGACTTGGGAACGCTCGGCGACATTGATAGTTCCGGCTTAGGCGGAAACAACCGAGGCGTAACAGTCGGCTATAACTCGTACAACATCAACCACGCCCTGCTTTGGTACCACGGAGCGGTCACGGATCTCGGCACGCTCGTTGGTCCCAGCGGATTCAGCCAAGCGCAACAGGTCAACAACGAAGGCCAAGCCGTGGGCACTTCCCAAGCCGCGGACGGAACGATTCACGCCGTCGTTTGGAGTCATGGCGCGATCAGCGACTTGGGCACGCTAGGTGGGCCGGGTAGCTCTACTTCCAGCATCGGCAACGGTATTAACGACCAGGGTCAAATCGTGGGCGATTCTCAGGAAGACACTATCTCTAATCCCCTCCTGGGATTCCCGCCTTTCTTCCCGACACTCTGGGATAGAGGCAGCGTCGCTAAACTCGGCGGCGCGCCAAGTTATGCCTTTGGTGGCGACGCATATAGCATCAACAACAAGGGCCAAGTGGTCGGCAGAATCGCAGTCCCTGACCCGAAGGAAGGTGCAGTTGGGCATGCCTACTTCTGGGAAGCGGGTGTCATGCGCGAGTTGGGTGTCCCCGCCGGCGACGACAATAGCGAAGCGAACTCATTAAACGAGCGTGGCCAGATCGTCGGAGACGCCGGCGTCGGTTTCATTTTTTATTCTCCAGACCGCGCGCTTTTGTGGCAGAACGGCGAGATGATTGACCTCAACACGCTAATTCCGCCGGGCTCCGGCTATAACCTGATCAAGGCTTTCGATGTAAACGCACGCGGAGAAATCGTCGTGTGCGCCGTTCAATTGAGTACCGGCAACATTCATGCGGCCCTCCTGAAGCCGATGCCCTCAGATGCGGTCGGGAGAGTTGTCGCATCGACAGAAGTGTCCCGGACTGCGCCGTCCCTCTCAGAGCATGCGCGGCGACTGCTTAACCTAGCCAGAAACCTGAAGTTGGGATTCAGACCACAACCCAACAACTAATAGCGATGACAGGGAGCTAGGGTAGTGTGTGGTAGCAAGATCATTCAACTCGACCAGAGCGGCTTCCGATGAGGATGCAATCGTTGCGCTACTACGGAGCCGATGGTCATATCGACGGTTTCCTGTTCAGGAAGGAGCGCGAAGCAGAAGGGTTCGACAGATCTTTTTGCGGATGGCGATCATTTCGGTGCTGGATCAATGAGCGCAACAGTTGTTTACCAACAGTGATGGAAAAATGTCTGGCTATGTAGTTACTTGTTCGCGGGAGTAACACCCAATGGCAAGTTCATCCGCTATTCCCGTCCGCAGCAGTCCGATTCGCCTCAGGCATGTAACGTTTGCGGTGCTGCTACCACTGTTTCTTTTTGTCCTCTGGCATGATGAGCGCTTTATCATCATCCATTCTGATGAGAAATGGGCATACTACTTCCCTGTGCGCTGGCTATTCTTGCCACACGTATTGGGAGGATTGATCGCACTTCTGATCGGGCCTTTTCAGTTCTCGTCGCGTTTTCGTCAACAGCACTTGAGCGTGCACCGTATTGTGGGCAGAGTGTATCTTTCCGCGGTGGCCGTATCTGCAATCATGGCACTCTATGTCTCTTCTATTCACCAACAACTACAGGAGAGACTGTGGGTATTCTCTCTCGCCGCTACATGGCTTATAACTGGAGGGATGGCGTTCGCAGCCGTTCGCAACGGCAATATTGAAGCACATCGACAGTGGATGGCGCGGAACTACGCATTCACGAGTGTCTTCATAACCGCGAGAGTACTGAATGCGGTCCCGATCCCGGATTCTTTCGGAATGGCAACCGGCTGGATGCTGCTTCTGGCTACGTTGCTGTTCGCAGAAATAGGCCTTTCGTGGCAGAGTATATTAACGAACCGCAGGTCGCAACGGCCCACGACTGCCACGAATCGTGCCCGATAAGCTTTTTAAGGTTTCCCCAGTCCCCGACGAAAACATTCTCATATCGAATCGCACTCGGCGTATGCCACGCGTCACGCCAAATCCACGCGCGCGTCACATCGTCCCAAATGTCTCCACATGTTTATCAATTAATCAACATGATGTGTCGTTTCATCATCTCTATCTCCTATCCCATCAAGCCGAAGAAGGGGTAGTATCTATCGGGAAAAATTCGGCTACCCCCCATTTTCGGGCGAGCAAAATTGGGCTGGGTGACCGAGGAATCTGCTTTTACGGCGGCTTGACGTTTCGCGCCTGAAAGACGAGAATGACTCGCACTGTCTGCGCCCCGGCTCCCTCCTCTCAGTCGGACCGCAAATATCGCGCTGCTGCGGAGAACCCATGTCCCGTAC
>Ga0210405_10002635_pt1 | contig 18456 bp, 16 predicted proteins | sample IncBWH11MmetaG_FD_155492 | JGI IMG/M metagenome (GOLD analysis project Ga0210405, IMG submission 155492) | Forest soil microbial communities from Barre Woods Harvard Forest LTER site, Petersham, Massachusetts, United States - Inc-BW-H-11-M | ecosystem: Environmental > Terrestrial > Soil >... | reverse complement strand
ATCACGGATCACAACATCGAACGTGTGAAAGCCCTTGGCGGGGGCATTGCCATTCAGAACCGTATGGCCTTCCAGGGCGAATACTTCGTCGAACGGTACGGTGCGCAGCAGGCGAAACGGACGCCGCCCATCCGGCGCATGCTTGAAATGGGCGTTCCCGTCGGAGCCGGCACGGACGCTACGCGAGTGTCCAGCTACAATCCATTCCTCTCACTTTACTGGCTCATTACGGGGAAGACGATCGGAGGTTTGAGCCTGTACCCCTCCGAGAATCGCTTCGATCGAGAGCAAGCTCTGAAGCTTTACACGCTCGGGAGCAGTTGGTTCTCGACGGAAAACGGCAAGAAGGGGGCGCTCGCGCCGGGACAACTGGCGGATTTCGCCGTTCTTTCGGCTGACTACTTTTCCATCCCGGAAGAGGAGATCAAGCAACTTGAATCGGTCCTCACCGTGGTTGGCGGGAAGGTCGTCTACGCCACTGCTGAATTTTCAAGGCTCGCGCCACCGGCTTTGCCGGTGAGCCCGGGCTGGTCACCCATCAAACACTATGGCGGATATGCGAAGTCTTCGGACCATGCACTCGGGGCTTCCCACTCCGCTCTCTGTGCGCATCTGCCGAGCTACACCCAGCGGGCAAAGAGCTGGCACTTGCCTGTCTTGGGCGACCTGGGGTTTTGGGAACTGGGTTGCGATTGCTTCGCGTTCTAGTTTCTTTGATCTCGATCGTCAGATTTTCACAAAGAGGGAAGGAATGCTGGGTATGAAAGTACTCCTCGTTTCATTTGCGGTGGGCTTGTTTGTGGGTGTTTTGTATGGAGTGATCCGCGTGAAAAGCCCGGCCCCGCCCATTGTGGCTCTGCTCGGTCTTCTGGGAATGGTGCTCGGGGAACAACTTGGCGGCTGGATTCTTGCAAAAAGGGTGAGCTTCGCGCACGCGGCTTCGGTCTGCTTGGTTGGCAAGCACTGGGATCAGCCGCCAATTCCCCAACCGGTGGCGCCGCCACAGCCTCACGCGGACTGAGCAGGCTTATATCGGCTCGCCGGGCCCTTTACTGGTCAGGCCGCCGCGGAACGACTTGTATTTTTCTTGCCGGCTCATTCCGTGCGATAGGCGCAAGAACGAACAAAAGGAGCAATTGCGATGCAAAGAAGTAGAGCGCTTGGGGCGATGTTTTTCGGGATCGTTGTGCTTGTTGCAGGCGGCGGTCTGTCGAGTTGGCAGCATTCTTTCCCGGTTGGCGCGCAAGCCATTGCGACAACGCCAACTGTAGCGGTCGGACCGCAGTACGATACGACGCACGTCTACGTGGCACCCCAGGATTTTGACCGTTTCGTCGCCAGCTTGATCGCCACATTCGGGGGCACAACGACCAAGCAGGGGGTCTTCACAGTAACCCCGACGCCCAGCAGCACAATGTCGCAATTGGTGCTGACCCCTGTTGGGTCCATATCAGTGTTTGGTTTCAAGACGCCCATCCCATATCCGTTTGGCCTGGAGCGCACGGGCTATCTGGTCACGGACATGGATGTGGCTGTGCGTACGGCTCGCGCTACCGGTGCGGATGTCCTCGTCGCTCCCTTCAACGACCCGATTGGGCGAGACGCCGTCATCCAGTGGCCGGGCGGCGTCAATACGCAACTCTATTGGCATACCACCGCGCCATCTTACGCGTCGCTCCAGTCTGTTCCTGAAAATCGCGTCTATGTATCTATTGACAAAGCCGACGAGTTCGTTCGCAGCTTTCTTGCGTTTTCGCACGGCAGAGTAGCATCCGACGATGCACATGCTCCGGGCGTAGAAATCGGGCGATCGGGAGAAACGTATCGCCGGGTAAGGGTTGAATCGCAATTTGGGAAGCTCACCGTGTTCATCACCAACGGGCACCTTCCGTATCCCTATGGCCGGGAAATGACCGGATATGAAGTGGCGAATCTGGCGGACACCCTTACCAAGGCTAAGGCGGCAGGCGTAGAGGTCATCGTAGCTCCGTACAAGACTGAGGAACGCGATGCGGCTGTCGTGCAGTTTCCGGGAGGATATATCGTCGAGATTCATTCCGTCGCAAAGAAATAGAACAGCAAGCCAAGGTCGGACGATGCTGGCCGAAGAAATCGCCTCATACAGGGTGGAACGAAGAGATAGATGCGAACCTTCGCGATCTTGATGGTCATGTTTTTTGCGAGCCCTTTGTTCCTGCAGGGCCAATCGATTCCGCCTGCCGAATCCCCGCCCCCCGCACGGATTTATCACCTGCTTCGGGAGGACGACGATTGGAGCTTTCTTGCCGATCCGACCCAGCGGCAGGAGTTTTGGGACCCCATCAAATACATTCGTCTGCGGCCGGGTCGGAATGATTGGTTCCTGTCGATGGGAGGCGAAGCTCGCGAGGTTTGGGAACAGATCGGAAACGACAACTGGGGCCAACAGCCATTTATGAATGGCTATTTTAATGAACGGTACATGCTCTATTTTGATCTGCATTACGGAAAACATGTGCGGACGTTCGTAGAATTGAAGAGCGGCATCAATTCTTACCGGATCGGCGGCCCACGGCCGATCGACGAAAAGAAGCTCGACTTTCAAGCAGGTTTTCTGGAGCTCGGCACTTCGTCGGGTTCAAATTCGATCAGTCTGCGCGCCGGCCGGCAGGAGTTGGAGTACGGTTCGGGGCGATTAATCGACGTTCGCGAAGGCCCTAATGTTCGGCTCAGCTTCGACGGCTTTATGGTCAAAAGCAGGCTCGACGCGTGGCAAGTGGACGGATTTGCCGTGCGTCCGGACCTCGACAACCCAGGCTTCTTTGACAACGCGCCGAATCACGCTATTGGTTTTTGGGGCGTGTACGCTTCGCGGCCGTTGCCCCACAAGAATTCTCTGGAGGTCTATTACCTGGGCTTGGATCGCAAGCAAGCCAAGTTTCAACGAGGCACAGCGCAAGAAGTGCGCCACACCTTGGGGGCGAGGTTTTCCCGCCCTATCGCCACCGAACAACCAGGATGGGATTTCGACTACGAAGGCCTCTGGCAGTTCGGCACGTTCGGCGCGGCGAACATTGAGGCCTGGACCGTCGCCTCGGAAACAGGCTATCGCATCCCAACCATTCCTCTGAAACCCCGGTTCAGCGCAAAAGCGGATATTTCGAGCGGCGACAACCCAAATTCCAGGACTTTGGGAACGTTCAATCCCTTGTTTCCGAAAGGCAATTACTTTGGCGTTCTGGCCACCGCGGGTCCGGGCCCAATTAACTTCATAGACGTTCATCCGCGCGTGGAAGCGGCGCTTCCCCACGGCCTGAGCGTGTCGTTCGATTGGATCGTCCAATGGCGGGAAAACGTCAACGATGGTGTGTACGCCGTACCCGGCTTCCTCATCCGCGCTGCCGATGGCAGCCGTGCCCGATTCGTTGGACACAGGCCCGGCGGAGAAATCCGGTGGCAGGCGAATCGCCATCTGTGGTTCCAAGCGGATTACGGGATTTTCTACGCCGGCCGCTTTCTGAAGGAGACACAACCCGGCCGCAACCTGAACTATTTGGCCCTTTGGGCGGGCTACAAATTCTAGGAGGAGTCTGATCAGCGCAGTGGACGTCTTATTGAAACCCGAAGAATGCGGGATGTTGTTCGTTGATTTCCAAGCTGGGCGCGGATTCGGTGTGGGTCTTGCGTACGCGCGAGATGATTCATCCAGGATGATAGTTTCAAAGGATTAACCGGAGCGAAACGATCTTGCCAGTCAGCGCAACAATTGCGAATGCTTCCCTGCCGGAAGAAAAAAAGGAGCAATTTCGCTCTGCGTTTTTCCGTGTCGCTCCGTCAATGTTTTTGGGAGCGCTCGATCAAACCATCATCGCTACCGCTCTGCCCGCGATTGCGGGTTCACTTGGCGGACTTTCCTACCTCGCCTGGGTGGTTACCGCGTATCTCCTCGCCGCGACGGTGGCTGCCCCGCTATACGGCCGCATGGGAGACGCCTTCGGGCGCAAACGCATGCTGCTCTGGGCGCTCGGCCTGTTTGTTGCAGGCTCCGCTGCGTGTGCGATTGCCCCAAACCTTGCCATGCTGATCGGCGCCCGCGCGTTGCAGGGGTTTGGCGGTGGCGGCCTCATGACCCTGGCGCAAGCGCTCATCGGAGAAGTCGTTTCTCCAAAAGAGAGAGGGAGGTTTCAAGGATGGTTCGGAGCCAATTTTGCCCTTGCCAGCACCCTCGGCCCGGTAGTTGGCGGCGCTCTCTCGCAACATCTCGGTTGGCGCAGCATCTTCTGGGTCAATATCCCGCTGGGACTGGCCGCCGCAGCCGCTGCCTTGCGCGTTAAAACGTCCGCCGGGACGGGGATATGCCGATTGGACTATGCCGGAACAACCGTCTTCTTCTCATCGACCGCAGCGCTTCTACTCGCTCTGAGTATCGGCGGTCATGAGGTTTCGTGGGCATCCCCGGTTCTGCTCGCGCTCGCGGGCCTGGGAGCAGCCGGTTTTGTGCTTCTTCGAAAAGTCGAGCAGAAAAGCGCTGATCCGCTCATCTCTCCGGAATTGATTGGAGAGCCCGTTATCTGGCGTGCTTCACTGACGGTTCTTCTTTTCGCGGCAGTTCTCTTCGGCTTGATCGTTCAACTGCCCGTTTTTTTCCAAATGGCGCTCCGAACAAGCGCGACGATCTCCGGGCTACTGCTTATCCCTCTCACCCTGGCGCAAGTGGCTGTTTCCACCGCAACGGGTCTGCGAATCTCATCGACCGGTCATCCTCGCACCTCGATGGCCGCGGGTCTGTCCATCGTTGCCGCCGCTTTTTTGGTCCTCGCGGCTGGAATCAAGCTTGGACCGCTGTTCATTGCGCTGCTGACTTTTCTGATCGGCGCCGGCCTTGGATCAACAATGCCGGCCGCACAGACGATGATCCAATGGGCCGCCGGCGATAAGCGCCTTGGTGTCGGCACGGCGCTGGTGTCGTTCAGCCGGTCAATCGGAGGCGTAATGGGTGCCGCTCTTGCTTCCGCAGTTTTGCTGGGAGCGCTGCAGGTCCTCGATCCGAATGCCCGGAACATCCTTAGCCGGGAACTTGCTTCGATTGGTTTGAGCCAGGAAGCTTCTCAGATATCCCCGGCATTGATCGCGGCATACCGCTGGGTCTTCCTTGCACTGGGAGGCCTGTCTGCGTGCGCTGCAGGAGTCGCCTGGTCGATACCAGACCTGGACTTGGCGGCCAGCCCGGCCAAGGCGTTGGTAACCCACTCGTGAAATTCGGTTTGCGATTACACCTCGCAAGAGGAGAACGGGGACGACTCATGTTGAAACTGACTAAGCGTCGACAGTAGAATCGTGAGCAGCCTGGATGATCGGTGAGGTCATTCGCGCCGCAGGCGGTCTCGTTGTAGCCACCTGAGTGCAATGGGCTGACTTCGCAATAACAGATTCGGGTGGACGCAGTCAGGGCAACACAGACAGGAGAATGCCATGCCACTTCAAAATAACTACCTTTTCGAGTATCACAACCTAAAACTGACACGCGATGACAAAGGTGTGCTGGTTGCTGAATTCCACAACAACGGTGGACCGTTCATCATGACCGCACAATCTCACACAGAATTTGTCGATGCCTTCTACCGGATTGCGCAGGATCGAGCGAACAAGATCGTAATCCTGACGGGCGCAGGCGGGGAGTTCATTACTGATGTCGATTGGTCCTCTTTCGGCGATGTCACCGATCCCGGCGTCTGGAGTCAGGTTCACGACGAAGGCGTTCAGGTTTTGGAAAACATAGCCAACATACGCGTACCGGTGATCGCGGCTATCGAGGGACGTGCCCATGTGCATTCAGACTACGCGCTACTTGCCAGTGTAATTGTGGCGGCGGAAGGCGCAACCTTCCAGGACGTGGCCCACTTCTCCGCGGGCGTTGCGCCCGGCGACGGTATCTTTACCACCTGGAGTTATCGCGCTGGAGCGGGACGAGCCGAGGCGTTCCTGCTGAACCCACAGCCGCTCCCGGCGCGCACCGCTTACGAATGGGGAGTGGTTGCCGAAGTTGTGCCGAGCGGTAAGGCGCTCAGCCGGGCGCGCGAACTCGCCGAGTTGTACCTGAAAGCTCCGGAAGTGACGCGCCGCAACACGCGCATCCACTTTATTCAACCGTTGAAGGAGCGCATTGTGCGGGAAGTCGGCTATGGGTTGTCGCTTGAAGGAGCGTCGTCGGCCGATCTCGTGAAGTCGATGAAAGCGAAGAGTGAACCCGCCGGTCGCAAAGGAAAATCCGCATGAAGAGCACGAAGAACACAAAAGACTACTCGTCTCGACCGCATTCCATCAGCGTAGCATTGGCTACGGGAGGGAAATTTTCTGCCTTGCACGCTGGCGCGCTGAAGTACATAAGGATCCGGCGCCTGTCTTAGTCAACTCCCGTGTATAACGCTTGTATTGACTGGATTGGCCACTTCCGGGGGCGCTTCGAAAGATCGCAAATCCGCAAGACGCTCCATCGTTTGCGCTCGTGATGGGCGTACATCGGCATGATAAACCGTTGAAATTCTGGTTGCACAAACATTCTGATGTCATGAGAACCCTGAAGAGGCGGCTGTCACGCCGCTGTCACTCGTCGCGGGGAAAACACCGAAGATCGAGCGAGAGCGGATCTACGAAAGGTTCCGGAAAGGCGAGCTGCGCTGCATTGTGCTCTCAAAGGTTGGGAATTTCGCCATTGACCTGCCGGATGCTGATTTGCTCATTCAGGTATCAGGTGCTTTCGGCTCACGTCAGGAGGAAGCCCAGCGGCTCGGGCGTGTCCAGAAAGCAGAAAGGCCAGGTTCAGTTTCGGCAGAAATAAGCGGCGGCAAGATCACTCGGGTGTCGCACAGGGAACCACTTGACGGCTGTGCCGACGGTAAACTCGGAAATCTTGGTCGGTAGTGAGGATGATGGGATCGGCAAGCGTTTCGGTCATGCGAACGAGGCAAGCATCGGCGAATCCCATGGGAACGTTGGAGTACTTCTCGATCAGCTTCATGACTGGCTCCACGTTCTCGGTAAATGTGAAGGTGACCTGCAGAGCGCCGCGGCGAAGTAGTGCGCCGAGATTGGGGGTACCAAGCTTTCCGAGAAGGTGGAAGGCCTCGGACAGAACGGCTTCGCACGTGGACCAAGGCGGAGGCAGTTCAGAGGCTTGCGTCACGGCCCATTGGTGGTGAGCGTCGCGACTGCTAAGCAACGCTACAACAAATCCAGCGTCAACGAGGACGTTTCTGGCCATAACCCGTGGCGTTCAAATATTCCTTCTTCCGCGCAGTTAGGTCGCTCGGTAGGCCATCCACCGATCCGATCAGGTCGGCAATGGCGGTGAGGGAAGCAGTGCGACGCCGCCGGCGTGGCGCACGCTCGAGCCGTTCGCGAACCACATCCGACTTCGAGATCTTCCGTCCGCGCGATTCCGCCTCAATGTCCGCTACCAGTGGCTCGGGCAATCGTACGGTGAGACTCTTCATGAAGTAATTGTATTACATCTCCGGCATGTGTGCAAGACAAGCGAAGGTAAAGAAGGTAAAGGCAAAGCCGGGCGACGCGTCAGAACGAATAGCTTCTCGATGCGGGAAGGTTTTTTGGTTCTGGATTACTCAACTAGAGCGACTCCAGATAAGGACGCATGGCGTTGGCGACACGGCATACCTTCGCGGCGGCCCAAAGTTCGTCCATCGACGCCTTCTAGAAATGCCCACGACGCGCTTTTTGCGAAAGAGAATAATGGCGACAACAGGAACTTATAGGCTCCTAAGGAGTGCCCTTACTCCCAACTCGGTCACATCGACTCCATCGAGTTCTCCTCCCCACCTCAGACCGTGACGAGAACGGACGAACCTGATAGATAATCACCGTCTGGAGTTTGCCCGTTGAGTGCGGCGGAGCTGGCCCCAGGTGCACACCGATCGAGATAGACTACACTCAGAGAGAGAAGCTACCGAACCCATGCAAGAAGCGGCGAAAAATCTACTCCTGGTTCTCGTTGCGCTCTTCCCCATCGTGGATCCGCTCGGAGGCAGCCCCTTCTTTCTGGCGCTGACCAGGGAATACTCACCGGAAGCGCGAAAAGCATTGTCATGGCGCATTGCCCTGAACAGTTTTTTCTTGCTGGTTGGGTCGTATTTTGTTGGGACCTACGTGCTCGTCTTTTTTGGGATTTCGCTGCCAGTCGTGCAGGTCGGCGGAGGCATGATCGTCATCGTGACAGGCTGGACGCTGCTGAAACAGCGAGACGACGAAAAACACGACGTGCACAGAACCGTCCAGCCGCAGGACACATTCCGCCACGCATTTTATCCCTTGACGATGCCACTGACAGTAGGCCCTGGATCAATCTCCGTGGCGATCACGCTGGGCGCGAACGCGGCTCACCATCACTCGTACCATCCTTTGACAATTTTGACTGCACTCATTGGATTGGTGTTGATCGCGATCAGCATTTTGCTCTGCTATGGATTTGCCGACCGGTTGGCGCGAATCCTTGGAGCGACGGGGATGACGGTGATCACGCAATTGTCGTCGTTCTTCCTGGTTTGTATCGGTGTGCAGATTGCTTGGAACGGGGTCAAAGCATTGCTGGAGTCGGTAACACTGCATTTTGGCTGACCAAGAACACTTCTCCTGTGGAGTTGCAAACGGGTTTGCTAGAAGCGAAAGACCTGTATGTTTCGCCGTCCAGCTTCGCTTTTATTTATTCGAGTCTCGGCGAACTGGACGAAGCATTCTGTTGGCAGTAGAAAGCCTACCAAGAGCGCGACGCATCGCTGGCCTGGGTGAAAGTGACTCCCGAGTCGGATGCTTTACGCTCCGACCCGCGCTTTGCCGATTTGCTGCGCCGGATGAACTTTCCTCGTGGCTAATAAGGCGAATCATTACGACCGATTCCGGTCGGATAACGGGCCACTCGGAAGTTATGCGCTTTCAGGCTAAAGGCGCGCCGTCATAAAATCGTAATATTAATCGTGGTGAATCGCAGCAAAACGCGAACGAAAGGTGAACAAAGAAGGAGAAAGTGATTCGTCAGCTTTCATCGCAACTTGCTGAATTCCTTCGGCGAGCGCCAATTCCGGCAAGTTCTGATTAAATTAGTTTCTTGGCTATGGCCCGAATGCTCGTGGATGTGAAATGAGAATCGTAGATTCGCAGGTTGCGGAAACCATGAGCCTTTCTTGCTCTCGCATCGAACGGCTAGAGTCCCTGTCATAACAACGGCGGGATACGAGTCGGGACGGTGCACAAGTTTCAGGGCCAGGAGGCGCCAGTCGTGATCTACTCCCTTGCGACTTCCTCCCCCGAGGATGCCCCACGGGGGATGGAGTTTCCCTACAGTCTCAACCGTCTGAATGTCGCGACCTCCCGCGCGCGCTCCGCGGTTATTCTGGTGGGAAGTCCAAAGCTATTCGAGCCTGATTGCCGCACCCCTCGCCAGATGCAACTCGCGAATGCCCTCTGCCGACACCTTGAACTAGCAAGGATTGTAGAACCGGCGAACTGAATTGGATGTCTCACTGCCTGGGGTTCGATCAACTGCCCGGGAAAGAAGAAACGGGCGGTCGCATTCCCTTTGGAAAGAGAGTTCGATAGGCGCTACTGGCCGGCAACGAGCCGACTCCATGCCAATTCTTCATAGGCGAAAACGACGATTTGGGCGTGAAGCCTTGAGGTTTTGTCTCAGAACAAGTTCTGGCGGCGATTATTCGCGTTTGGGCTTGCTTCGATCGATAGATATATTGTGGCAGGGAGGTCAAAAACCTAGAATAGCGATTATAGCATATAATATTCCGATATAGATGCTATCCCATATCGCCAACAGCAGTGTACATATGCTATAGTAGATTCACAAGGAGCTTCAGATGCTTAAGCAGATTGGAAAAGGATTGCAGCAGGCACGGACCGCCCGGGGGCTGACTCAGGCGGAATTGGGGGTGCTGGTCGGACTGCCGCAGTCGCATATCTCGAAGATCGAGCGCGGCGAAACGGACTTTCAATGGACGACGCTCGAGCAGATTGCCAATGCAGTGGGTCTCTCCCCTCTTCTTGTCCCCACCGGTCTGGTTCCCCTAGTGGAAAGCCTCATGAACAGACGCGAGGGGAAAGACGAAGAGGAGCCGGTACCGCTCGTCGGAAGCCTGATGGAGACGGAAAGATAGAAGGAAATTGCAGATGCCCACGCTGAGAATCAAACTCGGAAACCGGCTCGTCGGCACGATCACGAACGTCGTGACCGACAAGAACATCTTTGTCTTTGATCCGGGATATATCGAAGACGAGCATCGCCCGGTCCTCAGCCTGAGCTATTACGATATCGAGAGGAAACTTATCACGAGGCCGCGCGAGGTTCAGCGACGACTGCCTCCTTTTTTCTCGAATCTGCTGCCCGAGCGCGATGGGGTACTGCGCGACTATCTGGCGCAACGCGCCGGAATCAGCCCAGAAAGAGAATTCCCGTTGCTGTGGCTCGTCGGAGCCGATTTGCCCGGCGCCGTGATCGCCGAAGACAGTGAAGGAGTGCCACTGCCGCCGCCCGAAGAGAAATCGGGAACGCGCGAAGCTAACGAGCAAGAAGTGCTGCGTTTCTCTCTCGCCGGCGTTCAACTCAAATTCTCGGCGATGGGCCGGGGCGGAAAGCAACTTCGCATTCCCGCGCAAGGACGGGACGGCCAGTGGATCGTAAAGCTGCCGTCGCCAAGATTTCCGAAGGTGCCGGAAAACGAATTCGCGATGATGACGCTGGCCAGAGAAGTGGGAATCGACGTGCCGGAATTCGGGCTCATGCCGGTCGGCTCGATCGCAAATCTTCCACCTGAATTCGCGGACGACAAATCAAACGCGTACTTTATCCGACGTTTCGACCGCGGGCCGGACGGGGAGCGAATTCACGCCGAAGACTTCAATCAGATCTACGGGCAGTATCCGGAACAGAAGTACGAGCAGCACGGATATACGGGCATGGCCAAGGACATCTGGGCGCTTCTCGGCGAGAGAGGCTTAACGGAATTCATTCGGCGCGTTATTTTCAATGCGGCCATCGGGAACGCCGACATGCATTTGAAGAACTGGTCTCTGCTTTATCGTGACGGCCGAATGCCGACGCTTGCGCCCGGTTACGACTATGTTTCGACGATGCGTTATCTGCCGGAACGGGGCTTGGGCCTGCCGCTCGCCCGAACGAAGGACGTATCCGGCCTGGACAATGAACTTTTGGAAAAGGCATCGGTACAGGCGGGTGTTCCTCGCGGCCTGGTGAAGGACGTAGCACACGAAACTGCGCGTTCATTCATGCAAGCGTGGTCACAGCACAAGGCGGGATTGCCAATAGATGACGTTGGCCGCCGCAAGATCGACGAGCAACTCAAGCTTGTGCCACTGCTAAAGGGGCATCTCCCCATCGGAAAGCCAAAGCACAAGAAGAGCTAGTGTAGTGTCCCAAAAATTCCTTCGCTAAGTTCCACGGTCTAAGTTCTGCAACATCAATGCAATCGCATCAGCTGCACCTGTCAGTTATTTGCGGGACAGCACACTAGTCCGTGAGTATCCGCGTCGCAATGCACTTCCCGAAAAACGGTTTTGGCGTCATGTGCCGTGGCGCTCAGAAGGTCCGTGAGATTGCCGCACTTGTAATTCTTCACGACCTTGCGAACTTTGCGCCGCACGTGATCGACGATCTCGGCAACAGGTTTGACTGACCCTTTCAGGCCGAGGTCACTTGCCAGTTTGCCGATTTGCGGTTTGGAGTCGAGGCAGCTCATCCGTAGGTTTTTTTCAGAACATTCTTGAGCGGGTTGTGCAATTCCTTCCAGTCATCCACGGACGCGACTCCTTTGGACTGCTTGCTTCTGCGCGCGACCACCGAGTTGTAAGCTCCCAGCAGGTCGAGCGTTTCTTGGTGGCTGAGATGAAGTTCTTCTGCAGCCTGCGAAAGCTCGACTGGAATCATGATCGGCTTCCGGACGCTGGGCTCCTCGCCTTCGCCGGTCGCCATCACGCACCTCTCTACACGACACCCGGCGCGGGTTTTTGCCGATTCCCACGCTTCCTTCCAGTGTCCAATGGGCTTTTTTCTCGGGCGTTGATTCGCTTTCGGGCCGACTCGCTCAGGGCAAGAGGATTTGAAGCGTATGCACCAGACGGCGCCAAATCCACCGGCCTCGCGTCTATAAGCTTGAGATTCTTTGAATAATCAAGAACGGCCGGTCAACGCCGCTAGAGATTGCAAGAGGATGGGCCGCGTATCCATACCGGAGACGGTTTGGCTTGACGGTTGGACCCCGTAATAAGTACCAATGGCGGAAAATCGGGCACGAGGGTAAGGTTGCTCTTCAGCTCACCCGGCTTGAGGGGGAATCCATGCACAAAACCGCAAAGAGAGGCCTTCGGTCAAACGAACAGCTCTTCCGCTCGATTTTCGAGAATGCGCAGATCGGGATCAGCGTTTTTGGTATTGATCGTTGTGAACATTTTTCTAACCGGGCGATGAGTGAAATTCTGGGTTACACGGAAGAAGAACTGAGTCACTTGGAGAAATGGGATGAAATTACGCATCCGGATGATCGCGTCTCCTGCGCGGAACGCTACGCCGCCCTCTTGCAGGGGAAGTGTGAAACGGATGAATACGAACAGCGCTTCATTGGATGCGATGGCAGAATTGTCGCCGTAAACGGCAGGTTCACGTTACTTCGGGATGCCACAGGAAAGCCGGAACACGTCGTTGCCCTAACGGAGGATATTACCGAACGCAAAGTAGCAGAGGATCTTATCCGGAAGCGCGATGAGGAACTCCGCCGCGCAAACTTCCTCGCGGAAACTGCTCTGGAACTGACCAAGGCAGGCTACTGGCACGTTCCGCTCGACGGCTCTGGATGGTACAACTCCTCATCGCGAAGGGTTTCAGTTTTTGGAGATATCCCGAGCCCAAAGAACCGGTACCGGATCGACGACATGTTTGCCCACGCAGAAGAGGCGGACGAGGCCGCAGGCAAAGCAGCGCGGAAAGCCTTTAACGCCGCGTTGGAGGGCACAGCGACGTACGACACTGTCTTCGCGTATAAGCGTCCCACCGATGGACGCATCGCCTGGGTCCACGCGCTAGGGCACGTCTTGAAAGATGCCGACGGGAAGTCAACCGATATGTACGGCGTCTCTCAAGATATTACGGAATTCAAGCGCCTAGAAATGGAACTCTCAACTGCGAAAAAGATCGCCGAAGCAGCAACCAAAGCTAAGTCCGATTTCCTGGCTAATATGAGCCATGAGATCCGCACGCCGATGAACGCCATTATTGGCATGACGCATCTGGCACTCAAGACAGACCTAACTCCGAAACAGCGTGACTACCTTACGAAAACAAAGGCTGCCGCCCAGTCTCTGCTCGGCATCATCAACGACATTCTCGATTTCTCCAAAATCGAGGCCGGTAAGCTGGATATAGAGAAGAAGGATTTCCATCTCGACGAAGTAATTGGGAATGTGTCCAGCGTAGTTAGCCAGAAGGCTCACGACAAGAATTTAGAGTTCCTCATCGGCTCCCCACAAGATCTTCCTCCGAATCTCGTGGGGGATCCCTTGCGGCTCGGTCAAATCCTTATCAACCTTGTCAGCAACGCGGTGAAGTTCACTGAAAAAGGCGAGATTGTGTTGACGATCGAGTTGTTGGAAAAAGTTCTGGACAGGGTGAATTTAAAGTTTTCCGTGCGTGACAGCGGAATCGGCATGACGCCCGAACAATTGGCTCGTCTATTTCAGGCGTTCAGCCAGGCCGACAGTTCCACCACCAGAGAGTACGGCGGTACGGGCCTCGGTCTTTCGATTTCAAAAAGGCTGATCGAGATGATGGGCGGCAACATCTGGGTCGAGAGCAGCTATGGTACCGGCAGTGCGTTTCATTTCACGGCTTGGTTCGGCATCGGATCGGCAGAAGCAAAACGCAGACTTTTGATTCCAGACATCGCCGGGATCCGCGTCCTTGTTGTTGATGACAATCAGCAGGCCCGGGATATCCTTTCAGACTTCTTAAAAGGGCTCGCACTGAGGGTCCAGTCAGCTTCTTCTGGCGAAGAGGCGATTCGGGAACTCGTCGGCGCAGACGAGCGGGATCCCTATCAGCTGGTCATGGTGGACTGGCAAATGCCAGGCATGAATGGCTTGGAAGTGAACCATATCATCAAGCGCGGTGAGCGCCTTAAGCACGTTCCCAAGCTCGTTATGGTCACTGCTTTCGGGCGAGACGACATCTACGCACAAGCCGAAGAGGAGGGAATTGATGGTTATCTACTGAAGCCTATCACGCCCTCGACGCTTTACGACACGCTTGTAGAGTTATTTGGCGTTGTTGACCGCGAGACCGACGGGTCGCACATCACAAAAGCCGCTGCAACTCTTCACGACGCCAACGGAATTCGGATTCTGCTCGTCGAAGACAACGAGGTGAATCAGCAAGTGGCGACCGAACTTCTCGAGAGCGCCGGAGCCAGCGTGAGAATCGCCAATCACGGTGCTGAAGCCGTAAAAATCCTGACGCAAGGCGAGCAGCCCCCACCGTTTGACATCGTGCTCATGGATCTGCAAATGCCTGAAATGGATGGTTACACCGCCACCAGGCTTATTCGGGCCCACCCTGGAACACACGAACTGCCGATCATCGCGATGACCGCGCATGCGCTGGTGGAAGAGCGGGAGCGCTGCCTCGCGGCGGGGATGAACGAACACGTCGGGAAGCCCATTGATCCCGATGCGCTGTTTGCGACGCTGATGCGCTGGGCGAAGCCAGCAGTGCATGCTAACGCGACCGGAGATAAGACCGTAACTCGGATCAACGATGTGATTCTTCCCGAGATTGACGGCATTGACTTGGTCGGCGGCCTCAAGCGTGTCAACGGAAACAAGCGGCTTTACCGTGACCTACTCATGCAGTTCGCTGCCAAGCATTCGGAAGTGAATTCGCAGATACTGGCTGCAATCGACAGTGGGGACAACGTGCTCGTAGAACGGATCGCCCATACGGTAAAAGGCGTCGCAGGAAATCTCGGCGTCGGAAACGTCTTCAGCGTCGCCGACAAGCTGGAGCGAGCCGTTCGCGAAAGGGATGCGACCGTACCTGCGACGGCTGAAGCATTCACTCTAGAGTTGAGCCGCCAGATTCAAGCCATTCATCTGGCCTTTCCTGGCGCGGAGCCCGAGATAGAAGGCACCTCGGGCTGCGATCCGCGAACGGTATCAGCGGCAATCACGCACCTCCGAGCCCTCCTTGAGTCAAGCGACGGCGACGCTCTAGAGGCTTTTGTTGCCCTGGAGGCTGTTCTCGCGGGCAGCTGCGACACAGTTCGACTGAATGCTCTCCGTACATCCATCAACGAGTTTGATTTTGAAGGCGCGCTCTTCAAGTTAGTGGACATCGCAAAGGATTACCCTGCGAATCAGGAGCAGACAGAATGATCGCCGCTGTCGAGAAAAAGCTGGTACTCGTGGTAGATGACGCCCCTGCCAACCTTCAGGTGGTGCGTGCAATTCTGAAAGACGACTTCAAGATCCGAATCGCCACGAGCGGCGCAAAGGCTTTGGACCTTGTTAAAGCCAAACCACATCCGGACCTGATCCTGCTGGATGTGACCATGCCTGAAATGGACGGCTACGAAGTCTGCGGGATATTGAAAGCCACCCCAGAGGTCAGGGACATCCCGGTGATCTTCTTGACCGGCAAGACAGAAACTGAGGACGAAACCAAAGGATTCAAGGTCGGAGCGGTGGACTATATCCACAAACCGTTCTCACCCGCTGTGGTGAAGGCGCGTGTCCACACCCATCTTGTGCTTCGCGAGGCACGCGAACAACTGGCCCGCCAACTCCTCGACATAAACAATGAACTGGAGATGGCACGAGAGATCCAGTTGTCCATCCTGCCGCACGAGATACCCAAGATCAGAGGCCTGGAAATCGCCGCGCGTTACATTCCCATGAGTTTGGTCGCAGGTGATTTTTACGACTTCATCATCGTGGACGAGAAACGCGTGGGGATCCTGGTGGCCGACGTTTCCGGGCACGGTCTGCCTGCGGCCCTTATCGCGTCCATGTTAAAGGTTGCACTGGCCGCACAATCCCCGCACGCGTTTGATCCTGCGCGAGTTTTGGCCGGATTGAACCAGTCGTTGTGTGGAAAGTTCAAAAACCATTTTGTGACCGCGGCCTACTTGTTCGTGGACACAGAAAAAAGCTGTATAAAGTACGCCGGAGCAGGGCACCCACCGCTCTTATTGTGGCACGAGTCAAGAGAGAGTACCTCAGAGGTGTTGGAGAATGGTCTTCTACTCGGCCTATTCCCTGATGCACCCTACTCTGCAGCTGAGGTATGCGTGGAACCGGGCGACAAGGCGGTCCTTTACACGGACGGAATATTGGAAACCAGGAGCCCGTCTAAGGAAGAATTTGGGCCTGACCTGTTCAAAGTGTTTTTGGAGTCTAACCATAATCTCAAAGCAGACAAGTTTGCCGACTTGATGCTTGATGAGTTGACAGGCTGGTCAGAAAATCGCAGGGGGGAGGGACAGGAAGATGACATAACCCTCTTAGTGATCGACTTCCAGAGTTTCTGATCTGAGGCCCAAATAGACAACGAATGTGTCGCGTAAGTCTTGAGAATTAGGAAAAACTCCGGATAGCTGTTTGCTCGTCGGTGTACACCTCGAAAACCTTGTCCAGCTGAGTGATTTGCAACACTCCATGAACCTTTTTCGTCGGACTCAAAAACTTCAATTCGCCGCCCTTGGACTTCACGGGCACGTAGGCGCCAGCCAGTTCCCCAACTCCCGCACTGTCTATGTCATTCACTTCGCGGAAATTAAGGATGATTTTAGTGCGTCCACTTTCGATTAAATCACGGATGGTGCCGCGAAGAGTCATACTGCTTTCTCCGAGACCAAGGCTTCCGCGCAGGTCCACGATAGAAACCGAGCCAAATTGCCGGTGATGGGTGATCAGGGATGGCATGCATCTTCTACAATCTGCTCGGACGGCCCAGTCGCGCAAGGGCAAACATTCGACACGAGCATATCGTAAGTCGCCAGGGTAAAAAAGCCACTACAAAACATCGCGACAACTCACCGGACTTAGGCGCACTTCCAGGGTCGGTTATATTGCGCACAGCGCGGTGAAGGGCTTCGTCCGGTTGTTGATTCTGCCGGTTGTGCTAAGCATCGCGTTCTTTCTTATCGCGGACCTTGACACCCCACGTCGTGGCGCCATTCGCGTGCTCCCGCAAAATCTGATAAGTCTCGCTCAGTCCCTTCATGGGCGCTAATCGGAGCGCCGCTCATCCGGACTAGTCACCGTGCTCTAATTCCCTGAGGTTGCATTGAAGGACATGCGGTTTTGAGACGATTTCCCTAGTGCGGTTCGTGGATTGTAGGGGGCAGCCGAAGAGATGACATACGCCCCCGTGACGCCGTATGTGGAACCAAAGTCGAACGCGAGTTCAATGAGCGCCACCCTTGCATCGGGGAGAAGTCCGAGAACGGATAGAACGTCCTCGGGCAAAAGACCGGTCTCCATCGCTTGCAATTAGCCTGACTTTGCAATGTGCCAGTCTGCGCATCCGCCTATCCAAGAGCACAACCATCTGGCGGATGCTCGTCGTGCTTTCGAATGTCGCGCGACCGTATGCAAGAAAGTGCTTCGGATGCTTCTGCCTGAGAAAGTGTTTCTTGGCACGGCGAAACCCGGGAAGTCTACGAATCAAATCCTGTGCAATCCCTGACGCCGTAACCACCAGACGGTCCAATCGTACTTTGCACTGAGGAAGCTCGATGGCTATGAAGTGATTTTTCAACTCCGACTGGCAGCAAATGGTCTACTCGGTTCGATCTACAAGCTCGGTTACGCCCGCTTTTTTCCCGAGTTGCAAGGCCTGCTCAGGTGTTGTAGTGGCAAACAGATGCATAGCCCTAGCGATAATGCCCGTCCAGCCGGTCTGGTGACTCGCACCGAGTCCAGCTCCGTTGTCGCCGTTGAAGTATTCATAGAATAGCAGGTGATCGCGCCAGTGCGGGTCCCGTTGAAATCTTGGGGATTCTCCGTACACAGGTCTCTGGCCATCATTATCGCGGAGAAAAATGCTAGTCAGCCGTCGCGAAAGTTCTTCTGCTACCTGGTACAAGTTCATCCTTTGTCCCGAACCTGTTGGGCATTCGATTGTGAAATTGTCGCCGTAATACAAGTAGTACATCAGCAGTGCGCGGATGATGAGCCCGTTCACGGGCATCCATATCGGCCCTCGCCAGTTCGAGTTGCCTCCGAACATCCCCGTATCGGATTCCGCCGGAAGATACGACATGCTGTAGTCTTGGCTTCCCGCACGAAATACATAGGGATGCTCAGCGTGGTAGCGAGACAGCGAGCGAATGCCGTACGGGCTCAGAAACTCCCTCTCGTCGAGTGTCTTCGTCAGCACCCGCCGAAGTTTCG
>Ga0210405_10002634_pt1 | contig 18460 bp, 16 predicted proteins | sample IncBWH11MmetaG_FD_155492 | JGI IMG/M metagenome (GOLD analysis project Ga0210405, IMG submission 155492) | Forest soil microbial communities from Barre Woods Harvard Forest LTER site, Petersham, Massachusetts, United States - Inc-BW-H-11-M | ecosystem: Environmental > Terrestrial > Soil >... | reverse complement strand
GGAGATGCCAAAGCCGCGAAGGCAGGCGAATACGAATTCCGCATCAACTGCGCCCTGTGCCACGGCCTTGGAGCGCACGGTGGCGGGCGCGGGCCTGACCTGACTCGCGCGCAGAAAAAACATGTCCACTCCGATGTGGAGATGTTTCAGGTGATCAGCAACGGCATCCCGGGCACTGCGATGCCGTCGAATGGAACCAATGGTCAGGGCGTGGGGATGACCGACGAGGAAATTTGGCAAATCATCACTTATATTCGCAGCGTCGAGGTGAAAGCGCGGGCCAAGCCGATTGGCAACGTGGCGCACGGCAAAGAGCTCTTTTACGGGGATGCGAATTGTTCTCTGTGCCATATGGTGGAAGGCAAGGGCGGACGACTGGGCCCGGAACTGACCTCCGTGGGCGGCTCTCGCACCAGAGAAGCAATTATCGATTCGGTGCGCAACCCCAGCCGGCACCTGGCGTGGGGATTGACCGAGTCGACGAAGGAATTTCCTCAGGAGTACGAAACCATCACGGTGGTCACGGCCAGCGGAAAAAAAATCAAGGGCGTCGCCTTGAACGAGGACAACTTCAGCGTTCAGATGATGGATTCGAGCGAGCAGATTTATTTGCTGGAAAAAGACAAACTGCGCTCCTTTAGCAAGAGCCGCGAATCGATCATGCCAACCTACACGCTGGACGTGTTGAGCGACAAAGATCTCGATGACGTCATCGCTTTCTTAACCAGCGTGGGGGCGAAATGAGAGGCCGGGCAAAACGTGGCGCTGAAGCGCTGTTCCACGACATCCTCCTATTGTCGACGAATGCTCTGCTCGTCGTTCTAACTCTTAGCTTCGCAGCGACGATTGCCTATGCTCAGGTGACGTTCGAGCGCCTAGTAAATTCTGGTAAGGAACCGCAAAACTGGCTCACGTATTCGGGGGACTATTCCGGTCGCCGTTTCAGTCCGCTCGACCAGATCAATCCAACTAATGCGCGCGCGATGGTGGCGAAGTGGGTTTACCAAACCGCGGCAACGGGCAAGCTTGAGACAACGCCGCTGGTAGTCGATGGCATTCTCTACGCAACCGCGCAGGATGATCGCGCATTCGCTCTGGATGCCCGCACCGGCCGGCCCATCTGGATGTATCAGCGCCAACTCCCCGGAGACATTCGCCCGTGTTGCGGGCGCGTGAATCGGGGCCTGGCGATTCTGGGCGACAAAGTTTTCTTCGGGACGCTCGACGCCCACGTGATCGCGCTCGATGCGAAGACGGGAAATGTAGCCTGGGATGCAGTCGCCGCTGAATATCAGAAAGGTTACAGCTTTACGGTCGCGCCGCTCGCGGTGAAAAATCTTGTGGTCATCGGCGTTTCCGGAGGCGAGTACGGCGTGCGCGGCTTCATCGACGCCTACGATGCGACGACCGGCGCTCGAAAATGGCGCTTCTATACGGTACCCGGCCCCGGCGAACCCGGTCACGAAACATGGGAAGGCGATTCGTGGAAAGTCGGCGGAGCACCCGCGTGGAATACCGGAACCTACGACCCTGCGACCAATCAAATCTTCTGGCCCACGGGAAATCCTGCGCCCTCGAACCGCAGTGAGGGACGCGCGGGTGACAATCTCTACAGCAACTCGCTGCTCGCTCTGAATGCCGATACAGGCCGGATGAACTGGAGCTTTCAGTTCACCAAACACGACGAGCATGACTGGGACGCGACCCAGGTTCCGATCATGATCGATTCCGGCAATAAGCACATGATCGCGCAGGCGAATCGTAACGGCTTTTTCTACGTGCTCGACCGCTCGACCGGCAAGCTGATTTCGGCAACTGTCTACGGCAAGATTACGTGGAGCGATCACAAAGATGCCGAGGGCCGGCCCGTGGCGAACAAAGAGGCTTCGCCGACTCTCGCGGGACACACCGTCTGTCCCGGCGCATTGGGTACGACGAACTTCATGGCTCCGGCCTACGATCCAAAGACTTCCCTTTTCTACGTGACCGCACGCGATCAGTGCGACATTTTTTCCACTGCTCCGCAGCCTTATGAAGCAGGGCATGCCTATTACGGGAGCGCATATTTTCCTTCGGACGAGGCTGAGCCTTACCGCGGATTCCTGAAGGCAATCGACCCCGCGACCGGGGAGATCAAGTGGAAGTTTGAGCACACGTCTCCAACATGGTCCGGTGTTTTATCGACCGCTGGTGGATTGGTTTTCACGGGCGACGCCGAAGGCAACTTCATCGCTCTCGACGCGGTGAGCGGCAAGGTTTTGTGGCACTTCCAGATGGGCGGTGCAGTCTATGCGGCCCCGATCGCCTTCGCAGTGGACGGTAAGGAATACGTCGCAATCGCCGCAGGCAGTGCGGTGTACGCGTTTGGCCTGCCCTGAAAGCGCGGTGCGTTGCGTAGTTCTCGCTAGAATACGCCGCGCGGTAGAATTTTTAAGATTCTAGAAGCTTAGAACTGCAAAACAATTCCACCCGAGATTCTTGCATTTCTCTGCCGCGTGGCCAGCCCTTGAAATAGCTGCTGAGGACCAAGGGCGTCGTCGTAGAACTTGGTTAAGTTCAAGGTGGTGTGGAAGTAGTCCACCTGCGGGACGCGAAGGGCAACATGGTGGATGATCTTAAAATCGAGCCCACCTCCCAACGCCATGGTGAAATCATCATAGCTTGTGGCGGCAACCGGCACTGGAGATGCCAGCCCGCTCCCGCTGATCGTACTCGCGCTCAAACTGGTTCGCTCCCAGCCAAATAGCGCATGCACGTAGGGAATCAGTCTGGTTTTGTTTCTGTAGGAGACCACCGGTCCCGCGAGAATGTAATACTCGCTCTCATCCGGCAATCCGGTGACCCCGCTGGTATTTGAGGCTGTGATGGGCGCGCCCCTGTGTCCGCCGAAGTCGGCCGCAATGCCTACCCAACGGTTGGCGTTGTACTGGCCTTCGGCAGTCCAGCCCGTGAAATCGGACCTTACTCCGAATGTGTCGGATGGCGCGCGCAGCGCCGTATCCAAGGTTAAGCCAATGAGTTTGCCGGTATCCTCATGCAGAAACGAAAAGCCTCCGAACACCTGCACTTTCGGGGTTGAGTCTTGAGCGAGGGCAATAGAACCAAGGAGGCAAGCCAGAGCGGCAGTTGCAACGAAACGAATCATTCCCAAGTTTTTCCTTTCAAATTGCTCCTCCGGTGGGAGCACCCTGCGACAACCGGAATGAATGCGGCGACCACTTCACCCATTCTATCCATGAACTTAGTTAGGGGCGCGCGGGCACGCGACCGGGTTGCCAGCGCATCCATAATAGCCTCATGTTCGTTTGAAAATTTCTGAAGGAATGTTCCACGAAATTTTGCCTGCCGATCTTTCCGCTGGCTATCTTTCCCTGCTTATCCTCGGATCACAAATCTCCAGCAAGAGACAACGTCACCAAGAAAATACAAAGCTTTGACCGGCATATGACAAGGGCCTCAAGCATCGCGCGCTACTCTCCGCTTACACCGTGACCCATGCAGCAGAGGAATACGGTGATTAGGGAGAGAACTCATGAAGCAACTCACGGAGGTTCTGGATCGGGCGGCCAATCGGCGCTCGTTCCTCAAGAACAGCTTGGTCGCCGGAGCGGTGGCGACCGCAGGTATGGGCATCCTAGGCAGCGGTCTACCCGCATTCGCCCGGGAGACCAACAATTCAACCATCACCAAGGGAGACATCGACATCCTTCGATTCCTGGCTGCAGCGGAAATTCTGGAGACCGATCTCTGGGAGCAGTACACCGAACTAGGCGGGACGCAGGATACTGAAGAGTCAGGCGTGAATGGCGGAAGTCCGCAGTACACGGCCGCGCTGCAAATTCTCGACGGTGACATGGCGCAATACATTCATGACAATACCGATGACGAGAGATCCCACCAGGCCTTCATCAACGCATTCCTGGAGTCGATCGGCGCGGACCCAGTGAATCTTGATCAATTTGCTACGTTGCCCAGCAGCAAAGCAACCGGGGCCAGAGATATGGGGCGGCTCACCAACCTGATGAACCTGACGGTGGACACCAGCTTTTGGACCCGCTATCGCAGCAGCACCGAGAATCCCGACCTGAATTCCAAATTCCCTTTCGGACAATCCGAGCTCATCGTGAATCGGACCGCCATACCCAGAACCGACGATGACTTGAATGGTCCGGCTCACATTGCTCCCTTTGATATCCCTGATCATCTCAAAGCCATCGCCTTCACCGCTGGATTCCACTTCTGCGCGATTGAGCAGGGCGGCAGCAGCCTCTATCCTTCTTTGGCTCAGCGAGTCAACAATGTGGACGTTCTGCGCATCCTGCTCAGCATTGGGCCCACCGAAACCGCCCACTTCCAAACCTGGATGGACAAAGCCGGCAACGTGCTTACCGTGACCGATGTGGACCCGGTAACAGGCGCCAAGGTGACGTTTCAGCAACTCTCCACCAATCGGCCGGAGTCGTTGCAGGGCAACCTGATCATGCCCGAGCCTTGCCCGTTCCTCAGCCCGAAGTTCCCAGCCTGCTCCATCATTCGCCCCACCAATACAACCGGGGCAGCAATGGGCGCGGTTAAGGGCCTGACGGCCGACGGACTCTTCATTGGCCAATCGCCGGAGTTCTTCACCACTCTGAACGCGCTGGCCGCCGCCGCCGATGCTGCCCAGCGTGGGTTCTAGTTGTCCGTAGTTGCGGGCTCGTTTTTCGGCAGGGGGGCGTTGTGTCCCAAAGAACCGGTCACAGTGCCCTTTTTTAAATTAAGAGAATTTCATTTCGACCGGAGGAAGATCAATGTTCGAAGGCATATTTCAACCCATGCACTTGATGGTGATCGCTGGGATTGCATTGTTGGTATTTGGTCCGAAGAAGCTGCCCGAGTTTGGCAAAGGCCTGGGTGAAGGAATTCGCGGTTTCAAAGCAGCGATGCAAGGGAAAGAAGAGGCGCCGACATCGCAGCCGGCAATTTCCAAAACTCCAGAGGAAAAAGCGTGAGGCTGTCGAAGATGCTATTCCTCGGGTAGACCGCCAGGAGGCTCGCCCTATGTCGAGCGAGCTAAGGCCGGCGTTCAGGATCGACGGTCTGGTCGAAATAAATCCAGAGCACGCGGGCGAACAAGGTGATCGTAGGCGCGAGCGGCAAAAACATGACGACGGCCCAGATTGTGTCCTTGGTGATCCACCAACCGGTGACGGACCACAGCAGTGCCGCGAAGAGCGTAACGATCACGATTCCCAAACCGTAACTTACGTACATGGCGCCAAGAAAATATCCCGGCTCGCGCTCAAATTTGAGATCGCAGATCGAGCATCGTTCATTCATCTTGGGGAATCCGCGAAAAATGGAATAGCAAAAAATGCTTCCCATGCGGCAGCGGGGACAACGCTGGCGAAGAATGTCTCCTATCGTGGACAGCTTTGTTGCGGTTCCCATCGCGAATCGGTTGTCAGATGTCGATTGCGGATCGCCCACTCTACGTTCTACACCTCGCCGGGATCAAAAAGCTCCGGACAAACTCGCGTCCCCAGGGCAAATCAGGTGTTCGCCGTATTTCTTCCCAGGAAAAATTGAAACCAGCATGAAAGGAAATTAACACGCGGTTAACAGTGACGAAACAGTGCTTTCGTATAAGGGTCCAAACCCTGTTGTTTCACATCGCCGCAGGAGGCTTGGGCCATGCGCAAGTACGTTTCGTCGCTATTCTTAGTTTTGACGTTGAGTCTGGTTTGGGCCGCACCCAGCGCCGCCCAGACCGATAGAGGCGTGATCACTGGAACCGTGAAGGACACCAGCGGCGCGGTATTGCCAGGCGCTCGTGTGGAACTGAAAGAGGGTCCTTCCGCCGTGACCGACGGGCAAGGGCAGTTCGCGATCACAAATGTTGCACCCGGTACGTACACCGCGGCCGTTAACTATGTTGGATTTGCGCCTTCCACGGCGACCGTGACGGTGACTGCAGGCCAGATTGCGCGCCTGAATATTGTTCTAAATGTAGCTTCTGAGAGCGATAGCGTCGTCGTGATCGCAGAGCGTGCGCACGGTGAGGCCGAGTCGATCAACGAAGAAAAGGTCGCCGACAATATTCTTAATGTCCTGCCTTCAGAGGTGATCACCAGCCTGCCCAACGCCAATATTGCCGACGCCGTCGGCCGTTTGCCGGGGGTTACTCTGGAACGCGACGAGGGCGAAGGCAAGTACGTCCAGATTCGCGGCACCGAACCGCGCCTCGCCAACCTGACCCTTGATGGGGTGGAAGTTCCATCTCCGGAAGGTGGAGTTCGCCAAGTGAAGCTGGATGTAATCCCCGCCGATCTGATCGAGGCGGTGCAGATCAACAAGACGCTGCAAGCCAATATGAACGGTGACGCCATCGGCGGATCGGTGAATTTGGTCACCAAGAAGGCAGGAGACCGCCCCACACTCTCCGTGTATGGCCTGGGAGGTTTTACTCCTATTGCCAACACCCGCTCAGTCTACGAATTCGGTGGCACTGCCGGCAGTCGCTTTGGCGCCCAGAAACGCTTTGGCGTCATGGTCAGCGGGTCCTACGACTACAACGGGCGCGGTATCGATGATATTGAGCCGGTTCCTACTGAGGCCACATTGCCGGACGGCACAAACGTATTTGACATTACTACTCCGGCATTCCGCCAGTATCTCTATGATCGCAAGCGGTATGGCTTCGGCGGAAGTGTGGATTACAAGCTTTCCGAAAATTCGAATCTTTACATCCATACCCTGTACTCCGACTTTAAGGACTACGGCCGCAGGTATGAGTATGTCCTGAGTACGAACGATATCTCACCCGCTGCTGGAGTGTCTCCTATACCCGGCCCGAATGTTCCGAGCTTCACCACGGAGGCCCGCGATCCCGACTTTCAGGTCGCGAGCCTGTCGGTCGGTGGCAACCACGTATTTGGCACGACTTTGATTAACTGGCAGGTTGCGGTTGGTCGCTCGCGCATGCTGAACCCGATCGGTGGAGGCGAGTCCCATGTCCTCTTTGCGTACACGGGAACCACAAGCAACTGCCAGTGGGACTCGGCTTCCACGAAGGACCTCCTCCTACCGGTGTTTACTCCTGCGTGTTTCGCGGAAGCCTACAACCCGGCCAACTTGCAACTCCAGCAGATCCAGGATTCGGCCCACGGAAAAGCCGCCCAGCTCAATCTGGAGGGGACGATTTCAGTCGCCAAGAATTACCATCTCGGTTCCCACTCCAGCACATTCGAAACCGGCTTCTATCTTCGTAATGCCCACAAGTTTGATGATTCTTTCGAGATCGACTACTGTCCAACCAACGCGGGAGCGGCGCCCCTGGCGAGCCAATTCCTCAATGGCTTCATGAACCACAACTACTACAACGGTCATTATCCCTATGGGCCGGGGATAAGCTGGGACAAAGTTCAGTCCTTCTTTAAGGCCAACACTGGCCTGTTTGACACCGTCTCCGGACCGTGCAGTCCACAGACCGCGCCCCAGTTTGGCAATAACAATAACTTTGACCTGGTCGAGCGCGTCACTGCGGGCTACGTGATGGATAGTCTGGATTTCAGCCGTTTCCGCGTGGTCGCAGGGGTACGCTTCGAGGGAACTCAGGACAACACTCTGTCTTGTAATTGTGGCCTTGACCCCACTCAACCTTTCGGAGGTCCGCTAACGGTGAAAGGGCAAGGTTCCTACGTTGACGTCCTGCCGAGCGCGTCTCTTCGGATGCGTCTCGACAGCCAAGATAACTCCGCGCTGCGATTCGTTTACGCCCGCGGGCTTTCTCGTCCGGACCCCCAATTTCTGACGACCGCTACCAGTGTGGATAACTCAACTACTCCTCCTACGTTGACTATTGGCAACCCGGCCCTGAAGCCAGAGCACGCCAACAACTATGACGTGCTGTATGAAAGGTATCTGCACCCTCTGGGTGCGATCCAAGCCGGTTTCTTTTACAAGAACATCGGCACTCCAATCGTACTAAACTTAGCCCCGCCGACCGCAACGCAACCCGACCAAGTCAGTCAGGCGGTCAATGCCGGAAGCGCCTACATAGCGGGCGTTGAGTTCAATTTCCAACAGCACTTCACTCATCTGCCAGGTTTGCTCGGTGGACTTGGTCTCGCGGCCAACTATAGCCATACCACCTCGAAGGCGCGCAACGTAAATCCGGCCGGGCCTCGCTCGGACAGCCCCGCACTCCTGCGCCAAGCCCCTAACACTTGGAACATCAGCCCGACCTATGACCACGGGCGCGTTTCGGCCCGCGTGGGTCTCGCCTATAACGGCCCCAACATCTTCCAATACTTTTACGTGGACGGCGCACCTGGCGGTATCAAGGGCCCATTGGGCGACCTTTACCTCTACTCACACTTCCAGGTGGACGCGCAAGGCAGCGTCTATCTGGGAAAGGGCGTCACGGCGATCGTCTCGGGGCTGAATCTGAACAACGAGGTCTTCGGTTTCTACTTCGGCAGTCCCCAGTATTTTACGCAGCGCGAGTTCTATAAACCGACCTACACGTTTGGCCTGCGCTGGGATTTGCAACACGAAAGATGACGCGACGGCAATCATCGCTTGCACGCGACTGTTGCCCTTTTCGGCACCCACTTTCGTCCGGTTGACGCACATGCGGATTACGTACTAATCTGCAATTACACCGGAAAGGAGGTGGTCGAATGACAAGTTCTGATTGTAGTGGTAAGTGTGGGAGTCTAAGACCAGGTGAGGTGGCTGAGACTTAGAGCTGGTTGCTCTAAGCGGGGCTCCGGAGTGATTGCAAGAAATGCAACGCCCGCGAGCTACAGCCCGCACACTAGCCGGTGAGTACGGATGCAGGCATCGCGTTGGTCGCGCGAAGGCCTGCGACCTTGGGCTTCGGCCCGGTCTTCAGTCCATGACCCGGGAGTTGCCGTGAGAGGCCACGTAGAGTGACCACCTCTTGGTCAATCCCAAACAGTCCACCGGACGGCCCGCAGGTTCATTCTGCGGGCTGTTTGTATTTTGCGGCAGTGGCCCACCCTTACTATTTGCAGCGTTGCAAGAAGCAGGAGTTGATTGACCTTCTGCAGTCCTGTAGGGTTTTCTCGGAGCTGCATCTTGGATATCCATCTGGTCGATGGCACCTACGAATTGTTCCGGCACTACTACGCGCTGCCTTCCGCCAAGGATTCTGAGGGGCGAGAGGTCGCTGCGGTCCGAGGGGTTCTAGCTTCGGTGCTGGGCATGATGAAGGACGGCGGCGCCACGCATGTTGCTGTCGCAACCGATCACGTGATCGAATCCTTTCGCAACGATCTGTGGCCGGGCTACAAAACTGGAGAAGGCATAGACCCCGACCTATGGGCACAATTCCCCTTGCTCGAAGAAGTGCTCTCGGCTGCGGGCATCGTAGTCTGGCCGATGGTCGAGTTCGAGGCCGACGACGCGCTCGCGGCAGCGGCGGCAGCGGCTGGCCGAGACGAGCGTGTGGAACGCGTCATCATTTGTACGCCGGATAAAGACCTTGCCCAATGCGTGCGCGGCGCCCGCATCGTCCAACTGAATCGCCGAACCCGCACAACCGTGGACGAAGCTGGTGTGATCAAGAAATTCGGCGTAGGTCCGGCGTCGATACCAGACTATCTGGCCTTGGTGGGCGATAGCGCGGACGGTTATCCGGGACTTCGAGGCTGGGGCGCGAAGTCATCGGCTGCTGTTCTTGCCAAGTTCGTCCACCTGGAATCCGTTCCCGCGGACTGGCGCGAGTGGAAAGTGAATGTTACAGGCGCGGGTGCGCTCGCTGACGTTCTCTCGCGTGAACGCGAGCAAGCCATGCTGTTTCGGACGCTCGCCACACTCCGTACTGACATTGCGCTCTTCGACGATGTCGACGAATTGCGCTGGAAAGGTCCGACTCCAGCATTTGCCGATCTCGCGGCTCGTTTGGACGCGGCGGTTACCGAACCTCGGCGATCAGTGTCTAGGCGATGAGGCGGCCGGCTTGTTTGTATTTTCGATACAGCAATAACTTCAACGATTGGGCGGCGAGGAAGCGGAAATATACGTGGGAGAATTCCTTGAGAAGCCGGCGGTCGCGCAGAGCGATAGGGATCCTTCGACTGCGGTTGTGCTTCGCTAACGCGAAGCACAATCCTCGCTCAGGATGACAATCATAAGAAGTGTTATTCGTGATCAGGACGCTTCAGGACTTCTGCGCACCGCCGCCGGTGACCAAGCTTTTCATGCTGGCCTGTACATACGAGTGGCAATGTTGATCGGCGCAGTACTGGTTGGACTGCTCATCGTCCGCGAACATTCACGTAGCTGCGTCACATACGCTGACCGCAGTGCGCTGAGTTCCCCTACTCCCGCACACTTGGCCGATTGACCGCACTCGCAGTATCCTTGCCGGGTGTCCTATCTCGACGGATCCTATCTAAACGAGCAGCGGGAGCGCCGACGCCTGGCCGACAACTACGCCAGCATGACCGACGAGGAGTTGCAGAAGCTCGCTCAGAATGCGGATTCGCTGACCGACGTGGCCTGGGATACGCTCGAAGACGAACTGGATCGCCGCCATCTCGAGCTTCCGGATGATGAGCATTCCGAAGACGAGTACGCCGGGGTAGCACAAGAAAAACGACAGCAACTTGAAGTGCAGGAGCTCGTCACCGTCCGAAAATTTCGCGATCTTCCGGAGGCCTTGCTCGCGAAGGGCAGTCTGGAGTCAGCGGGCATCGAATGTTTTCTGGCCGATGAAAACCTGGTGCGGTTGGACTGGTTTATCTCAAACTTCATCGGCGGCATCAAGCTCAACGTGCGACCTACGGACGAGGCGAACGCGCGCAAGCTTCTCGACGAGCCGATTCTTGAAGGCCTCTACGTGCAGGGCGTCGGACTGTACGAGCAGCCGCGCTGCCCCAAGTGCCAATCGCTTGATGTGAACTTCCAGGAACTCGACCGTCCGATCGCGTACATGAGCGCATTCCTTCGCGTGCCGCTGCCCGTGCAGCGGCCAGCTTGGCGCTGCCATGCGTGCGATGCGGAATGGGAAGACGATGGGGCTGAGTGTGGCAGTAGCGAGCCACGATCGTAAGAGCCCTGACGCAGTCGCTCCGTGCCGGTTACGCGTAGTTTCTGATATAACTTCAGCGTGATGCGGAGCGTTAACAATGGTTAAATCGGTCGCCGTCGTCGTTGGCAGCTACCTGCTCTCTGTTGTTCTTGTACTGGCAACAGACCCGTTGCTTTCCCGCCTTTTTCCCGGCGATTTCGTTAAAGGCCGTGTTCCCTCCGATACGGCTCTCATGGCGAGTACGGGCCTGTTCGTCGTCATCTCCATCCTTTGTGCGTGGCTTTGTGCGCGTTTCGCTCCTGGCCGCAGCGCGCGTCACGTACTCTGGTTTTTTGTCCTTGGGGAGGCGATGGGCATTGCCGCAATTATTCCCAACTGGAGCAAAGGCTGGCCACACTGGTACTGGTTGTCCTGGCTGCTAACCTGGCCGGTGAGTTGCTGGATCGGTTTGCTACTTGCTGGGCGCCGGGCTGGTTTCCCGAATGCGCAATCAGTCAGGGCCGGAGGCTAGGCTGACAAAGAATCGCCATTGATCTCATGGCACGGGAGACTGAGTCATCCTCCGCGTAGCGAATCCCTTGCGTATCACTTCCATCGTGTCCGCCGCCAGCTTCAGCCCCGGCAACTCCTCCCGCGTAAACCACCGCACTTCCGCCGCGTCGCTGGCGGCGGCGAGATATCCCGCAACCCGGCGGCATAAAAAATCAATCAAAACGTAGTGATATTGCACGCGCTTTTCGGCATTGCGCAGGACGCGGTCGTAGACGCCAAGCAGTTTGCCGGGTTCGACGGTGAGCCCGGTTTCCTCGCGAGCCTCGCGTACGGCGGCCTCGCGCACCAGTTCGCCAACTTCGAGCACCCCTCCGGGGATGGACCACTCGGCTTGCAGCGGTGGGTGAGCGCGCTTAACCAGCACAACGCGGGAGTCTTCGATGATGATGCAGCCGACTCCTACCAGTGGTGCTTCAGGAAATTCACGTTGCATGCTGCAAGCATTCTAAAGCGAATCAGAAGTTACAGTGGTGCGGGCGGCGGCGAGCTTGCGCTCGGCTGGACAGCCGAGGGCGGCTGTCCCTACATAAATCCTTTTATATACGTGGTTTCTCTGTGACTCTGTGTCTCTGTGGTTAAATGGTGTTCGCTATGGCACTGGAAGAATACAAACGAAAGCGGCGGTTTGATGAGACGCCGGAGCCTGCCGGAGAGGTTGAAAAAAAACCTGCCCATCGATTCGTGGTGCAGAAGCACGATGCTACGCGCTTGCATTACGACTTTCGCCTGGAGATGGAGGGCGTGCTCAAATCGTGGGCCGTCCCCAAAGGACCGTCGCTCGACCCTGCTGACAAGCGCCTCGCGATGCAGGTCGAGGATCATCCCGTTTCGTATTTCGATTTTGAAGGCATCATCCCGGAAAACAACTACGGCGGGGGCACGGTAATGGTCTGGGATATCGGCACCTGGCAGCCGCTTTCTCCGGTTGCGGTGGAAGGGAAATATGTGCCGGGAACCGACGCCGAAGCCGCGGCAATGCTCGCCAAGGGCGATTTTAAATTTCGTCTCGACGGCAAGAAACTGAAGGGCGATTTTGCGCTGGTGAAGATGAAGGGGCGGCGTCCGGGCAGTAAAGGCACTGAATGGCTTCTGATTAAGAAACATGACGATCACGCAGTCGAAGGCTACGACATCGATGCCTATGACGAGTCTGTGCTGAGCAAGCGCAGCCTGGCCGAAATCGCAGGAGACGCGGGATCGAAAGAGTGGAGGAGTCGTCCGGCTGGGGGCAGCGGCAAGCTGAAAGCAGCCTGGCTCGCCGATGCTGTGGCGAAGCTTGATAAGAAAAAGCTGGAAGAGAATAAGCTGGCGAAGAAAACTGACGGCAGGAAGCCAGCGGCTAAAAAAAAACAAAAGAAATAAACACAGGGGGCGCTGGGGAACACAGGGTAAGTCAAAGTGAACTAAAACCCACGCCTTACCCAGCGTCCTCTGTGCCCCCTGCGTTAAAAGCCCTCCCCTCCCCCTCCTCAGCTCCCGTGAAGCGGCCCATGCCCACTGCCATTCACCCCATGCTGGCTACCTCGATCGATGAGCCTTTCGACGGAGCCGACTGGGTCTTCGAAATCAAGTGGGACGGTTACCGTGCGATCGCCTTCATCGAAGATGGCAAAGTGCGGTTGGTCTCGCGAAATCAGAATGACTTGACGCCACGCTATCCCGAACTGAAAGACCTTGCGAAATTCATCAAAGCGAAAACGGCGATCCTGGACGGCGAAGTGGTCGCGCTCGATGATCAAGGCCGGCCGTCGTTCGACCTGATGCAACAGCGAACGGGCTTTCGTCCCGGTGGCCGTGGGGTCACCCATGCAGCCGTACCCGTTTTATATTACGCATTCGATCTGCTTTATCTCGACGGGTATGACCTGCGGAAGATTCCACTGGCAGAGCGCAAGAAAAAACTAGTAGCACTGATCATTGCCGGAGATGCGCTTCGCTATTCCGACCATTACGAGAATCAAGGAAAAGCGCTCTTTGAAATCGCGCGAGAGAAAGGTCTCGAAGGAATTTTGGCTAAGAAGCGTGACAGCATCTACCAGGAGCGCCGCAGCACGGAGTGGCTGAAGATCAAAATTCGGCACCGGATGGAATGCGTGATTGGGGGATACACCGAGCCGGAAGGCAGCCGCGCGCATTTCGGGTCAATCGTTCTTGGTCTGTATGACAAACAAGGGCGACTGATTCATGTGGGGCAGGCCGGGAGCGGTTTCAATCAGAAGTCTCTCGACGAAATTTGGAAGATGCTGCAGAAACGTGAGACCAAACGAAACCCGTTCTACGGTGAAGTGGAAGCCCTGAGAAAAGTGTTTTGGATCAAGCCCGAACTCGTAGCAGAGATCGAATACGCCGAATGGACGGAGGGAGCAAGCGGCGGGAGCGGTCCCAAACTTCGCGCACCAGTGTTCCTGGGCCTGCGCGACGACAAAGATCCGAAAGAGTGTGTGTTGGATGAAACGGTGAGCCTGAAGACTGAACCCTAAATGCTTATCGCAAATCAACCCCAGGGAATTTAACGGGGTCCCTCAGGGGCTGAAGCCCTCGTCTTTCGTGGCTCTGGGCGGCACGACTGAACGTCGTGCCCTTCCCTAGTCGTGGCTTCCCCAACCTGACGTGGGATGAGCTTCCAACTACTAACCCATTAGCTAAGACCACTGTCCACTCTTACTTAATATCCTTCATCGCAAGCATCGTTCCATAGTCGCGGCCGCTGGGTTCTACCGCGCGCGCGACCACGGACACGAATGCCCCGCGCAGCTCGGGATATTTCGCAAGCAACGCCTTCATCACCGCCACGTTGCTGCTATACATCGTGGTCGTGTTGGAAACGTCCGCTGCCTGATACTTCACAATCAAATCGAGATCGTTGCCCACAACCTCAGGAAAAATCGCCGTGAGCTTGTAGGTCGCAGTGCCGGCTGGAAGGTCCGTAGTCTTGCCTCCGGCCGGGAAATCGGCGGGTTGCAATTTCTCCGATTCGTCGTAGAGCTTGTCGGTGGCTTGTGTACTCATCAGCGGAAGAGGTGAAACCAAATTGCGCGCCTCAAGAAAATAAAGCCAGGCATCGTGCATTTGGCTTTTACCCTGGAACTCGCGGGCGCGGGCGGCGTACCAATCGCTGCCGTGGCCGCCGGATTGTGCGGACTTGATATAGAGGTAGCCAAGTTTCCACTCCGCACCCAACTGCTGCAGAATCATCGATGTCGTGAAGCCACCTTTGGCCGACGGCGCATCAAGAATAACGACGCCATATTTTCCCGGCGGAAGATTATTTAAAACAAAAGCTGCGCTGTCGGCGGTCTGTCCCTTGCTTCCGAAAACTCCGCAAAAAAACTCCGCCCGTTCGATGGGCGCCGAACCCTGTGCCTGTAGCAGAAACGGCGGACGCGCGGTGGCCTTCACTCCGGCAAGCGCCGCTTGATCGTCCTTCACCGCATTCTCAATACTGGCGAAGTCGGCAGCCAGACTAGGGATCGAGTTCTGGCGAAGCGAGGCTGTATCTCCTTTGGCGATCATGTCGAAGTAGCGGAGAGCAGTCGAGGTGAGCGCGGTCCGCGTTTCTCCCATGTCGGTGGCTGTGAGGCAGGTCTCGGCGAACGCGGTCGTAGCGAAAAATGTCAGCAGAACGAGAACAATACTTCGCATTACGTTTCTGCCTCGAGTCGCGACCCCGTTCTTGAATTGCAAATCGAGACTCAGATGGTTATGGAGTTTGGCTGACGCTCGATACCCGTGACGCCAGAGATCCTTCGCTCCGCCTGAAAAGCGGTTACGCTCAGGATGACAACACAGTGGAAAACACCGAACCGCACCACTAGAACTCTTTGAACAGCAGCCAGATTCAAACACTTTGTAAATCTCCGAAGTGGATTGTACGCTCTTGGTGTCCCAACAAATGCAATCGGTTGCACACCGCGATGAGCCACGTACAATCGAACTTCTGCCTGCAAGAGATTAAAGTCAATACATTCTAGAAGGTAGGGGAATTGCGCGTCGGGGACGAGCAGCCACGCGAGCGGTCGAGCGGTGCTAAAATTGCTGTTATATAGCTTCCGTCTCCCCAGAGTAGCCAAGGGTAATCACAAGGATTCAAAGCAGGGGGGTGTTCATGAGCACTGGAATCAAGCTGACAGGATTGCTGCTGGTGGGAACGCTGTGCCTGCCAGTGGCAGGGCGAGCCGACACTCAGACCACGCATCGAACTCATGTAAAGGCCAAGAAGCAGGATCCCCCGCCGCCGCTGCCCTCAGGTACGCAAGGTCCAGTGCCTCAAGTGCCACTGGACGCCATCCCGGCGATCGCTCCGCAGGTGAGCTTTCAAGATGGACTGCTGACCATTATCGCTCCGAACTCTACTCTTGGGGACATTCTGCGTGGCGTGCGCAAACACACTTCGGCAGACATCGAAATTCCGCCGACCGCTAGTGAGCGAGTCGTGACGCGCCTTGGTCCGGGGCCGGCGCGCGAAGTGCTTTCCGAACTGTTGAATGGGTCACGTTTCAACTACATTCTGTTGGGATCTCCGCAGGACGCGAACGCTTTGGTGCGCGTCGTGCTGGTGGCGAAGGCGGTGGAGACTCCTGCTGGTACTGCGGCGCCTGGCGCTGCGGGTCCAGCTCCCGAAGTAACCAATGCTCCGTCGGAGGCTGCTGAAGAGCCGCCCGATGAACCGGTTGAGGAGCCTGTGGACCAGGCCGTAGAAGCGGAGCAAGCAGCGGGCCAGCAACAGCCGGGGGAGCAACCCCCGGTAAAGACTCCACAGCAAATGTTGCAGGAGATGCAGCAGCGCCAGCTACAGATGCAGCAGCAACAATCTGGGCAAGCTGGCCAGGGTGTGCAACCGGGGCCGTATCCGATGCCGCCGGGCATTCCGCGGCCGCCTCAGCAGCAACAGCCGCCGGATAACGAATAGTTAGGATGCTGATCGGTACGGCTTGGGCGGAGCTACGGGCAATTGCCCGTACCTTCGATGCGCGCTTGTGAACTTGGCTGCACGAGCTTCGCCGAGCGCGCGGCCATCTGATCGTCAGATTCGTTCATGGCTCGCTGGAGCAGTTGCCAGTCACGCGCCACGTCGCTTTCTGAAACCTTCGGTGGCGCGCCGCGGCGCAGTTCCTCTTGCAACCGTTTCTCCAGAAGCTGTTCCTGGAATTTTCCGAAGTTCGCTGGCAGAACGTCGTTCGCAAGAATATTGCTTTCAGCGACGCCGACGCTGAACTCTTCACCACCCACGACCATCCGCAGTGCCGGATGCCCGCCGTCATCGAGATTCGGAGATGCATTCCGTAACACTCGGCTCAATTTCTCTTTCTCTTTCTCTTGGCGAGCCCCGCTCGTATCCGAAGTGTTCTCTGCCATCAATCGCTCGGTGACCGAACGGCGCTCCACTAGACGATTCAGTTCATTCTGGTAGTAACGGCGATCCTCGGCGGCGAGAGGCTTATCGAGCGGACGCTCGGCGCTGTACACCAGCGCGCCGCGTGCCGGATCGAAGCGGCCCGCACTCGTACCCAGATAAACCGCCGCCACGCACCCAGCAAAGATCGGACTGACTATCGCGCTCGGCACAATATATTTCTTTGATTTCAAGAACGATTCCACCACGCCGTGCACCTTGGCACTGCGTGCCTCGACGCCCGGAACCTGCGGCATTACAAAACGCGTGGACTGCAACTCCGGATGGCGCGCGCTGAACTTCACCATCGTTTTTGCCATCTGCTTCGGTGTCGTGATCCCTACGTCGGCAACCACGCTGCGGTGCAGCGCCTTCGGATAATAAAAGTTGATCACTTCTTTGGCGAAGTCGGCGCAATTCGATGACACGGTGCGAAAGTGAGAGCGATTCGGCGCCGCATTATATTTCCGGATAAAGGCTTCATCTTGCGCCGCGGAAGTCTCGATTTCATAAGCGTAAGACGCGCGGTCGTAAGCCGAGCCTACGAGCTCATACCAGTTCCCGCCGGGAGCCTCGCCACTCGACAAGTCCGGCACGATCGCCGTCAAAGATTTTCGCCGGTATTGATCGCGAAGAAACGTCACCATCTTCGGATCAGCAAACAGCGGCACATCCTCCGGCCTATCAACCGCATAAAGATAAGGAATCAACGGGATCGCGAGCCAGTCATAGCCTCCCACACCGTCATAGCGGCTGATCACCACTCCCAATTCGCCCGGAGCGCAGGTCCGCAGAACGACCGGAGTTTCGGCGCATACCGCCGAGAGATAAACCGCCGCATGTCCCGTGGCCGTGAAGAACCCGAGCTTTCCGTAAGGCTCTTCTAACAAAAGGGTCGCCGACGCGTTAGCCAAAGAGGAGATCGCGCTTACCTGCGCACACACCGCCGCCAGCACAAAACACATGCTCCAGGCGCGCCGAATTCCCCTCAGACAAGACATAAACATCCCCTGATAAGAACCCTTTTTCGTTAGATTAGTTGCCGTTTGTAACCCTTGCGAGTTACGGAAGTCAGCCAGACCATCGGATACGGGGCATGACGCGTAGCTATCAGGAAAATAAAGGGATAGCGAGTGTGAAAGACTAGGTGCGCGGCGTTGCAGTTTGGCTTATGCGCGAGGCCGGTGAAGTGGGAGATCCTTCGCTTCGCCTGGAGAACGGCTCCGCTCAGGACGACAACTCCGTGTAACCTACCCAAAATCTGTTGTTACGAAATCCGAACAAAGAGCACCCGATCCCGAGCACTCTCGCAAGCAAGCGTAGTATCCCGCAGACTTACCTGAAACTTACGGGAGAGACGATGACACAAAGCACAGCGCCCATCCTGTCCGGCATCGAGCACATCGTCGTCCTCATGCTGGAGAATCGTTCCTTCGATAACATCCTCGGCTGGCTCTACGACAGTAACAACGCTT
>Ga0210405_10002631_pt1 | contig 18473 bp, 16 predicted proteins | sample IncBWH11MmetaG_FD_155492 | JGI IMG/M metagenome (GOLD analysis project Ga0210405, IMG submission 155492) | Forest soil microbial communities from Barre Woods Harvard Forest LTER site, Petersham, Massachusetts, United States - Inc-BW-H-11-M | ecosystem: Environmental > Terrestrial > Soil >... | reverse complement strand
GGCAGCCGCATGTACCGTACCGGCGACCGGGCGCGCTGGCGCCCCGAGGGCACGCTGCAGTTTCTCGGCCGGGCCGACCATCAGGTCAAGATCCGCGGCTTCCGCATCGAGCCTGGCGAGGTCGAAGCCGCGCTCGGTCGGCATGATGGCGTCGCCCGGGCCGCGGTCGTTGCGCGCGAAGACCGTCCTGGCGACAAGCGCCTTGTCGGCTATGTCGTTCCCGCCGCCGGTCAGGCACCGGACGCAACGATGCTGCGGCAGCATTTGGCGCGCAGCTTGCCGGACTATATGGTCCCCGCCGCGTTCGTCATGCTCGACGCGCTGCCGCTCACGCCCAGCGGCAAGCTCGATCGCAACGCCCTTCCTGCCGCCGACCAACAACCCGCCGCCGAATACACCCCACCGCGGACAGCACGAGAGGAGAAGCTCTGCGCGCTGTTCGCCGAGACCCTCGGGCTCGAGCGCGTGGGAATCCACGACAACTTCTTCGATCTCGGCGGTCACTCGCTGCTTGCCATCCGCATCGGCCGCCGCATCCGCAACGAGATCCGGCCGGATTTCCCGATAACGGCGGTCTATACGACGCCCGTCATCAGCGAACTCGCGACGATACTGGACCTCGATGGACCTCCGGACGACAGCCCGGACCTGTCACGCGACATCTTCCTGCCGTCGCAGATCAAGCTGACCGGCGCGCGCGCGCCGAGCAAACCCAAACGCATTTTCCTGACCGGAGCCACGGGCTTCGTCGGCAGTCATCTTCTCTCCACGATGCTCCGGGAGACGGATGCGCATATCGCCTGCCATGTCCGCGCCGCGGGCCGGCAATCGGCGGAGACCCGTTTGCGGCAGGCGCTCGATAGGCGAAAGCTTTCGGCGTGCTGGGACGAGCGTCGTATCGAGATTCTGACCGGAAATCTCGGACAACCGGCGCTCGGACTCGATGAGAGGGGAACCCGCATCGTACGTGATGAGTGCGACGCGATCTATCATTGCGGCGCGAACGTGGAATTCCTTCATCATTATGCCGCGCTAAAACCCGCCAATGTGGACAGCGTCCTCACGCTGCTCGATTGGACCGCAAGTGGACGGCCAAAGAGGCTGCACTATGTTTCCACCCTTGCGGTGATCGACAAATTTCAGTCCGGGCCGGTGTCGGAGCAGACTGACCTCACGTCGTGGCAGGGTCTCGTGAGCGGCTATAGTCAAAGCAAGTGGGTTGGCGACACGCTCGCTCGGCGGGCACAGGGTCGCGGCCTGCCGGTCTCGATCTATCGCCTGAGCAGTGTCACCGGCGATCGAGTGAATGGAATCTGCAACGAAACGGATCTGATCTGGCGGCTTGTCCGGCTCTATGCCGAACTGGGAGCAATTCCGGACCTGGATGTTCTGCTGAATATGACTCCTGCGGACGACGTCGCGAAGGCCATCGTCCGGCTGGCGGGCTGCGAAGCGTCATGGGGTAGCGTCTATCATCTCATGAACAGCGAACCGCTTCACGTGCAGGAGGTCCCCCGGATATTTCAACGGCTCGGTCTCCGGCTCGAGCTCGTGTCGCTCGATCGATGGATGGACATTGCGCGGCAGCGGCTTGCGGAAACGCATGACGATGATCTCGCAGCTGTCCTGTCGATCGTGTCAAAGGAGGACACGTCGCGATCACACCCCGAAATCTCGTCGGACATCACGCAGGAACAATTGGCAGCGGTGGGCGCGCAGATCGCTCCGGTCACGCCAGTCCTTGTCGAACGCTATTTGGCCGGCTTGCGGCTTCCATCCGATGCTCGGTGCCAGCTACCCCGAAATGAGCGCGTCGGTTAGTTGGCCGGTGTTAGAAAAGAGCACAACATGGCACGGTTTCTCATCGCCGCCACTGCGGTACCAGGTCACGTCTTCCCCTTGTTGGCCGTTTCCCAACATCTCGTTCGTCGTGGCCACGAGGTCGTCGTGCATACCGGGAGTGTGTTCAGGGAGCGAGCGGAGGCGACCGGCGCGCGATTCGTCGCGTTCCGTCCGGAAATCGACATTGATTATCGGCAACTTGACGAGCGTTTTCCCGAACGCCGCAAGATCCCGCTTGGCCCCGCCCAGTTCTGCTTCGGATTGAAGCACATCTTTGCCGATGCAATACCGCATCAGAGCGCCGGGATACGCGACATCCGCCGCGATTTCCCAATGGATGCGATTATCGTCGATACGATGTTCTGCGGGACCTTTCCGCTTCTGCTCGGACCACCGGAGAAAAGAGTCCCGATCGTTGCGCTCGGGATCACGGCTCTTGCCCTGTCGAGCGCGGACACCGCGTTCTTCGGAACGGCGCTTCCGCCATCATGGGCGGCGGCGGATCGCGCGCGTAATGCCGCAATGAACAGCCATTTACAACAAACGGTCTTCGGCTCTGTGCAGCGATACTTCAACGACGTCCTCGCGAAACACGGCTCGCGCCCTCTGCCGGCATTTCTTTTCGACGCCATGATTACACAGCCTGATCTGTATTTGCAGCTCACGGCCAAGGAATTCGAATATCCGCGGAGCAAAATGCCCGACAGCATCCGCTTCGTCGGACCGCTGCTGCCGCCGCCATCTGACGACTTCCGCCCGCCGCCTTGGTGGGACGATTTTGACAAAGGCGGTCCGATCGTGCTCGTCACCCAGGGCACCCTCGCAAACGATGATCTTGGGCAGCTGGTCGGGTCCACTCTGACGGCGCTGGCGAACGAGGATCTGTCGGTGATCGCAAGCACCGGTGGCCCATCCGTCGAATCTATCCCGGTGGCGTTACCGCCCAATGCGAGGGCGGCGACATTCTTGCCGTTCGACCGTCTGCTCCCGAAAGTGAGTGTCATGGTGACCAATGGCGGTTATGGCGCCGTCAATCACGCGCTCAGTCTCGGTGTGCCGTTGGTCGTTGCCGGCGATAGCGAGGAAAAGCCGGAAATAGCCGCGCGGGTCGCGTGGGCGGGCGCCGGCATCAATCTCGGCACCGGCCGGCCATCGCCCTCGCAAATTCGCGAGGCGGTCCGCGCAGTACTCACGAAGCCGCAATATCGACAGCGTGCGCAGGCGCTGAGCACCGCGTTCGCCCGCCACAACGCTCGCGACGAGATTGCGAAACTGGTCGAAGACCTTGCGGCGGGGGCGAGCTCTCACGAAAGTATACGTCGCGGGCTCGCCTCTGTCGGCGCTCCGAGGGAAGGTGCAAGCCGCCAAGCCGTCGGCGTGGACACCGCTTGGATACGTTAGATGTCGAGAACGATCCGATCCACTCCGTTGCTTCAATGGTCTCCATCGTGCCTATTGCGAAAAGCCTGCGATCGTCGATGGTGACGCCGGCTGTCACGTTTGGATGCCACGCCGCTCGGCTGGGGCGGATCCAAAGGAAGGCGACACGGTGAAAAGACCGTCGTTGAGGTCCGCTTGGATCGCCCTCCTGGTGCTCGTCGTCACCGTCTGCGTTTATGTCTTCGCCGTGATCGGCGTGGAGCGTCAGCAGATCGAGGCGGTCGCAACGCAACTCCCCGATCCACGACGGGAAACGGACCGGGCCGCGGGCGCCGCACCGATGGCCACGACGCTCGCCAGGGCAGAACGGCATTCAGTAACCGAGACGCTTGCGGTTACCGGATCCCTCGTGGCCCGAGAGGAGACTGTCGTCGGTGCGGAGGTCGATGGGCTGCGCATTGTCGAGATTCTGGCTGATGTCGGCGATCGCGTCGAGCAAGGCCAAGTGCTCGCCCGTCTCGACGGCACTATGCTCCGGACTCAGCTCGCGCAAAACGCTTCGATGATCGCGATAGCCCAGGCGTCGATCGCGCAGATGGAGGCGTCGATCGCGGAGACACAAGCCAGCGAAACCGAAGCGGCGGACGCGCTGAGACGCGCGCAAACATTGGTCACCACCGGCGCGACCTCTCCGGTGCAACTCCTGGCGCGTGAAACCCAGGCCAAGGTCGCCACGGCGAAGGCAACCGCGGCGGAGGAGAATTTGCGCATGGCCAAAGCTGAGGAAGCGTTCGCGGAGGCGCAACGCAGCGAGATTAATCTGAAAATCGCGCGAACCGAGCTGAAGGCGTCGACCGCCGGGACTATCTCGCACCGCGTTGCTCGCCTGGGCGCAGTAGCCAGCACGGCGGGCGAGCCTCTATTCCGGCTCGTACGCGACAGTGAAATCGAATTCGACGCCGAGGTTCCGGAAACGGTGCTCCCGCAGATCGTGCCAGGCCAAAACGTCGAAGTTTGGCTATCCGGTGTCAGCGAGGCCATCAGTGGCTATGTGCGGTTGGTCGATCCCACCGTAGACAAAATTAGCCGGCTCGGCCGGGTCGCGGTCGCGCTCTCGCGCCATCCGGCCCTGAGGGTCGGTGTTTTTGCCCGCGGTAACATTACGCTCGGCAGGCGACAAGCCCTCACCGTGCCGTTGTCGGCCATCCTCTTCCGCAAGGATGGCGCCTATGTCCAGCTTGCGACGAACAATGTCGTCGAACTTCGGAACGTCGAAACCGGCTTCAAACGTGGCGCCCGTGTCGAGATTGTAAACGGTCTGATCGAAGGCCAGGAGGTCGTCGCCCGCGCCGCGGCCTTTGTCAGGCCGGGCGAACGGATCATGCCCGTCCGCAATGATGCGAGAGCCACGGGAGGAGGTTGATATGGCCCTCGGCATCTCCGGCTGGTCGATTCGCAAGCCGATTCCGCCGGTCGTGTTCTTTGTCGTCCTGATCGTGCTCGGCGCGGTCAGCCTGAAGACGCTGCCGATCACGCAGATGCCCAATATCGACATTCCGATCGTCACCATTACCGTCACCCAAAGCGGTGCTGCGCCCGGCGAGTTGGAAACGCAGGTCACCAAGAACGTCGAGAACGCGGCGGCCGGCGTCGTCGGAGTCAAGCACATAACATCGAGCATCTCCGATGGGGTGTCCGTCACGACCGTCGAGTTTCAATTGGAGACGCCAGCCGATCGTGCGGTGAATGACATCCGCAACGCGATGGCGAATATCCGCTCGGAGCTGCCGCAGAGCATCGATGAACCGTCGATACAGCGGGTCGACGTCGAGGGGATGGCGATCGTCACCTATGCAGTGTCGATTCCCTCGCGGACGGCCGAGCAGGTGTCTTGGTTCGTCGATGACGTGATCGCGGGGGCGCTCCAGAGTGTTCGCGGCGTTGCGCAGGTCAAACGCGCGGGCGGCGTCGACCGTGAAATCCGCGTCTCGCTGTTGCCCGACCGGCTGATGGCACTTGGCATCACCGCGTCGGACGTGAATGAGCAATTGCGAGCCACCAATGTCGATCTCACCGGCGGCCGCGGCGAGGTGGGGTCGCAAGAGCAAACTATACGGATGCTCGCGGGAGCGGCGACGGTCGAGCAACTGGCCAATAGCACGATCGTGCTGCCGGGCCGTCGAAAGACCAAGCTGAACGAGATTGCCGCGGTCACCGACGGAGCCGCGGAAGCCCGCAGCTTCGCCAGCCTCAATGGGCAACCGGTAGTCACCTTTGGTATCTACCGCGCAAAGGGCTTCTCCGATGTGGCTGTCGCGGAGGCGGTGGCGAAGAAGTTGCAGGCGCTCACCAGTGAGCATCCCGAGCTGTCGGTGTCCGAGATCGACAGCACGGTGCGTTATACGAAGACCGATTATCGCGCCACCATGCAGACGTTGACCGAAGGCGCAATCCTCGCGGTTCTAGTCGTGCTGGTTTTTCTGCGCGACCTTCGAGCGACGGCGATTTCCGTACTCGCGATACCATTGTCAATTCTTCCGACCTTCTGGGCGATGGACATCATCGGGTTTTCGCTGAACGCCGTCAGTCTGCTTGCGATCACGCTCGTCACCGGCATCCTGGTCGATGATGCCATTGTCGAGATCGAGAACATCGTCCGGCATATACGTATGGGCAAATCAGCCTATCGCGCCTCGCTCCAGGCAGCGGACGAGATCGGGCTCGCTGTAGTCGCGACGACGATGACCATCGTCGCCGTGTTCATGCCGGTCAGCTTCATGGGCGGCATCGCTGGCCAATATTTCAAGCAATTCGGGCTCACGGTCGCCATCGCGGTGACATTCTCTCTGCTGGTCGCGAGGCTGATAACGCCTTTGCTGGCGGCATATTTCCTGCGAGACCGTCAGCGCCGCGTCGAGGGGCAGGGTGTCATAATGCGGCACTATCTCCGCATGCTTGAGTGGTCGCTTCGCCACCGCTTCATCACGGTCGCGCTCGGCGCGCTGATCTTCTTGGGATCGATCATGATCGCAGGGTCCTTGCCGTATGGCTTCCTGCCGACCAATGACCTTTCGCGCTCGGTTCTCCTGATCGAGCTGCCACCCGGCTCGACGATCGCCGATACTGCGGCGACCTCGGGCCGCATTACTGCCTTGCTCAAGGAGCGGTCCGAAGTCAGGAGCGTCTATGCGGTCGGCGGCGCGGCTGGCGCCAACGGATTGAGCATCACAGCTGGCGAAGTACGCAAGGCCACTATCATCATCGAGCTCGTCGCCCGCAGCAACCGGTCGCACGACCAGAAGGCATTCGAGCGCGACATGCGCGCGACGCTCGGCCTGATCCCGGATATGCGCTACAGCTTCGGCAACGGCGGCGGTGGACGCGAATTCACGCTGATTCTTTCTGGGTCCGATGGTGCCACGGTTGAGCAAGCGGCGCTCGCGATAGAGCGGGAGGCCCGGCAGAAAGTGTCGGTTCTCGCGAATCTCGTCTCGACTGCGGCTCTTGCCCGGCAGGAGATTCGTATCGTACCGAGGCTCGAAGAGGCTGCTGATCTCGGAATTTCCGGGGCGCAGATTGCCGAAGCTGAGCGGATTGCAACCGTCGGCGACGTATCTGTAAAGCTCGCGAAGTTCCTGGCCATGGACCGCCAAGTGCCAATCCGCGTGCAACTCGACGAGCGGGCTCGGGGCGATCTATCGACCCTCGATACGTTGCGCATCAGGGCCAAGAACGGAACGACCGTACCGCTGGCGACGGTCGCCGACACGGACTTCGGTGAGGGACCGACGACCATAGAACGCTATGACCGCAGGCGTCGCGTCGCAATCGAGGCTGATCTCGTCGGAGACGCCCCGCTTGGCGAGGCGATCGAACAGGTGATGGCGCTGCCCTCGGCGCGAAACTTGCCCGCTGGCGTGACGATCGCAAGAGTCGGTGATTCGGAAATTATGGAAGAGGTGTTTTCCAGTTTCTCCCGGGCGATCGCTGCAGGCGTGCTAATGGTTCTCGCCGTCCTCATTCTTCTCTTCGCCAATGCGATGCAGCCGATCACCATCATCTGCTCCATGCCGCTTTCGATCGGCGGAGCATTCCTTGCGCTGCTTCTGACTGGCAATGCAATCAACCTCTCGGTCGTCATCGGCCTCCTCATGCTGATGGGAATCGTGACGAAGAATGCGATCCTGCTCGTGGACTTCGCAATCACGGAAGTAGCGAGCGGCGTCGAGCGCACGCAGGCATTGATCGAAGCCGGCCGCAAGCGCGCTCAACCCGTGATCATGACCACAGCGGCTATGACTGCAGGCATGATTCCATCTGCATTGGGCATCGGTGAAGGCGGTGCGTTCCGTTCTCCGATGGCGATCGCGTTGATCGGCGGCCTGCTCACCTCAACCTTTCTCAGCCTTGTATTCGTGCCGGCCGCCTTTTCGATCATGGACGACTTCGACCGGACTTTGGGCAGCAAGCTTTCGCGCTTTATCGGGTCGAAGGGCGCAACGGAGCTGGACGGCGATGAGCCGATCTGATCGTGTGATCGTCGGCACCGCATTCATCTTCGCTGATCCGTCGCGTACCGGCAGATAGCCTGGGAGGTTCGAAGGGTGCAGCCAAATCACCATAGGCTTTCGCAGCGCGTTCGCTATCATTCGCTCCACAGCGCTGATGCTGCCTTCGCGCTTCCGCCAGGTCCCGAAACGCGGTCGCGTTTGCCGCAAGGGCTCCGACATGCGACCGAGAAACGCCAGCGCGAATTTTTCGCCGGTCGCTGGTGTGCGGAGCAAGCGCTTCTGTGTCTGGGCGCCGGTTCAACTCATGTGGGGATGGCCGAGGACCGAGCGCCGATCTGGCCCGACGGGGTAGTCGGCTCGATCACTCATACCGGCGACTTTGCCGCGGCCGCGGTGGCATGGGCGGCCGATATCGCCGGGCTCGGCATCGATTCGGAACGGATCATCGGCCCTGCGGCGGCGCGTGACATCGCCGACATCTGTATGGTCGATGAGGCGGCGCTGTTCGAGGCGCCCCATGGCCTCAGCTTTTGCGAATTCTGCACATTTGTGTTTTCGGCAAAGGAGGCCGTATTCAAGTGCCTGTTTCCACTCACGCGGAAATTTCTCGAGTTCTCCGACGTGCGGATTACCTCATTGGATTGGAATCGAAAGTATTTCGCATGGACGACTGTCAGCGAACATGTCGGACTCGGGCGACTGTCACACGCTAACGGGGTTATGCATACCTCGGTCGAATTGTCGTCGCTGTGTTCAGGTTCCCGATAGGAAACGGTCAGCGAGTGGCCGCTTTTGGCGCGAAGCGGCATTGAGGTTTATCCAAAGGCTTATCAGTCAAGCGCCATTGATCGATCTTTATCCTGTCGTATGATGTATGCGAGCTGGTCTTTGCAAAATTGCTTCGCCACGAATACAAACCACCCATCCACAGATCAATTTGTTTCGTGTGGCGGGTTGATGAAGCAGTCGGCGAGGGTCCATAAGCGTCCTCCCGCGGCTGGCGATTCACCCACCGCGACGACTTCAGAAAGATCGCGCGTGGCAAATATCAATCGGCAGATCGCGGAAGAACTCGGCGTTCGCGAACAACAGGTCGAGGCGACGGTGGCGCTGCTCGACGGCGGCGCTACTGTTCCGTTCGTTGCGCGATACCGCAAGGAAATTACCGGTGCGCTCGACGATGCGCAATTGCGTACGTTGGAGGACCGTCTGAATTATCTGCGCGAGCTGGAAGAACGCCGTATTGCGATACTCAATTCCGTCCGCGAGCAGGGCAAGCTGGATGCCGCGCTCGAAGCGGCCATTCTGGCGGCCGACAGCAAGGGTCGCCTGGAAGACATCTATCTTCCGTTCAGGCCGAAGCGCCGTACCAAGGCCGAGATCGCCAAAGAGGCGGGGCTGGAGCCGCTGGCGGATTTGCTGGTGGCACAGCCGGAGAACGATCCGCATGCCGTGGCCGTACCGTTCATCAATCCCGACAAGCAGGTGGCCGATGCCGCGGCCGCGCTCGACGGGGCGCGCGCGATTTTGGTCGAGCGCTTCGCCGAGAACGCCGACCTGATCGGCGTACTGCGCGAGCAGATGTGGTCGAACGGGCTGATGGCCTCGTCCGTGCGAACCGGCAAGAAAACCGAAGGCGAGAAGTTCAAGGACTATTTCGATTTCAGCGAGCCGCTTACCAAGCTGCCGTCGCACCGGATCCTCGCGATGTTCCGCGGCGAGAAGGAAGGGATTCTCGACCTGCAGATGCTGCCCGAGCCGGTCGCCGCGGCGCCGGCCGCGGTCAGCTCCTACGAACTGAAGATCATGCAGCGCTTTGCGATTTCCGATCAGGGTCGCCCCGGCGACAAATTGCTGATGGAGACCGCGCGCTGGGCCTGGCGCACCAAGATCCAGGTTCATCTCAACATCGACTTGCGGATGAGGCTGTGGACCGCGGCCGAGCAGGAAGCGGTGCGCGTGTTCGCGTCGAATCTGCGCGATCTGCTGCTGGCAGCGCCGGCCGGCGCGCGCGTCACGATGGGCCTCGATCCCGGTTTCCGCTCCGGCGTCAAGGTCGCCGTCGTCGATGCGACCGGCAAGGTGGTTGCCACCGCCACGATCTATCCGCACGAGCCGGCGCGGCGCTGGGACGAAGCGCTGGCGACGCTGGGCAAGCTCGCCGTGCAACATCGCGTCGATTTGATTGCGATCGGCAACGGCACGGCGTCGCGCGAGACCGACAAGCTCGCGATGGATCTGGTGAAGCTGCTCCCGGATCTGAAGATGTCGAAGGTCGTGGTGTCGGAAGCCGGCGCCTCGGTCTATTCGGCGTCCGCCTTTGCGTCCGAGGAATTGCCGGAACTCGACGTCACATTACGCGGTGCCGTGTCGATTGCCCGGCGACTGCAGGATCCGCTGGCCGAGCTGGTCAAGATTGATCCGAAGGCCATCGGCGTCGGACAATATCAGCATGACCTTGGCGAGAGCAAATTGTCGCGCTCGCTCGATGCGGTAGTGGAGGATTGCGTCAACGCGGTCGGAGTCGATGCCAACACCGCTTCGGCGCCGCTGCTGACGCGGGTATCGGGGATCGGCGCGGGACTGGCGCAAAGCATCGTTCAGCACCGCGACGCCAACGGTCCGTTCAAGTCACGCAAGGCGCTGAAGCAGGTGCCGCGGCTAGGGCCGAAGGCGTTCGAGCAATGCGCCGGCTTCCTGCGCATCAATGGTGGAGACGATCCGCTAGATGCCTCCGGCGTCCATCCGGAGGCCTATCCCATCGTGCGCAAGATTCTTGCGGCGACCAGGAACGACATCAAGGCGTTGATCGGCAACGCCGAGATCCTACGCCAGGTCAAGCCGCAGAGCTTCGTCGATGACACGTTTGGTTTGCCGACTGTGACCGACATTCTGCGCGAGCTGGAAAAGCCCGGCCGCGATCCGCGTCCGGCCTTCAAGGCCGCGGTGTTCAAGGAGGGTGTCGAGACGCTAAAGGATCTCAAACCCGGCATGATCCTCGAAGGTACGGTAACCAACGTCGCGGCGTTCGGCGCTTTCGTCGATATCGGCGTGCATCAGGACGGCTTGGTGCACATCTCGGCGATGTCGAAGTCCTTCATCAAGGATCCGCGCGAGGTAGTGAAGTCGGGCGACATCGTCAAAGTCAAGGTGCTTGAGGTCGAGGTCGCCCGCAAGCGGATCGCGCTAACGCTGCGTCTGGATGACGAACCCGGCGGCAGGAGCGAACGTCCGGCGCAAGGCATGCCCCGCGACAATCCCCGCGTGTCGATGACATCCTCGGTGCCGCGCAAGCCGCAACAGCCCTCCGGGGGCGGAGCGCTCGCCGAAGCCTTGCGCCGCGCCAGTGAGAAAGGCGGCAACGGCAAGAACAAGGCTTAGCTGGAGTGAAGCCGGCCAAGCCGAGCGCTTGCCTCTTTTCTTTAGGTCCTGCCTCTTATCCTGCCGCAGTGGCATACGCGGCTCCGCTCAGCAGCAGGGCCGTGCTCTTCTTGCCACCAAGGCATCATCGAAGCAGCCGCGCCGTGTTAGCGGCAGCCTCAGCCAACATTGCATTCAACTGTGATTTGGTGAGTTCCCTGGGCTCCCTTACTACCGGCTTGCGCGTAGACACAACCTTATGAACCGGGCGGGCACAGGCCGCCAACAGCGCTGGCTTTCGCTTCGGCACCGACACGATCTTGGGTTTGGCAGTGGGCGGTTTGTGGCCGCGCTTCAAGCCCATGCGCAGCAACTTGGCGCACACGGCGTTGCGGCTTTGCCCTAGTCGATCAGCGATCTGCCCCGCACTGTGGCCCTTGGCCCAGAGCTTTTTGAGGAGTGCAATGGTGACGGCATCCCACATAGGGTTATCACCTTACACCCAACGGGTGACCAGTCGCAACTCAACTCTTAAAGCGCATCCGGCGCGCCGGCTACTTCGCCTTCGCTGCATCTGAGGCTAACGAATGCGTCATCCCCTTGCGCTTCATCTGATCGGGAGTCACCGGTGCGTCTGGTGGACCAGCATGGCGAGCAACGTCTGGCTCCGGTGACACGAGACCAAACCGTTTTATGTCGTCGGGATCGGCAAGGCGATAGAAAGTATAAAAGCTCTTCGTGGGCTCAAACTAAAACTACACGGCTCTCTAAAACCTCCACCACCGTGAAATCATTTCGGTCGGTTGCTTCCTCATCTGCTGCTCCTGCCTGGGAGACAATAGCGCGCCTCCATGCCCTGGTCGTGCCAATCCTTCCGATCATGCGTCAGCGTCTTAGCGGTCTCAAACAGCTTTCCTCGCGCATAGCCCGCAGCCTTTAGTTTCTCCAGATCAGTTTGTAGAAACTGGTTCGCGACGATCTCACAATCGCCCTAGGACTGCTGCGCTCCTGCCTCGCTTCTGTCAAACCATGATGGCCTCTTCCATCAATACTTGACTAGGAAGAACCGCCGCTGGAGGTGCCAATGAATTATTCGCAAAGCCCGTCTCTCGCAGAGGAGTGGCCGAAAGCCGGAGAAGCCTGGTCTGGCGCGCCTCCGCGGGATCTGGATGCCCGATCTGATGAGCGCATTGGTGAACGGCCCATGAAGCCGTCGATCAGTTCGCCTCGCGCCTCCGATCGGGTCGCGGGCGATGGGCCTTCGATTGGCAGGCAGCGGCCTTCGATTGGCAGGCAGCGGCCGCCGATTGGCAGGCGGATATTCCGCACTCTTACGCGGTTTTCTGTTGCAGTTCTCATCGGTATCGGCGCCACGCTTGGCTGGCAGTCCTACGGGGATGCAGCGAGGGAGATCGCGGTAGCCCGGGCTCCATCGCTAGCCTGGCTGTTATATGTATCGACGCCTAAGTCGCCAGCCGTGGAAACAACTTCGCCTGGTCCGGCGCAGCAGCTTGAGCCCTTGGCGTCTAATCTCGATGCTGTACGGCGCAGCGTAGAACAACTCGCTGCCAAGCAGGAACAGATGGCACAGAACATGGCGGCACTGCAGGCTGTCGAGGAGGACATCAGACAGAAGATGTCGTCGCCTCCGCCGCCGTCCCAGCCAGCAGCCTCCATCCCGCAGCAAAGAAATCCGCAACCTAGGGCGCAGTCATCTGCTGTGCAGTCGTCGTCGGTGCCTCGCCCGCCTGCTCCTGCCGGACCACTCTCGCTCACGCGCTGATGTCGACCTGCATCACCCCCGTGCGGGACCTGGTCGATCCTTTCTTTAGGTCCCGCTTCTTATCCTGCCGCAGCGGCATGCACGGCTCCGCTGGTCGCCAACCGAGCAGCGGGCCGTGTTTTCGTTTGTCGCCGATATGGCGATTGCCTAGCGCTGAAATTTGGCTAGTCTCTCGGAACCGTTTGTCGTGTCGTAGGAGGGGACGCCATGAATTCAACCTCAACCCTCAAAATTGAGAGGCCGGATACAAGAAGCCTGATCGAAAAGATCAAGGGCGAAATCAAAAAGCGCGCGGAAGCGAAGGCTAGGCGCATGATGCTGAAGGTGCCCAAGAGACTGGCGAAACGGTAGCAGCTATTCGATCACTTGGTCAGCATCGTTGTCTTGTTTGAACAGCGTCTTCAGCAACCGCCATAGTTCGCGGTGCCCGGCGGTTTGACCGCCCTGCTTAAGATAATCCGCGATATCCATGATCGCGGTTTGGTAGGCGATCATGCCGCCGACGTTCACGTCTAGATGAGCCATCTCACGTTCGACGTATAGGCTTTTTCTGTCAGTATCGAAGACCAGGGTGCAGCGATCCGCATTGGTTACCTCAGGGCCTTTCACCTGACGGTACAGTTCTCGTTTTAGGAGAGCCATTTTTCTGCTCCTTCAACCGATATCGCCTGACCCCTTATTAGCGCCGTTCGAAACGGCGCTACCTTCTCAACCTTGGCTTTGAAATCGGCTGCCTCCTCGATCAGGATGCCCGCCAATTCACAACGAGCAGGGCGCCGAGATTTGTTCCGAGGGTATGTGCACGAGTGAACATTTTTCCGTCCGCCAATGGTTCCCATCGGAGCGGCCAGACGGTCTTGACCATGAATGGAGCACGGCCCCGCCGTGGGGTTTGGGGGTTGAGGCGGGTACCGTGCCGGGCCACGGACAAGCGCGGCCAACATGGCCCGTGAACAGAATTCCGAAATCCGGCAAGTGTTCCGGCCCTGTGTTTCCGGCCGCGGGCCGGAGCCTGGATCGTCATTCGTCGACGTCGCCATCCTCGGAATTTTGTTCGCGATCATGAAGGCGCCTTAAGATCTCGGTTCGCCTTGGTATCAGCACGGCCTCATCTGCAAGGCGTTGCGCAAGGTCAGCATGATATTGTTGCACGACGTCGAGGACCGCTTCCTTGGCGAGCCTTCGATGGTACTCGGCAAGTAGCCTGTGCATGGCCGCAAGCTGTTCATCGGTCATGGATCGCGCCTTGGCCGTGATGCTGGAATTATACAGCATCGCCGAGGATCATTCCTGCCCAAAAGTAGGGCCCCGGATCGCTCCGAGGCCCGCGACCGCCGGGGTACATCCGCCCGCACGGACACCATGGCTCCTCAAACCCAAATGGTCACCAGCGCCATCGGAAGGGCATCGGTGGTAAATTGCTCACATATGTAGCGCCTGACGATCTATGACGTGGTCATCGGGGCAGGATTGTACCGGGCGGAGATCAGAACATGCGATGTGCATTGATTATCGCGATGTTGCTTGGGTCGACGCCTTTTGTTCAGGCGGAACCTCTCGACCGTGACAAGTGGGTCGAACAGACCGGAAGAGCGAGTAAATCGTGCCTTTCCAAATTTCGGAAGAAATTCGGGGAAGCAAAGGGCCACAATTACGCTGACTGTGTAACAGATCAAACCAACAAGGAAATCGATTCTTGCGTTGGCGATAGCGAGTTTTCCAACTGTGTCCTCCAACGATCATTGAAGGTGTTGGAAGTGTGCGACCTATCGAAATGTTGAGGGTACGCGGCGGAAAATCTCGCTTCAATCCATCCTGCTTCGCGCCGTGGATCGGGCGAGACACTGTGAAGGATCAAAAGCACGGCCCCGCCATTGTGAGATCAGTGGGGGGTGACGGGGCCGTGCCTCGGGCCGCTTATGGGGGGGCGCGCGGCCCGATCCGAAACCTACAGCGCAGCGAAACCTGGTCAGTCGATGGGCACGAGCCGTTCGTCCCACTGCGCCGCAAGGCTCTTGATCTGCTCGAAATTCAGGATCGCTGGATCGCCTTCGCGAACGATTGTCACTCGCTTGCGCTCTTTGGGTAGCAACGTCATCGCTCGGGATACCGCCGAGCGCAGTTTCATCGTGCCATGATCTGTCAGGGTGACGAACTCTTCCGGGTCGAAGGCCATTGTGACATGCCTATGCCTAGGGCTGGCCCGCAAGCCAGCACACGCACCCCCGAAGCCCACCTGTAGTAAAACCGACTTAGGTTAAAAGCTGGTTTATGGGGACGAGCGGACACGGGCGCCTTCGCCTCGTCCCATGGTGTGCGCATCCAGACTACCCCGGCATTGGCGGCAGGTTGCCGACCTAACGGTTCATCACCCGAAAGAGGGCCATGATGGCAGCTTGGTTGGTGATGATCGAAATAGAGATTACAGATAGGCGCCGTTATTGAGCAAGTTGTCTCGCGGACATCGCAAGTTGAAGCCGCCACATCTACTTTCGACCCGAGGCGCACATTCGCGAGCCTCCGCGGTGAGACAGCGCGTGCATCAGTGAAGCTTTGGTCGGTTCGACGAAATCCATCCCGCCGATGGTAATGTGCTCACCGAGGAACGGCGTTAAAGCAATATCATTCGGCGGCCAGAGATGCGTCAGTCCGCTTTGCGATGACTTGCCGGAATTTCGTCGCAAGTTCGTCGCAGTAACGAGCCAGCCCCTGATAAAACATGCGCTCCGGCCCGTCAGTCGCTTGTTGAGCCGTTTTCTCGTACTGCGCCGCTTTGCGTTCGTACTTCTCTAGTTTCGTCTGAAGATCACTCAGCACGGCGTTACTCCACGCGACACTACACGAGTGCGAATGATTGCCGGCGCTCCGATCGAAACAATGACTGACCTGAGGCAATTTTGCAGCCGCCATGCGGCTCGTTTTTGGCCGGCTCAGCGCGCCATTCAACAAGCCTGCATCTTCGAAGATTCGTTGGCATAGTGCGGTACGGCGCGCTTTCGGTGCGGGCTAATCCAGCGGGTTTACGGTAGCGACTTTCTCAATTCCAAGGCCGTCCCGTCCGCGGTAATTTTGCCGTCCATCTCAGGTGCCACGACACTGCGGACGAGTATCGCAGCCAGCGAAAACAGAATCGCGACGACTAGCGCGCTTACAGATGCAGTCAGATATCGTCTCGACGCTTTGTACATAAAGCCACTCCCGGCGTTGCACTTGATCCCCCAAGGCCTTCGCAAACAGGCGTCACCGAGTCGGAGGGCCATTTGGTGGCGGGCGGGCGGCGATCTCGCGGCGCCCCGCGGCGGTTGTGACTAACGCGGAAAAGCGGGCGCGGATCGTGGTGGCGCTGAGGTGCCCAACGAAGCCACGGCGTCAACCTGGGCGGGCTCTGTGATTGAGCGGCCCGCTTCCGACAATGTCCGCTTATGGCGTCGCCTGCGGGTATTGAAGGAAGGTTGTTGGCGGGAGTTCCTTACGAAGCTCGTGCGCCTATGGTGTCAAATGTGTGCGGGCGATGTAGTCGGCACGCAGACTGCGGAAATCTCGCGCCGACCTCACCCTTTCGTCAGCCCTCTTGGCTCATTTTTTGGGTTGTTGCTCATGTGATGAGCATATATTCTTATAAACGAGAATTTGAGCATAGAAACGAATGTGCGATGACCAAGCCCGATCTCATCATTTTCGACTGCGATGGCGTGCTGGTCGATAGCGAGGTGCTGAGTTGCCATTGCCTTTCGGAGGTCTTGGCGGGGTACGGCATCAGTCTTGGCCTGGATCAGGCACTCGATCTGTTCCTCGGACGAAGCGTGACTGCAGTCCGCGAGCACTACGAAGCAATGGGGCGCGTGATTCCGGAGCAGTTCCCAGCCGAATTGAGGGCAGGGGTTCGTGCTGCGTTTCTGTCCGGGCTCTGCCCGATTGAGGGCGTCAGCTCCGTGCTGGAGGACTTGCAGCTCCCACACTGCGTAGCCTCGTCCAGCGATGTGGATCGAGTATCCTTCTCACTTTCCCTGACGGGTCTCGCGCCGCATTTCGACAGACGGTTGTATACTTCGCAAATGGTGGAGCGCGGCAAGCCCGCGCCCGATCTCTTCCTTTATGCCGCCGAAAGGATGCGGGCAGATCCGCGCCGCACTCTGGTGATCGAGGACAGCGTCAGCGGCGTGACGGCAGGCAAGGCAGCCGGCATGACCGTCTGGGGATTTGTTGGGGGCAGTCATTATCAATCGCGTGACGGCAAAACCATCCTCTCACAGGCGGGGGCCGATCGGGTGTTCGGGCGAATGGCGGATTTTTGGCGAACGGACCGGTAGAGCCAGATGGCAGCATCCGATAACGAGAGATCGCGCCTCGACGACGCCGCGCGTGCCGGCTGGCTTTATTTCATCGCCGGTCACACGCAGGACGAAATTGCCAAGATGCTTCAGGTTTCGCGCGCCTCGGCACAGCGTCTTGTTTCATTGTGTCTCGCCGAGCGCCTGATTACCTTCCGGCTGGAACATCCGATTGCGGCCTGCATGGAGTTAGCCGCGCGTCTCAAGGACTTGTTTCATCTCGTCTACTGCGAGGTGGTTCCGACCGATCCGGCTGAGCCGCTTTCTGCTGCCGGGATCGCGGAGCGTGCCGCCAACATCCTGGAATCGACGTTGCGCACCGAGACGCCCACCATAGTGGCGTTGGGCACCGGGCGAGCCGTGCGGGCCGCGGTCGAGCGGGTTTCGCCGATCGACTGCCCCAATCATCAGATTGTGTCGCTGGTAGGAAACATCTCGGCCGACGGCTCGGCGAGTTTCTTCGATACCGTCGGACGGCTCGCGGACCGGACCAGGGCGCGCCACTATCCCATGCCGCTGCCGTTTCTGATGTCGTCAGCGGGCGAGCGCGACCAGATGCTCAAGATAGATCCGATCGCCAAGGTGAGAGCGATCGCAGCCAAGGCCCATCTGCGGCTTATCGGGATTGGACAAATGGATCAGCGCGCGCAAGTACACGTTGACGGCTTCGTTACGCGCGAGGAACTGCTTGAGATAATGCGGCTCGGCGCTGTCGGCGAACTGACCGGTTGGGCGTTCGACGCCCATGGCCGCATCATCAAGGGAGGGACGAACGCTCGCCTGACCAGCATTCCACCGCAGGTCCCTGCCAAAGCCCTGACCATCGGAGCAGCCGTTGGTCCTGCCAAAGTCCCGGCAATCAGCGCGGCGCTGAGGGGCCGTCTGATCAATGGGTTGATCACCGACGAGGTGACGGCAAGCGCCATCCTGAAGCCGTAGCAGAATTGCCCACGCCTTGGGCCTCGGCCGGCCGGAACAAACCGTAGGCGGCTCGCAGGATTTCAATGTTGTATTTCAATCTTGTTGCTTGCGCCAAAATTGCGTGCACCCGCCGCATCTTGATCTTGACAGGGCCATTGGACGATGTGAACATAATTGCAAGACGTGGGCATATACTCAACGTCAAATAGGGAGGTTACCGTGAAACACTTCCTCAGCGCCCTGCTGGGCGCGGCTAGCCTGTTGGCTTCTGCCCCCTCAATTGCACAGACGACGCTGACGATCGCCACCGTGAACAACGGCGACATGATCCGCATGGCGGCGCTG
>Ga0210405_10002629_pt1 | contig 18480 bp, 13 predicted proteins | sample IncBWH11MmetaG_FD_155492 | JGI IMG/M metagenome (GOLD analysis project Ga0210405, IMG submission 155492) | Forest soil microbial communities from Barre Woods Harvard Forest LTER site, Petersham, Massachusetts, United States - Inc-BW-H-11-M | ecosystem: Environmental > Terrestrial > Soil >... | reverse complement strand
TTTGGCGACTTTTTGGAATTCGCTGATGGCTTCGTCGAGGAGACCCATTTCGCGGAAGGCGGTGCCGAGATTGTAGTGGGTCTCGAGGTCTTCGTCCTCGGCACCCATTTCGCCGAGCTCGGCGCGGAAATCGTCAAAGACTTCCTTGAGAGGGCTGTGTTCCGCTGGCGAGGCGGGCTTTTCTGTCGGTTTAGGCGGAGCAGCCTGGGGCGCTGCTTCCGAGCGGGAAGGCGTGAGAGCGTCGAGGCCGAGGTCGTCGATCTCTTTTGCAAGGTCGGCGAGAAACTGGTCTGAGGCAAAGCCTGCACCGGGCGGGGTAGAGGCAGAATCCCGGACGACAATTGGCGTCTCAGGCGGCTTCTGGTCGTACGCGGGAACGAGAGGCTCGGGCTCCAGGACCAACTCGAAGTCCTGGTCGAGCTCGAATTCGGGTGCAGGCTCGAGCGCCGCAGGGGGAGCCGGCTTCTTGGCAACGGGAGGCTTTTCAGGAACGACTGGCTTTTCCGGAGCTGCGGGGGCGTGACTTTCCTTGACCGGTGCAGGGGCGATTTCCGGTTCGTGGACCGCAGGAAGCTCTGCGGAAATATCCGCAAAAGAGTTCGGCGCCGCGTCAACACCCGCGGGAGATTCGACTGGCAGCTCGAATTCCGCGGCCCCATGGGAATCAGCTTGGCCAGTGACGACCGGTTCTTCTGCAATCGAGAATTCTTCGGCGGTTACCGGCTCCGCAGCAACTTCGGGAGGCGGCGGAGGAGCGGGTGCGGCGGGCTTTGCTGGCGGAGCCTTTATGGCAGGCTCGGCTGGATGGGAATCTTCGAGCATCGACGCCCATTCGTCGGAGAGATCGACCTCTTCCTGAACACCGGTGGCTTCCTTTGAGGCGCTGGCATGCACCGTCTCCGCTGGAGCCGATTCGGCAGCGACCGGTTCGTCAAACTCAAGCACCGGTGTTTGGACGATTGGCTCGGGCTGGGCAGCGACTTCCATCGTCGGGATTTCCGGAATGGTTGCCGCAGGAGGCTCCGGCTGAGTAAGTGCAGTGCTGGCTGCCAATTCGGCGTCGGTAAGACCAGCGGCGCGCTGGAATCTGCGGCGAAGTTCGCCGAAGCGCTCGGCGCCGCGTAGGTCGGCGCGGTCGATATGGATTTGCTCGAGTTGTGCGGCGAGCTCGGCGGTGCGGCGATCGTCGCCAGCGCCAAGGACGAAATCGAGAAGTTTTTCGAGCGTTGGAGTGTGGCGAGGCGCGCGGCGCAAAATTGCCTCGAGAAGGCCAATAGCTTTTTGAGTGAGACCATAGCTGGCGAAAAGGTCGACGTCGGTGAGGGACTGGGCGATGAACTTCTGGGTTTCCTCGTCGAGCGGAGGCTCGGAGGGGGCGGAGATGGAAGCGGGTTTGTCGCCAGCGACGGGCGCGAAGGTGGATTCCGTTTCGGGACGAAGCTTTGGCGCAGGAGCCTTGGGGATCGCTGTCTCGAGATCATCCTTGGGGGCGGGCTCCGCTGGTTGCACTGGCTCGGCGGCTAACAAGCCCATCTTGCGGAGGACGCCTTCGAGTTTGCGCTTTGCGGAATCGCTGTCTGGCTGTCGATCAACGAGCTGTTCAAAGATGGTTTTTGCGCGCTCGAGCTGATTGGCGGCGACCAGCGCGTCGCCCAACTGGGCGAGGGCGTCGGGAAGACGGAAGGAATCGCTGGTGCGGCCGTAAAAGTCGACGAGCCATTCGAGCGGCTCGATGCGGCCCGGCATCCGGCCGGCGAGTTCGTTCTGCAGGCGACCGATGACCTCATGCTCGCCCCCGTCGATCATGGGGACGCGAATCTGGCCAACGATGGCCATGGCGCGGTCGCTTTGACCTGACTCGAGAAGCGCTTCGACGATTTTCTGTGCGGGGCCAAAATTTTTGCTGTCGGCTCCCAAAACGCGGAGCGCGAGAGCGGTGGCTTTATCCCAATTTACGTTTTTGAGATAAAGATCGAGGAGCAGCTCGGTCTGTTCGCCGCCTTTATCGAGGTCGGGGACGTGCTCGAGGATCTCCGCCGCTTGCGTGAGATTGCCCTGGGAGGAAAAGGAGCGAGCTTTCACGATGGTAGCAGCCAGGCAATTTGCGTCGATCTTTAATGCTTTGTCGGCAAGCTTATCGGATTCGGCCTGATCTCCGCGTGCCAGGGCGCGCTGGGCCGCGGAAACGTAGGTGTCAACGGCTTCGCGCGACTGCCCCATGGCTTGATAAAGATCGGCAAGGCGAATCTGAATACGAAGATTGTCCGGTTCGGCGAGGAGAAGTTTCTTCAAGAGGCCGACGGCTTCAGGCTGGCGGTTGTTCTTGAGATGGATTTCCGCGAGTTGGAGAAAGAGGGGGCGGGCCTCACTCATGACCCCTTGCTGGACGTAAAGATCTGCCAGCTTTTCCAGGGGGCGAATCTCCTCGGGGGCCAGCTTGGCGATGCGCTTGTAGACGGCGATGGCTTTTGTGAGAAAACCGTCACCGACAAAAATCTGGGCTAGGCGCTCGAAATAATCGATGGCCTGAAAAGTTTCACCCTGGCGGATGTAGAGCTCGCCGATGGTCATGAGGGTGACCTGATCGCGCGGCTCAAACTTAAGAATTTGCTGGTATTCGGCGATGGCCTGAGGGACCTTGCCTTGATTCAGCAGCTTCTGCGCCGATTCGACGAATTTGCTTTTGGTATAGGCCATTCGCGTTCTTAGACAATACACGCCCCAGGTCTGCCGGAGGACGTATCCTCCGCCCAAGGGCGATGAAAGGCAGACACAAGCCGTGCTTGCTAACGCTAGCAGGCGGGGAAAAGGCAAGTCAACGAAGCCAAAGAGGGGTGTGAGCAGCCAGTTATCCCCGTTAGGACTAGGAAACTAGTTGGCGAAGACAGGGCGAAGCGGGGTAGGGGTGTTTTTTGGGTTTTGTGAGCAAGAAAGGATTGAGAAAAGGCTTGGCGCAAGGACTGGGGCGGCGTGGAGCTGTAGAAGAAGTGGCCTGCTACTTGCGCGCCTTGAAGATTTCGTCGGCAGCGATGGAAGTGCCGTTGCCGTTCCAGTGTGTGTCGTCCAGAAAATAAAGATATTTTTTCTGGTCAAGAAGGGCACGTGCTTCTTGCGCGTAGCGGCGTTCCAGAGGGACGGCTAAGACGCTGGCGTTTTGGAGCGCCTCCGCAAAGTCCTGCAGGGTTGCGCGAGAGGCGGAGACGTCGCGTGGCTGGGCGAGAAGAGGCGCGTAGATGGTCGAGCGGTTCGGAACCAGAAGGACCACTAGATCGAGGCCATCCTTGCGTAGTTCCGCGGAATACCAGGCGAAATATGCGGCCCAACGCTCCGCTGCTCTGCGCGGATCGGCGGGGTATTTGAATTCGGCGGGGAGAAAGACGATAGGTTCAGCGTTGCGAAGCCTTTCTTGAATTACGAACGAGGCGAAAGAATTGGGGAGCAGGGTATCGTTTTGGATTTTCTTCTCCAGCTTGGCCGAAACGGCTTGGAGCGGCGAAGCATGAAGCTCATTGAGCGGAGTACCAAGACGGTCCGTCCACGTCAGACCCATCCGGCGAAAGAAGAACGACTGGGCAGCGCCGCGGCCTCCGTCAGGAGTGGCAGCGGGCGGTTGTTGTAAGGCACGGGATTCCAGGAACTCGAAAATGATCAGGCCGTGATGAAAATTGAGACGCTGGGCCAGGGTCTCTAGACTCCCCAGGTGGAGGGGTTGCGGAGCGCCGGCGTTGTAGAAGTAGCCTCCAAAGCGCTGCGTGAGTTGAGCGGAGAGCGACTGGTCTTCGGGGAGTTCGCTGCCGACGGCGAAGGAATCCCCAATGACAATGCCAACGGGGTCGCCTGGCGCCAGCGTTGGAGGATTGTGGAAACCAAAGGCATCGGTCGTGAAGTCAACCGAGTGATAGTGGCGAAGGGCGGGTAGGTTTCCGATCCCGGCGACGCCGCCGTAAGAATTATCACGATGGTAGTGCTTGTTGGGGATAAACGGGCCGACGGCATTCGGGTAGTGGCGGAGCATCGCTTCCCAAGCACGGAACGTGAGAGGGTCAAGCGGAACGAAACGCAAAGCGAGATCCAAAAGGAAGAGGAGAAGCATCAGCCGGGGTAAGAGGCGCCCCAGGGTCCAGATTCTTACCGAGTTGGTTTCCGGGCCTTGCACTTAGAAAATCTTCACTCCTAGAGTTTTTGCTAAAACTGAAAATAGAGAAACGGGGATTGCTGGCCGGATGCAATGGCCAGGAGCGCGGCCGTGTACCCGAGACAGAGACCTGCAACCGTCCACGAATTCCAATCGTGATTGAGTTCAAAGGTGTTGGGCGAAAAGTGCGCGATGACAGCAGTGATGACCAAGGCCGAAACCAAGCCGATCAGGCCAGGAAAGAGAGAACCTGCAGAAAAAGCGAACATGCGCGCGAACATCATAGTGGCCGCGGAGATATTGTCCGAGCGAAAGAAAACCCAGCCGATCACAACAAGAAAGAACGTGGCCGCACGCTGAAAACCAGGCGGCACGCGGTCCCAGAATCTGCCAAACAGTTTGTAAAGACAAAGCAAAACGCCGTGATAGCCGCCCCAAAGGACAAACGTCCAGTTGGCGCCGTGCCAGAGACCGCCGAGAAGCATGGTGATCAGAACATTGCGGTAGACAAGCCAGTTCGCGGGTACGCGGCTGCCTCCGAGAGGAATGTAGAGATAATCGCGCAAGCAGGTGGAAAGCGAAATGTGCCATCGACGCCAGAAATCGGGGATGTTGAGCGCTTTGTAAGGCGAGTTGAAATTCTGCGGGAGGCGGATGCCGAAAAGATAGCCAAGGCCAACGGCCATGTCGCTGTAGCCGGAGAAATCGAAATAGATTTGGTAGGTGTAGCCGAGAACGCAGAGCCACGCGCCAAATGTGGAGAGATGCGCGGCATCCTGCCAGGCCGGATTGATTACGGCGGCGATGGTGTCGGCGAGAAGAACTTTTTTCATCATGCCGATGGCGAAGAAGGACCAGCCGATATTGAGCCAGCGGGTGCGATCGGCGTGATCAAGGTTGTCGAGATCGGCTTCGACCTGGCGGAAGCGGACGATGGGCCCGGCAACGAGTTGCGAAAAAAGCGAGACGTAACAGGAGAACTCCCAGAAGTTGCGCGTAGGCGTGATGACGCCGCGATAGGCGTCGACCATGTAGCTGATCGTGTGAAAAGTGTAGAACGAAATGCCGACAGGAAGAATGATGTTCAGGGCAGGGGGGTGAACGGGCACGTGAAGCCACGCGGAGAGCTGGGCAAAGCTGGAGACCGTGAAATTGAAATACTTGAAAAAGCCGAGCAGGAGAAGATCGATGGTGACCGGAATGATCAAGAACAGCTTGCGGCGGCGAGGATCGGCGGCACCGAGCATGCCAAGGCCTGCAAAGTAGCTGACCGCGGTGGAGAAGGCCATGAGGGCGCAGAATTTGTAGTTCCACGTGCCGTAAAAAATATAGCTGGCGACGGTGAGCCAGATGTAGCGCTGCCTTCTTGTGCGAAGACGCCAGAAGCCGAAGTAAACGATCGGTAAGAAAAGAAAAAGAAAGACGAGGCTATTGAAGAGCATGTGCTGGCGTCAGCGATAAGCGTTCCGGGCTGCCGTGGATGAAGTCGCACGGACGATCGCCGACGGTGATGATGATAAACGCATCGGCATCGATATGCTAAAGGAATGACGCGACAGCGAAGGATAAAAAATCGTTATTTTTCGGAGGCCCAGTAAATCGCCGATCCATGAGCAGGAAGCGTGACATCGACAAATTCCTTGGAACCCCGGTCTTCGTGTTCCCAAAGATCGCGTAGTTTGTAGTTCAGACGTTTGAGGCTCAAATCCTTCCAAGCGTAGTGAAACGACTGCGGCGCCGCATCGAGGTTGAATATAGCAATGTAGGCGCCATCTCCGGACTCAGGAGTGGCCAGCCAGACGGCGGTTTTGTCGGTCGAGATGAGGGCATGGTTGCCGGTGGAATGCTGATCGACGCCGATAAGTTCCGCATTCGTAAGCGCGGATTTCGTCCATCCATCACAGAGCGTAAGGTTGCCTCCCATAATGAGCGGCGAGCGAAGGATGGACCAGAGGGTGAGGAGCGTGCGCTGCTCGTCGTGGGTGAGGCGCGTTGTGCGGGGCTTCTCCCAGCCGGCGGCAGGTTCCAAGCGTCCGAGCGGAAGCATGTCTGCGTCGGGCCAGTGTCCTGGGCCGGAAAATGCAGCCCATTTCGCAGCGCGAGCAAACTGATTGCCGACGCCTTGAGGAAAGTCTTTGTCACTGAACCACACATCCCAAACGTCGTCTGAGATGCGCCACATCTCTGCGTAGCGTCGCAACTCGATGGCCCTTTCGAGGGGAGCCGGACCTGGTGAAAGGCTGAGGACGATGGGCCGGCGGGCTTTGTGAACCGCGGCACTGATCATTCGGATTTCATCGCTCTTGTAAGGATGACTGGAAATGCAATCCACTTTGAGGAAATCGACACCCCAGCCGGCGTAGAGCCGGGCGATCGAATCATAGTAGGCCTGCGCGGCAGGCGAACGGGAGTTCAGGCCGTAATTGTACGTATTCCACGGACAAGAATCGGTGACGTCGGCAGCGGCCTTGGCGTGAAAAGACGTGCCCGCAATCGGCAGGTTTTTGCGAACGGCCTCTTTGGGAATACCGCGCAAAATGTGGATGCCGAATTTAAGCCCGAGGGAGTGGATGTAATCCGCGAGCGGTTTGAAGCCGGCGCCCTGTTCCGCCGAAGGAATGGTGTTGACGGCGGGAATGTAACGGCCATAGGCATCGAGACTGAATTGCGCGGCGGCCGCGGGCGTTCCGGCGGAATGATTCGTCACGTACCAACCTTCATCCACGACAATATATTCCCAGCCGTAGGATTTCAGGTGCTCCGCCATCCAGGCCGCATTTGCTTTGATGTCGGACTCGCTGACGGTTTCGCCGTAGGAGTCCCAGCTGTTCCAGCCCATGGGAGGCGTGGCGGCGAGCATGGTTTGTGCCTCGGCATCCAAGGAATCGGAGGAGAGGTGCGCGGCAAGAACCGCGATACAAATAACAGCGCAGCGCGTTGCCAGAAGAAGTGCAGCGCGGCGCGATATCCAGTTTGAATATTTCTTCCAAAGCATCGGGCTGACCTCTGAATGTCCGGCGAGATTTTATGTGACGCTTCAAAAAAGAGGTAGGGGAGTTTGTGTGGCTCCGGCCGCCCAGCAATTCGCGTCGCGGACGGGCGCGAAGGAATGGCGATGAAGCGGCGACGGGCCGTGCTGCCGCAGGGCTTCGAGATGGTCGGGAGTGGCGTAGCCTTTGTGGCGAGCGAGGCCGTATTGCGGGTAAATGACGTCCCATGTTTCCATGCACGCGTCGCGATGAGTTTTCGCCAGGATGGAAGCAGCGGCAATGGAAACGCTGCGCGCGTCGCCTTTGATGAGCGACTTCTGCTCGATGAGAACATCGAGTTGCATAGCATCAATAAGCAAGTAGTCCGGCTGGATCGAGAGTTGTCGCAGGGCGGCGGTCATGGCTTGGCGGCTGGCTTGGTAGATGTTCCAGGCGTCGATGCGCTGGGCATCGATTTCGGCGACGGCCCAGGCAAGGGCATGCTCGTGAATGCGCGCGGCAAGTTCCTTGCGGCGCTCCGCAGGAAGTTTCTTCGAATCATCGAGCCCGACAATACGGCGCTTGGGATTCAGGATGACCGCGGCGGCGACGACCGGGCCAAAGAGCGCGCCGCGGCCGGCTTCATCTAGACCGGCGATGCGCATCCAGCCAAGCTGGCGCGCCGCTCGCTCGAAACGGGAGGAGCAGAGTCGGCTCATTGCGCGGAGATTTTAGCACGCTGAAAGCGCGAACGGCGTCATTCATAGCGCAGCGCGGCCATGGGATCGACGCGTGTGGCGTGTCGCGCTGGCAGGTAAGTTGCCAGCAGCGCGACAAGGGCGAGAAGCAGAGCCACTGCGGCAAAAGTGACTGGGTCGGTGGGCCGAACGCCATACAGCATGTGGGCCATCCACCTTGACAGGAACGAAGCCGCCACGAGTCCCACCGTCAGTCCGGCCAGTGCCAGCACCATGGCCTGCCGCACCACGAGCCTGACTACTCTGGCCTGGCTGGCTCCGAGTGACATGCGCACGCCAATCTCGTGGGTGCGCCGCGAAACGGAGTAGCTCATCACGCCGTAGATTCCGACGGCAGCGAGCAAGAGCGCGATGCCGGCGAATACGCTCAGCAAGAGCATTTCGAAGCGGGGCTGAGCATTCGCCCCGGCCACGATTTCGTCCATGGTCAGGACTTCCGAGATAGCGAGATTGCGGTCGAACTCCCACACCGTGCTTTTCAACGTCGGTGCGAGGGCGGCGACATCTCCCGCGGCGCGCACGACGAGCGTGATGTAAGTAATGTGTGATGAGATCTCCGTTCCAGAATCTCCCAGAAAATCGTGGTTTTGAAACGCCGCCAAATAGACCTCCGGGTAAGAATCAGAGACCCAATCATCCTGTTTGGCGTTTTTGGCCACAGCGATCACGGTTAGCCATGTTGGAGGGTTCTTCTTGTCGTCGTCGAACGTGATGCGTTTGCCAATGGGATCTTTCCCTGGCCAATACTGGTGGGCCGCGCGCTCATTGATGATGACTGCGCCCGGCGCGTTCACATCATCTTTTGCGGAAATGTCACGGCCTTGCAAAAGAGGCAGCCGCATCGTCTGGAAATACCCAGGCGTCGCCAGGCGATAAATGGCCATTGGTGACTCACCGGGGCCCGGCTTGGGACGGCCCTCGATGGTAAAGGGCCAGCCCCAGAGATCACCCGCAAGCGGCAGATGGTTGATCCCGCCTGCTGCTTGCACGCCGGGAAGCGATCGAACGCGATCGAGCAGTTGCTTGTAGAGAATTCCACGGCGGCCCGGATCGGCTTCTTTGGAACCGGCGACAGACACGACCATGGAGAGAACGTTATGCGGATTGAAGCCAGGATCGACCGTCTGCAGAGCGAAGAAACTGCGAATCATTAGCCCCGCGCCGACGAGCAGCACGAGTGCCAGCGCGAATTCGGAGGCCACCAGAAAACTGCGCAAGCGGTTGCGGCTGGACCCCTCGCTATTGCTGCGGCCTCCCTCTTTTAGCGTATCGTTCAAATTCACTGCCGAGGATTGCAATGCGGGAGCCAGGCCAAATCCCACGCTCGTCGACACCGTGACGCTCAACAAGAACATCGCGACGCGCGCATCAATCGTCACCGTATCGACCCGAGGAATGTCGGCAGGGCTGAGCGCGACCAAAACATGTGTTCCCCAGATGGCCAGCAGGAGGCCTGCGGAACCGCCCAAGGCGCCAAGCAAAAGATTCTCCGTGAGGAATTGGCGAATCACACGCATGCGCCCAGCGCCTAAGGCGGTGCGGACGGCGATCTCTTTTTGGCGGGCGGAGGCGCGCGCCAAGGTCATGTGCGCTACATTGGCGCAAGTAATCAGCAGCACAAATCCTACCGCGCCGAGGAGCACGAGCAGCGGCGTTTCGATTTCGCCCACGACTTTTTCTTTGAGAGGCGTCACAACGACGTCGCGATTGGTGCCCGGATATTGCTGTTCGAGACGCGCCGTGATGGTTGCTATTTCTGCGCGCGCTTGCTCGAGCTCCACGCCGGGCTTAAGGCGCGCGAAAATGCGCAAGCTGTTTCCACCACGATTGTGCACGCGATCGCCGAACGCGTTCGGCACCCACAATTCCGCGTGCGTGGCCCAGAAGGGAGCGAACTGAAATTCGCGCGGCATCACGCCAACGACGATGTACGACATTCCATCAAGCACGATCGCTTTGCCGAGGACGTTGCGATCGCCGGAGAAACGCCGTTGCCACAGACGGTGACTCAGGATGACTTCGTGTTCGAAGCCAACTTTGTCTTCTCCGTCGGCAAACCATCGGCCGAGGAGTGGGTGGACGCCGAGCATCGGCAGGAGGCTTTGGGTGAGTTTCAGTCCGCGAATGTGCTCCGGATAATCAAGCTCTGTCAGGTTGGGGGACCAATAGTCGGCCGCGCCCATCGCTTCGAAGGAATGGCTCTGGTCGCGCCAGTCGATGTAGTTTGCGACGGCCACGGGACCGCTGCCGTTGGTCAAGATCGTGAGCAACTTGCCGGAGTCCTTATAAGCGAGCGGGCGCAATAACACGGCGTTGACCACGCTGAAAATTGCCGTATTTGCGCCGATACCGAGGGCCAGCGCGATCACAGCCACCGCAGTGAATCCCGGAGCGCGCAACATCGTGCGCACGCCGTAGCTCACGTCTTGCCATAAAGTTTCGAGGAAGGGAAGGCCGCGGGCGTCTCGATAGAGCTCTTTTGTTTGTTCGATGCCGCCGAATTCGCGGCGGGCGGCGTGGCGCGCTACTTCCGGAGTCATGCCACGTCGAATGTTTTCTTCTGTAAGCGCTTCTATGTGCAAGCGCAGTTCAGTATCCAAGTCGGCGTCGAGAGCGCGTCGGCGAAAAAGTCCAGCCAGTCGTGAAAAAAATATCCGAAACCTGTTCATATCAGGCTCCTTCAGCGCGTCCGAGCAGACGTGTCATGAGTGCGGCCATGCGCTCCCAGCTCTCCGTTTCCGCCAGAAGCTGCTTTCGCCCGCTTCGCGTGAGCGAGTAATACTTGGCCTTGCGATTGTTGTCGGAGACGCCCCATTTCGACGAGACCCACCCTCGTTGTTCCAGCCGCAGAAGTGCCGGGTAGAGCGTTCCCTGATTGAGCTTGAGCAAGTCCGCGGAAACTTGCTGAATGCGCACCGCAATCCCGTAGCCGTGAAGCGGCCCGAGGGCTTCGAGAGTCTTCAGTACAATGAGATCGAGCGTGCCTTGCAACACTTCGCCGCGCGTTTGCGCCATTGCGATTCACCTTTTGACGGTCAACAGGAGGCTATGCTTGCTCCTGTTGATTGTCAACAGGTCGTCTGCAGCTATAGACGAAGGAGTTCGGAAAATGTCTCGTAAGCGCAGAAAATTCCTGCGGCGGCACAAAAGCTGCGCCCGGGCCCGTCCCAAAAACAGCTTTGTGAAGACTACCTAAGAAGTCTCGTTGACCCGGGCACTCTGGGGACCTACGATGGCCAGGCGAAATAAGCAGCGAAAATGTTGTCAAGGAGAATTCCATGTATCCACGGACGCAGTCAGCATGGGTAAGCGCTGGCTTTTGTCTCTTGAGTTTGGCCGCGCCTCTCGCGCTGGCACCGCTCAGCGGAGCCCAAGGATTGGTCAGCAGTGATCTTTCTCGCTTCCGTTTTGTCGGCGATGCTGTTCTCTCGCCAGACGGTCATCGAATCGCTTACACCGTGATTTTGTACGACCGCCCGGGCCGCCCCTCTCCCCAGCTGTGGATCATGGACCTTGGCACGCAAAAACCCATTCGTATTGGCGGGGAAAAGGACGTTGCGGGGGATGCTCGCTGGTCTCCCGATGGGAAATGGCTGGCGTTTCAAGGCAGAGTCGGAGAGAAACACGGATTGCTTCTGGCGCGTCCTGACGGCTCCGAGGTCACGACTCTCGTCGAGAAGGTAGAGGGCACTAACAGCCCGTTGCCGGGCGGCGGTCAGGATGTTACGTGGTCGCCGGACGGCAAACAGATTGCGTTTATCTCTTCGACGCCCGACGAACGAGCCGCCGAAGCGAGCGGCGATCCCATGGTCATCACGCGCTACTTGTACAAGCCCGACGCCGGCGAAGGCATGACCCGCTTCAACGACAATCAGCGCTTGCACATTTTTGCTGTGGACGTAGCCTCAAAGCAGGTGCGTCAGCTCACGCAGGGGATTTACGACGAGCATTCCATTGACTGGTCGCCGAACGGAAAGGAAATTCTCTTTGCGTCCAACCACGAGCCTAACCAGGATGAATTTTTCAACTACGACATTTTCACGCTCCACGTGGCGGACAACAGCATTCGCCGCCTGACCGCCACGGAGTACAACGAATACGAACCTCTCTGGTCGCCCGACGGAAAGCACATCGTGTATCGCGGCACAAAGCGGGGCTTGACCGACCGCGAGACGACCATGGAAGACACGCACGTTTGGATGATGAACGCCGACGGCAGCGATCGCCGCGAAATCGGAGCGGTAATTGACAATCGTCAGGGCGCGCCGAAGTGGGCGCCGGACGACAGCGCGGTGTACTTCACGGTCCAGGAGCGCGGAAGCAATCATCTGGTGCGGCTGCCAATTTCAGGCGGCAAGCCGGAATATATCGTGAACGAACTCGGAGGCGTCGGCAGCTTTTCGGTCGGCAAGGACGGCATGCTCGCCTACACGCTTACTTCTCCGCGCGACATAGCACAGCTTTACGTCAAAAGCGGCGGCGCACCGGCACGCAAGCTCACGGACTTGAATGCGGAGGTCCTCGCTGGGAAACAAGTTGCGGAAGTCGAGTCGTTTACGTTCGTCAGCAACGACAACAAATTCGAAGTCGAAGCCTTTCTCACCAAGCCTGGGGGTATGACTGCGACCTCGAAGCATCCGCTCATCGTGAATATTCATGGCGGTCCTCACGGGCAGAACGGTCCCGGGTTCAACTTCAAAAATCAGGTTTATGCCGCGCACGGGTGGGCGACTCTCAACGTGAATTTTCGCGGCTCGACCGGCTACGGACAGAAGTTCGCGGACGCCGTTTTCGGTGATCAGAACGGCAACGAAGGCCAAGACGTTTTGTACGGCGTGAGCGCAACGGTACGCCGCTATTTGTGGATCGACCGCGAACGCATGGGCATTGAAGGCGTAAGCTACGGCGGCCAGCTCACGGATTGGCTAATTACTCAGACCAACGAATTCAAAGCCGCGATTCCAATTGCCGGCATCGCGAATCTTGTGAGCTACAACTACATGACCTACTACAACCAATATGAGGAAATGGAGTTCGGCCAATTCCTCCACCAGGGCAACTTGATGGATGTGGCGTGGGAACGTTCGGCGCTGAAGCACGTGGCCGCCGCGCATACGCCCACAATGCTGATGCACGGTGAGAACGACAATGATGTGCCCATCGCCGAAGCGGAACAGTTTTTTATCGCCCTCAAAGACGTTGGCACGGAGGCTGTCTTCGTGCGCTACCCGCGCGAAGGCCATGGAATCCGGGAAACGAAGCATGTAATTGATTCGACTGAGCGCTGCATCGCCTGGTACGAGAAGCACTTTCCGAGGCCAAATGCGGAAGGCGTGACGAACGTCCAGCCCTGACTGGCGCAGTGGAAGCAAGAAGCGACTTCGCTGATTAACGCCCTCGTGACAGAAACGAGTCAACGCAGAAAGAGCCCCGATTGATCCGGGGCTCGGTGTGAAGGTATTTCGTTTTTCGAGTTTCGTATTTCGAAACGGGAGTTGGGCTTACGACTTGGCTTCAGAGCCAGCCGTTGCGACAGCAGCCACTTCTTCTCGGGCGGCGCGCTTGATGCGGGCGGCCTTTCCGCGCAGCTCGCGCAAGTAGTAGAGGCGAGCGCGGCGGACTTTGCCCTTGCCCACTACTTCAATGGAGCTAATCGAGGGCGAGTGCAGCGGGAAGATGCGCTCAATACCGACGCCGAAGCTCACGCGGCGCACGGTAAACGTGGCGCCCGAAGCGCGGCCTTTCTTCGAGATCACGACCCCTTCGAACGCCTGCAGGCGTTCCTTTTCCTTCTCTCCCTCGCCTTCCTTCAGGCGGACGTTGACGCGCACCGTGTCGCCAGGGCGAAATTCGGGGAGGTCTTTGCGCAGTTGCGCTTCATGTAGTTTGGCTATTATCGGATTCATGTTCGTATTCCCTGCAGACCCACTCAGGCGGGGCCAGCTCTTCAAAGGCAAACGCCAATTATAGCCAAATATTCACAATTTACCTAGCGCAATCAACGCCTGGTGCTGCCCCAAATTTGGACCGAACCCTGTTTGGCCGCGCGCTAGACGCTCTGTTATAACGTTTCCATGTTTGGCCTCGCCAAACCGAAACTCCCGATCGCCCCCGAGCAACAACGATGGGTGCACAGCTCCTTCCTTCGCCTAGCCGCTCTTCGCGGCCCCCATCGCCTCCTCCAAGCTACGGTCGTCCTCCCGACGCCAGACCACTTTCCGGACCCTTATGACCGCTCCGAAGCCGCTCTTCAACGTATCTTCGCGCGTGTTGCGACTGGTATGCAGGTAAATCCGGCTGACATTGACGTCACGCTTTTCGCCTCCGCCGACGACCTCACTCAAGGTCTCGTGCCCTTTTCTTCCGGCTCAACTTCGGGAGCTGCCGGCCTATACCATCACGACCCCACGACCAAACCGCATATCTCGATCAACGAAAAACAGCTAAGAGATCCCATGGCGCTCGTTGCCGTGCTGGCCCACGAACTTGGCCACATCATTCTTCTCCGTCCTGGACTCGTCCCTCGCGACGCTCCGGACCTGGAGCCCATGACTGATCTGTTGACAGTCTTCCTTGGCTTCGGCATTTTCACTGCAAATGCAGCGTTTCGTTTTAAGCAGTACACAACAGACAGAGCTCAGGGCTGGTCCGCGGGCCGACTCGGCTATCTTTCCGAGGAACTGCACGGCTACGCCCTGGCGCGCTTCGCGCTTGAACGCGGCGAGGTAAAACCTGTGTGGCGCAAATTCCTGTCTACCAATGTCCGTACTTACTTGAAGCGCTCGGCCGGTTGGCTGGCCGATCGCCGTGAGCCACGCCTCTTCGATCGAAAATCAGATTGTGAGGTCAAAACATGAACGGCGAAAAGAAGATCGGAACGAACGTCAAGCAGGCCGTGCCATTTTTCAATGTGTCCAATATCGAAGAATCGCTGCGATTTTACATCGAAGGCCTTGGATTCGAGATGACCAAGAAGTGGATCGACGAGGGGAAACTGCGCTGGTGCTGGCTGGAGATAGGCGACGCTGCGTTGATGCTGCAGGAGTTTCGGAAAGAAGGGCTCAACGCGTGGAAGCCCAGCTGCAAAGTCGGAGAAGGCGTGTCCGTTTGCTTCATGTGCGAGGATGCGCTGGCGATTTATCACCAAGCGACCGCACGGGGAGTAAAGGCAAGGAATACTCCGTTTGTAGGCAACGCTCTGTGGGTTGTCTCGTTCTCGGACCCGGATGGCTACCGGGTCGATTTCGAGAGTCCTACGGATGTGCCTGAAGAGACGGAGTACTCTCCACAACAACACTAGTCGGAGACTAGGTCTTCACCTAAGCTTGTGCTGTTACGGACGCGCGGCGGCGAATCACATTTTCCGCGAAGCGTTCCATTTCTTCAAATTGTGGGCTGAACTGGAGCAAAACTAGGTCGACACCGGCGGCTTCGAATTGCGCAAGCCGTTCCGCAACCTGTTCCGGCGTGCCCACCAAACCCGACCGCAGGCCGCGATTCGATACGGAGTAGTCTTCGAGAGAAACGCGCTGCTCGAGTTGCGTTCCCGCGAGCCACTGCTGGTAATTGGCATAGCCTGCCGCGGATTGTTGAACGTCAGTGATGCGCTTCAACTCGCCCTGAGCCTCCCGCTCGGTTTCGCGAACGATGGCGTATCCCGCGACACCGAACTTCAGTGGCGGCAGATTGTGCCGCGCGCGGCGCGTGCGCAGATCCGCGATTTTTTCACTGACCCGCTCCGGCGGATCGCCGTGCATCAGGTAGGCGTCGCATTTCTCCGCGATGAGGTCCTTCGCGGCAGGCGACTCACCTCCCGCATAGATCGTCGGGTGCGGCTGAGCCACGGGTTTTGGCTCGAGCACGTTGTCTTCGACTCGATAATACTTCCCGGTGTAGGAAAAATGATCGCGCGACCACACGCCGTGCAATACGTCGAGCCATTCGTTGGTGCGCGCGTAGCGATCGTCATGCTGCTCGAACCCCACGCCGTACTTCTTCGCTTCATCCGCCCACCACGACGATACGACGTTCAGCGTAAGCCGTCCCCCGCTGATGTGATCGATATTCGCAGCTTGTTTGGCGAGCAGCGCGGGCAGATGGAACGTAGGGCGCACGGCAACCATCAGCTCAATACGTTCGGTAACAGCGGCCAGCGCCGCCGCCGTCGACCATGCATCGAGGGATGGCGCTTCCACACCTTTGATGTCGTTCAAATTCAATTCCGCGATCAACGTCAAATCAAAGCCGATCTGTTCACTGCGGCGCGCGAGCTTCTTCACGTAGGGCCAGCTCGCGGGCATGTTTTCGTCCGCGACGTTGCGCAGCCAGCCTCCAAAAACAGGGAGCCAGTATCCATATCTCATCGAATGCTCCCGGTGGAGATGAGCCGTTCGCCTCGACTGGACTCGTGAATCCGCGCTTCGCTGATCAAGTAGTCCGCCAGCCGCGAATACGGATTGAAGCCAATCACACGCTCCGGGTCAGAGACAAAATTCGAAAGGGCGTTGATATCGTAATAAAGCAGCCGCCCGGTGCGGTCGTCGATGACGTACTCGATGCCGCCGACTTCGATGCCCGCAACTTCCATGATGCGCTCTACGTCGTCAACAACTTGCCTCGGCGGCTCATAAGCTTCGACCGTAAGCCCCGACTTCGGAGCATCCACCGGGCAAGCCAGGCGCGTCAGCTCTTCTCCCTTTGTGTTCTTACAAATGTCTGCCGGGCACAAGTCGAAAGTGTCGCCGGTAATGTGAATGTGAATCGCATAGAGGTATTCGCCGCCGAGAACTTCGACTCGCGTGATCACGCCATCGCGCGCCTTGAAGAATTCCTGCACAAGCCCGATGCTGTCGATTCCAAACGACAAGCTGTTCTCTTCGACCGCCCCGCGCAATTCGTCGGGTGAATTGAACTTCTTTATCCCCGCGCCGCTGCCGCCGATGTTCGGCTTGATGATCAGCGGATACCCAATTGCTTCGGCAGCGCTCAAAGCCTGCGACGGATGGTTAATGACGCGCGCCTTGGGATACTCTAAGCCCAGTGCTTCGAGCACCGTGCACTGCAAAGCTTTGGAAATTTCGTGAGTGAATGCCCGTGAGCCATTCACCACGCGGACTCCTTTTTCTTCCAAATGGGAAAGGTAGTTGAGCGTGTAAAAGATTCCGTGACCAATGCCGCGTTGCCAAGCCGAAGGGCTCATGCGGTTGAAGAGCAGCGAATACTCACGCTCCTTTGCCGCGATGTCGTACTGGTGATTCCGCGCGTCCACGCGGACCCAGTTCACACCGCGCGCGTCAAGCTGCTCGAAGAGCGGCCGAAACCAATGCTGCTGCTCGTAATAAATGGCGATAGGTTTCCCCGCGCCGCGCTCCTTGCCGTTTCCGCTTGCCGCGTTGCTCATGGCGCTCTGCTCCTCAATCACTTAACAATGAAAAAGGGCCGCTTATTCCTGGCGGCCCTGGATTCCTTTTAGGTTTAGACTTGCGCTATACCGAAGGACTTCCCATGCCGCTTGCAGCGGTACACATACAAGCGCAGCATGGACATGCCGAGCTCTGCCCGCAGTCGCAAATACCGTGCGTGGCGCGCGTAAACTCGGTCTGCATTGCTTCCTTCATAGAATCCTCAGTATACCTCGGGCCATTTTCAGCGCAACAACAAATCCGGCCGGTTACGCTGGGTCTTCTCCAAGGCAGCGGCGCGGCGCCAATTGGCAACCTCCGCGTGATTGCCGCCAATCAAGACCTCCGGCACCTTCCACCCACGGAAATCTGCCGGCCTCGTGTAGTGTGGAAAATCCAAGTGCGCCCGGCTCTCGATAAATGATTCAGCCCTTCTAGGGGCGGGGCCTGCTTGCCCTGAGGCTCCTCGAAGGGCCCCGCCCTCTCCCGGCTGCTCCCTGAATCGCATTTCGCTGAATGATTCGTTCTGCGAAGAAGCTTCGTTCCCCAGCGCACCCGGAATGAGCCGCGTAACCGCATCAATGAGCAGCATGGCGGGAAGTTCTCCGCCGCTCAGCACAAAGTCTCCAATGGAGATTTCATCGGTGGCTAGATGTTCGGCCACGCGCTCATCCACCCCTTCATACCGGCCGCACAGAAAAACAATGCGCTCCAACTGCGCATAGCGTCGCGCAGTTTCTTGCCGAAAAAGTTTCCCCGCAGCCGACATTAAGACGATGGCAGTCTTCGGGGCGAGCACTGCTGGCTCGTCGGCGCTTCCCAAGCTGTGGCCCAGGATCGCCTCGGCCGCCTCGAAAAGCGGCTCCGGTTTGAGCACCATTCCTTCGCCGCCGCCAAAAGGCCGATCATCGACGCTGCGGTGCCGATCCTTAGTGAACACGCGCAGGTCCTGCATCTGGACCTCGACGAGACCCGTCTCGCGGGCCCGCCGCAGGATTCCATGATCCAGCGGCCCGGCAAAAAACTCTGGAAAAATGGTAATCAGATCAAAGCGCATCGGTACTGCCAGTCTAACGTACTGTGTGCTTTGCGGACATCGCCAGCAATCCCAACGCCGGTTCCTTGCCCTAATTCTGTCCTTCTGAACAGCTTGCACACAGTCCCCCGGTCAGCCATAGTCTTGCTTCCAGGCAGAACGCTCTCCAGTCCAAAGCGGC
>Ga0210405_10002628_pt1 | contig 18481 bp, 14 predicted proteins | sample IncBWH11MmetaG_FD_155492 | JGI IMG/M metagenome (GOLD analysis project Ga0210405, IMG submission 155492) | Forest soil microbial communities from Barre Woods Harvard Forest LTER site, Petersham, Massachusetts, United States - Inc-BW-H-11-M | ecosystem: Environmental > Terrestrial > Soil >... | reverse complement strand
AAATTCCCCATCGCGCACCCCCCTGCGCGAAGTATAGCCGCTCTGTCCAGCCCAGTTGCCACACAGACTCTAAAAGCCCAAGATTTTGACGACGAGCCTTATCGCGGTGCCTGAAGGCACCGCTCCCCTTACTGAAGTCAGGGGCTTCCACCATAGGCTGGGCTTAGGCTGCAATCTAGCCACGATCCTTCCACTGTGCGGGCCAGCACTCAAATACCGAGTACAGGAAAAGACTGGCCCGCTCCGGTCAGGATGACAGGCTCGCGGTGCTCGCGCAGGACGACTTCACGGTGAAATCTCATGGGAGGTCGAGGGTGATTTTTAGTAGGGATTGGGCGAGGGCGAGGACATCGAGGTCGTCCATGTTGGCGAGGACGACGACGGCGGCGGATTTTTGCGGGGCAAGGATGATCGCAGTGCTGGTGCCTTGCTGGCCGCCGGTGTGGCCGATGGTATGAACGCCGAATTCGTCGGCGACGCCCCAGCCCAGGGCGTAAGTGGTGGGCTTGCCGTCGGAGGTGTGCTGCGCGGTCCACATGATTGCTTGCGTGGCGGGCTTGAGGAGCTTGCCGGCTAGGAGGGCGGATTCGAAGTTGGCCATGTCGTCGGCGGAGGAGATGAGGCCGCCGCCGGGAATTTTGTAGCTGGAGTCGAGGACGCCAGCGTTGTGGACGGCGCCGGTTTTATCGCGATGATACCAGCGAGTGCGATGGGGAATGACGGCGAAGAAGTCGTCGACGTGGGTGTGGTCCATGGAGGCGGGACGGAGAACATTTTCGCGGACGAAGTCGAAATATTTCCGGGAGGAGGCGCCTTCGAGAACGCAGCCGAGCAGCGTGTAGCCGTAGGTGGAATAGTGGAATTGCGTGCCGGGCTTGGAGAGGAGCGGATCGGAAGCGAAGAGCTGGAGAGATTCTTCCATGGAGGCGAAGTGGCGGGCACTGTCTTCGGGGACGTCGCCCTTGCCGTCTTGGTTGTAATGGCGAATGCCGGAGAGGTGGCCGAGGAGTTGGCGGGAGGTGATGGGGGAATCTTTCTGCGGGAAGGCGGGACAATATTTCTGGACGGGGGCGTCGAGATCGAGCTTGCCACGCTCGTAGAGCTGGAGGATGGCGACGGCGGTGATGGGCTTGGAAATGGACGCGAGACGGTAGAGCGTGGAAGAGGTCGCGGGGGCAGAATCTTCGAGGTCGGACATACCGAAGCCCGAGGACCAAACGGGCTGGCCGTTTTGCACGATGGCGATAGAGGTGGCGGGGACGCTGTTGGCGGTCATGAAAGCGGAGACGGCTTTTTCGATTTGCGCGCGCTTCGCGGGGGAGAGGGAAGGGTCTTGCGCCGCGGCGAAAATGGAAGAGATGGCGACGAGCGGTGCGATGAGCAAGAAAGAAAACGGGCGCGGCGAGTTGCGACGGCGAAGGCGAGTGATTTGGCGGAACATGGACGAACCTCCGGAGCGAGAGTCTAGCGCAGAATGGGCGAGGCGCGCGGGGGCCGGCGTCGTTATGACATCAGTTTGAATTTTGACCTCTTCTGTCACGATTAAGAAAATTCAAACTGACCCAGTATTGAATGGTGGGGTAGCTTGACGGGAACTTGAAGGACTTATACCATGCGGGTCGCCGAAGTGGGGAAGAGCATTCTGCTGGTGAGCGGTAGTTGTCGGGGGAACCGGGAGTGCGTTGCGTAGTTCTGGAACAGTCCGCGGGACTGGTCTGGTTCGGAGCGAACCGGAACCCCTATGGTCATGCCTGTTGTTGAAGTCGCGAGATTGTAACCTTCGTAACTTCAAATCCATCAACGAATTAGGGTGAGGTCCTGATGATTGTTACAGGATATTCACATTCGTTTGACGCAACAGTAAGACGCGACAATTACCTTGCAGCGGCAGAGTGGTTCGCAAACTCACCGGTATTGGGTCGAATTTTGCAGCAAAAGAGAGAGGCGATGAAAAAATTTGCAGCACTAACACTGTCGATTTTTCTGACCTATGGAACAGCGCTGGCGGATACACCGAAAGCCGCGGACGCGCCCGCGGATGCTGCGAAGGCGGCCAAGGCGAAGGCCGCCCCAGCAGCTAAGGCGGCGAAGAGCGCGGAGTCATCGGAGGCAAAGTTTGCCGCGGAGTTGGAAGAATTGCGGCAGACTCTGCAAGCGCAGCAAGAACAGCTGCAGTTGCTGAAGGAAGAGCTGGCCAAGCGCGACCGGCTGATTGAGTCGGTGCGGGATGCAGCGGCGTCGGCGAACATTCGCGCGGTGGAGGCCAGCAGCAAAGCCGCGGAAGCAGCGAGCGCTAGCGCGGAAGTGAAGAGCGAGGCGAGTTCGCTGAATTCGACGGTGAGCGATCTGAAAACGAGCAATGAATCGCTGCGCACGGAGGTGGCGACGACGGCGGCGCAGGAGAAGAAGGCGGAAGAAGAGGGGCCGACGGCGATTCACTACAAGGGGATTACTATTACGCCGGGCGGATTCGTCGAGGCGGCCACCGTGACGCGCACCCGCGCAGATTCCGCGGACATTAACACCTCCTTCACGAGTATTCCGTTTCCAGGGAATTCGCTGTCGAAGGTGGTGGAGACGAACTTCACGGCCCGGCAGTCACGAGCGACGGCGCTGTTCGAGGGCAAGGTCGGACAAGCAAAGCTTTCCGGGTACTATGAGGGTGACTTCCTCAATGCGGGTGTCACGTCGAACAACCGGCAGAGCAACAGCTATCCGTTCCGGCAACGACAAGTGTGGGCACAACTGGCGCTGGATAGCGGCCTCTCGTTCACCGGGGGACAGATGTGGACGTTAGCGACGGAAAACCGCAAGGGCATCAATAACCGGCAGGAATGGCTGCCTATGATGATCGACCCGCAATACGTGGTGGGCTTCACCTGGGCACGGCAATATGGCTTCCGTGTCGTGAAGGACTTCGGCGGGAAGGTCGCGCTGGGCCTATCCGCCGAAGGGTCACAAGCGACGCTGGGAGGGCGCGGATTCACAAGTCTCACCAGCACGACGGCGTTGGGTGCGATAACCACAACGCAGAACTTTTTCATCAATGCACCGGGACAGGCGGGTGGCTTGCTCAACGCGTTTGACGCGACCGGATATACGGTGGACAAGGCGCCAGACATTATAGCGAAGGTGGCCTTTGATCCTGGATTCGGGCACTACGAGATCCTTGGAATCGTCAGCACGTTCCGGAACCGCATTTTCCCCTGCGCGGTGGCGGGAACGACGGCGGGAAATCTGCCAACTCCGATAACACCGACGGTGGTGAATTGCCCGGTGACCGGGACGCCGGTGCGGAGCGCGGCAGGCGCATTCGACGACACGAAAGTTGGCGGCGGACTGGGCGCTAGTTTCGATGTTCCGCTGTTCAGCAAGAAAGTGGATTTTGCCATAAAGGGCGTAGCTGGCGACGGTATCGGACGTTACGGGTCGGCGCAGCTTGCGGACGAGACGTTCCGTCCCGATGGCACTGCCGCGCTCATTCGCACGGCACACTACTTGGGAAGGCTGGAGTTCCACCCGAGCCCGAAGCTGGACATTTACTTGTACGGCGGATCGGAATATGCGTGGCGTGCGGGGTATCGTGGGTACACTACGATCACGGTCACGGCTACTCCGGCGATTCCGGCGACGCCAACTTCGGGGGCAATTCCGGCGACGACGAACACGACGATCTCCACAACAGGAATCGGCGGATATGGAAGTCCAGCCGCGAACAACAGCGGATGCAGCACGGAAGGGTTGCCGTCTAACTCGTTCACGCCGTCAACTGGCGGGACTTGCGCGGGCGACATCCGCATCATTACGGAAGGAACGCTGGGCTTCTGGCATAAGCTCTACAACGGCCCTCACGGTGGAATGCGCTGGGGCATCGCGTATTCGTACATTACGAAGAATGGATGGTCCGGGAGCGGCGGGCTAGCGGCGGGAGTTCCGGGAATCTCGCCCAAGGCAGTCGACAACATGATTTGGACGTCGTTCCGCTACTACATACCGTAGGGCGGAGTCGAAGAGTCTAAAAGTAGAAGAGGAACGCGAGGGCAGCTTCGTTACCGGAGCTGCCCTCGTTTTTTTGAACTACAGAGAGCGGACGACGCGATAGCTGTAAGCCATTGAATCCTTGGAGGTTAAGGAGGGCAGCGAAGACGGCTGAGATTCAACAGAAGGCGGGGGTGATTGTAACAATGCTGTAACACGGGCGAGGGACACTGATAGGCAGACCAAGCCGGTAAAAATCGTGATGGAGAACAAAAGAATGAAGCGAATCACAATGATGAGCGCGGTGACGCTCGCTTTCGCAATGGTGGGAGCAATTTTGGTGCATGCGGCGCTCTCAATTACGGGAGCGGGAGCGACATTTCCATATCCGATTTATTCAAAATGGTTTGATGAATACCGGAAGAAAAATCCGAGCATAGAAATCAATTATCAGTCGATCGGGTCGGGCGGAGGAATCCGACAGGTAACCGAAGGCACAGTCGATTTCGGCGCTTCCGACGGTCCGATGAACGACGAACAGCTGAAGGCATTTCAAGAAAAACATGGGTTTGGGATTTTGCATTTTCCAACGGTGCTCGGAGCTGACGTGCCGACGTATAACATTCCTGGCGTTTCTGTCGCACTGAATTTTACTCCAGAGGCGCTTGCGGGCATTTTCCTGGGAAAGATAACAAAATGGAACGACCCGGTGATTGTCGCGGCGAACAAAGGCGTGAACCTTCCGGGCAACGACATCGTGGTAGTGCATCGCTCGGAGGGAAGCGGCACTACTTACATTTGGACGGATTATCTTTCGAAGGTCAGCGAGGAATGGAAAACGAAGGTAGGCAAAGGCGCTTCGGTTAACTGGCCTGTGGGCCTAGGTGGCAAAGGTAATGAGGGAGTGACCGGTCAGATCAAGAATGCCCCGAATTCGATTGGTTATGTGGAATTGATCTACGCGGTCTCGAACAACATTCCCTACGGAAATGTTAAGAACTCTTCCGGAGTTTTTGTCAAAGCAGATCTGGTTAGCGTAAGCGCCGCTGCTGCCGCTGCGGCCAAGACGATGCCGGACGATTTCCGAGTCTCGATCACGGACCCGCCGGGCAAGGCCGCGTACCCGATCGCGAGCTTTACGTGGCTGCTGATTCCGGAGAAATTCTCTGATACGGCGAAACGTGACGCGATCAAGGATTTCGTGAAATGGATGCTGACAGATGGGCAGAGCTACGCGGAGCAGTTGTCTTACGCGAAGCTGCCGAAGGAAGTAGTCGCGAAGGAAGAGAAGACGCTGGCCAAGGTTCAATAAACTAGGACGTCCCAGGGAAGAAATGGCTGCAATCACGACTGTGCCGACCGCGAGCCCGATATCGGGCTCGCGCTCATTTCTGAGCCGGCTGCGCGATGGAGACGAAATCGCGCGGCTGATCACGTTTTCGTTCGCGGCCTCGGTGGTACTGATCACGGTTCTGCTGGTTTTCGAACTCTGGCAGGGATCAGTGCTGCCTCGCCATAAGTTCGGGTTGCACTTTTTTGTCACTCGAGTTTGGGACCCGATCGCGGAGCAGTTCGGGGCGCTGCCGTTTATCTACGGAACTTTGATCACGGCGACGGTTTCGCTGGTGATTGCGGTGCCGCTGGGAATTGGCGCGGCCATTTTTCTGGCGGAGTTGGCGCCAGCACGACTATCGGACGCGCTGGAATTTTTTATCGATTTACTGGCGGCAGTGCCGAGCGTTATCTACGGGCTCCTGGGCGTGTTTATCGTGGTGCCGTTAATGCGGGATTATGCGCAACCGGCGCTAAAAAATACGCTGGGATTCTTGCCGCTGTTTACCGGGCCGATGTATGGGATCGGCTTTCTGACCGCGGGAATCGTTTTGGCGATCATGGTAATCCCGTACATCATTTCGGTATCGCGCGAAGTGCTGATGTCGGTGCCGAGGGATCAGCGCGAAGCGGCACTGAGCTTGGGCGCGACGCGATGGGAATCGACGTGGAGAGTGGTGGTGCCGTTTGCGCGGCCGGGCATCATGGGATCGATTTTCCTGGCTCTGGCGCGGGCTCTCGGTGAAACGATGGCGGTGACCATGGTTATCGGGAATACGCCGAAAATTAGCGCTTCGCTATTCTCGCCGGGATATTCGATTGCGGCGGTGATTGCGAACGAGTTCACCGAAGCGACCGGAGATCTGCATTTGCAGGCGTTGATCGAGTTGGGTTTGGTGCTGTTTTTGCTGACCTTCTTGTTGAACGGAGTTGCGAGGCTGCTGATTGTAATCACCTCGCAGCGTGGCAGCGGGACGGCTCACGCATGAGCACGCGACTGCGCTGGCGGAAATTCGTGAGCGGCTTCATGCTGACCATGACCGGGATCTGTGCGCTGGTGGCGGTCAGCGTGCTGTTTTTCATTCTTGGCTACCTCGTTTACCATGGCGGAAGATCGATCAACTGGGATTTTTTCACGAAGCTGCCGAAGCCGGTGGGAGAAACGGGCGGCGGGATGGCCAATGCGATCGTAGGCAGCGCAAAGCTCCTGCTGCTCGCATCCTTGCTGGGCGTGCCCGTTGGCTTTCTGGGCGCGATTTACCTTGCTGAGTTCAGCGGGAGCACGGTGGCGTTCGTGGTACGGTATGCGGCGGATTTGCTGAACGGCGTACCGTCGATCGTGATCGGGATTTTCGCGTTCAGCCTGGCGGTGCTGCCGTTCAAGCATTTTTCGACGCTAGCGGGCGGATTTGCGCTGGGGCTGATGATGATTCCCATCACGTTGCGCAGCACGGAAGAATTCCTGCTGGCGGTGCCGCGGGCACTGCGGGAAGCGGCGATGGCGCTGGGGGCGAGCAAGTGGAAGACCATCGCCACAGTAATAGTGCCGGCGGCTTATCGGGGCATTCTTACCGCGGTGCTGCTGGCGTTTGCGCGTGTGGCTGGCGAGACAGCACCTTTGCTCTTCACAGCCTTGGGGAATCGCTTTTGGAGTCCCGGCTGGAACCAGCCGACGGCGTCGCTTCCGGAGATGATTTTCCGATATGCAGTCGCACCGTACGAAGACTGGAATCGGCAAGCGTGGGCGGCGGGACTGGTGCTGCTGGGGTTGATTCTGGTTATTAACATTGTGGCGCGGGCAATTCTTGCTCGCGGCATCTCGGTTCCGAGGGCGTAATATGCATGCATCCGTGAGGTCGGCAGTGTCATTCAACATTACACCAACGCAAACCGGAGCAATCGGGCGCGAGGCCGCGATCGCTTTGCCGATGCGCATGAACGTCAGCAAAGTTAATTTTTTCTATGGGCCGAAGCAAACGCTGTTCGACGTTAATCTGGGAGTGGCGACGAGCAAGGTGACGGCATTGATTGGGCCGTCCGGCTGCGGAAAATCGACACTGCTGCGGACGATGAACCGCATGCACGAGACAGTGCGCCATACCCGCTTGGAAGGCGAAATCACGCTGGACGGGCAGAACATTTTGGCGCAGGACGTTACGCAGTTGCGGCGGCGCATTGGCATGGTATTTCAGCGGCCGAACCCATTTCCAAAATCGATATTCGACAATGTGGCGTACGGCCTGCGGATAAACGGCTCGAAGCTGCCGATCGCGGAAGCGGTGGAGAGGAGCCTCCGGCACGCAGCGTTGTGGGATGAAGTTAAAGACCACTTGCACAAATCGGCGTATGAATTGTCGGGCGGCCAGCAGCAACGGTTGTGTATCGCGCGGGCGCTGGCGGTTGAACCCGAGGTGATGTTGCTGGATGAACCGTGCTCGGCGCTCGACCCGATCAGTACGGCGAAAATTGAAGAGTTGCTGGTACAGTTGAAGGACCTTTGCACCCTGGTGATCGTGACGCACAACATGCAGCAGGCGGCGCGGGTCAGTGATTTCACAGCCTTCTTGCTAACGGGTCAATTGATTGAGTTCAGCCCGACGCCGCAGTTGTTCACCACGCCGAGCGATCCGAGAACAGAAGCGTATATCACCGGGCGCTTTGGATGAGCTCGAGCAGGAAAGAGTGGGCCAGGGTTTTTGGGATTGAAGGGAACGATTAATGGAACGCCATTTCGAGCGAGACCTGAACGAGCTGAAAGAGCGGCTGCTGTGGATGGGCAGCCTGGCGGAACGCGCGGTGCATCAAGCGGTGCATTCGGTGCTCGATTCCGATGAGCAGCTGGCCAAACGCGTGTTGGATGAAGAGGACGCGATTAACGAGCTGCAAATCGAAATCGACGATCGCGTGGTGCAAGTTTTGGCACTGCACCAGTTGATGGCCACGGATTTGAGGTTGGTGCTGGCGGTTTCGCGGATCAACAACGATTTAGAGCGCATCGGGGACCAGGCGGTGAACATCGCGCAGGCTTCGGTACGCATATTGCGGCATCCGCGGGTGAAGCCGTATGTAGACTTGCCGCGCATGAGTGAAGTGGCGGAAGAGATGATGCGGGATTCGTTGAACGCGCTGGTGCGGCGGGATGTGGAGCTGGCACAAAAGGTGCTGTCCATGGACGACCAGGTGGACCACTTCCGCGATCAGATTTTCCGCGAATTACTGACGTATATGATGGGTGATTCGAGCGTGGTGTTTCCGGCATTTGAGCTAATTCTGGTGGCGAAGAATCTGGAGCGCATCGGCGACCATGCGACGAACATCGCGGAAGACGTCATCTACATGGTGCAGGGGCAGGACGTGCGGCACCCCACCGTCGACCGCCGCTAAGGCGGGTAGCCCGCAAACACTATTCGATCTTTACTGGTCCCATGGCGTCCCGCATGGCCTGAAACGCGTCTGTGTCTTTTTCCGCAGTGTCCCACCGACTATCCGGGTACTGGCGCATGAGCTGGACGGTGAGGAAGCTTCCGCGCATCAGGCTTGAATCATGATCGGACCAAAGTCTGCTGGTGGTGCGCTGGCTATAGCGTTCGATGATCATGCGCGAAAACTTGGGAGCTTCGCGCGGGTCATATCCGTGCTCTATAACATTTTGCAATCCGAGCCGATCGGCCTGATTTTCGAGCTCGCGCTGGTGTCCATTCACGACGGAAGCAATACCGATTTCCGCCATGAACAGACCCGCATTTCCGATAAACGCGCCCGCCGCGACTCCGGCAATCATCAACCCAATCCGTTTGCCCCGGGTCTCTTCGACTTCGCGCCGATGGTGCACCTGTAGGACGTGAGCTATTTCGTGACTGAGGATGAATGCAAGCTGGGCTTCGTTATCAACAGCGCCAAGCAGCCCAGTATTGACGAGCAACGTTCCGTCAGGCAACGAAGCCGCATTGATGGTTGGATCTTCGACAACGAAAAAACGGAACTCCAGCGTGCGCGTGGTTCCTTTTATTCCTGATGGCAGCAGCGAGTCTCCCAAGTGCGACACGTACTCCTGAACGCTTGGCACCGCCAGCAGTTTCATCCTTCCTTGCACCTTCTTGCCTTGGCGGAACTCGACAACGCCGATTCCGGTCTGCGGATCTTTTCCCCGGACGACTTCCAGGTCATGCGGCATCTTGTAGGCGTCCGCTGGGGCTGGTGGCCCCAACTCCACGCGTTCGGCGGCGATGCGCCCATCACCGCGCCTCACCCCGGCATAGCTGACATGGAATCCAGCCAGAGTAGCGTCATTTGCCGAACCCCCGCTCCCAGAAGCGCCCAGATTGGGCGTGCTGGCCCGAGTCTTGGCAGAGTCCCACTCCCTGCGCGTTTGGGGACCGAGGTCCAGCCAATAGCCGTCGGCTTTTAGTCCGGCAGCTCGACCCGTGGCAATTTGTGCGGCCTCGGCAGGCTCTTCCTGCAAGTAGGCTGTGCCGTGCACTTGTTTTTCGGCGTCCCTGAGGTCCACAACGATCTTTTCCGCGAAAAACTTATGATGATCGAGCCATTGGCCTTCCGCCTCGATCAACATTCCCGGAACGAGATCGACGCGCGCTAGCGCATGCTCACCGGCGGCGTCCTGCCCTGTAATGCGGCTCGCGGTGGTGAGCTCCAGCCTGTCATCGAGGATGGCCACGGTCTGATCGTCTGGCCGCCCAGTAATATAACCGTGGAGCTTCACCTTCGAGCCTGCGGGGACAGTCGGTGCGCTCAGTGCGAAGGCAACCATGAGCAAAACGCTTACCGCCGAGTTCCGCAGCGAGGATCGCGTAGCATGCTTCATGGAGCACTCTTCAGAGGATGGGGAATCGCATGGATCAGGAGGCCGCCTTCGCTTCCGATTTCAGTGAATCCTTGAGCTGCTTTACGATATTCTTTGCAGCGAAGCGCGCCATAACTTTTTCATCCCATCGCGGAGAGACCTTCACGTGAACGTGGATAGCCGTCAGGTTTTGCTGATCGCTGCGGCGGGCTGCGTTTGCGTCCACTTTTAAACTGCGCATTCCGGCTCCGAATCCGATCAACGCATCCTTGACCACGCTGCCTTTTTTGAACTCTGTTATGGTCCCCACAATCACGAGCGACTTTGGCGCATCCGCCGTATCCACTACCTCATCTTCGCCGATGACTTGCCCAAAAAGCTTCGCTTTGGTGAGCTCCGCGCGTAGTTCGGCATAGAGATAATCAGAAAAAGCGGGTGAGAGCTCGACGCCCTCCGCGCGAGGGAAATGCTTGGCCTCGATGGATTTGTACTGCGGCTGCGGGTCCTTGGCCAATGCGGGCGCTGTCCAGATCAACAAAGTAGCTAGTGCGAGCAAAGTGACTTTCATCGTTTCTCCTTTAAATCACTCCTTGTATGTCAGGAAATCCGTTACCGTGGTTTCTCAGTCGCCGCGGGTGCCGCCCCGGCTGCGGCAGGCTGTGCGGGCGCTTCCGGAACGTCCGCGGGAACATCCAGCGCCGTAATGGCATCGCGCAACTTCACGCCGCGCAGCAGATTTCGCAAGGCATCGCCAAAAGCGTTCTCGATGTCTTCCTGCACGTTTTTCTGAATGTTCTTTTTGCGAACCGCGACGCCGGCGATCGACGTTCCCGACGCGCTGATCTGCTGCGACTTCTTTGTCTTCGGGTTTTTTAACGCCACGGCAAATTCCACTTTCCCGAAGAAATCCGCGAAGCTGTCGCTCAATCCGAAATGGAAAAGATAGACGGTGAGCAGGAAGTCCGCCGAATCACGATCCTTGGCAAGCATATCGGCGGACTTCAAGCAGGTTTCCAGGCCCGCGCGCGTGATTTCCGTCGGCGTACGGTCCAGAAAGATTCCGCCACGCGGCTTAAAAACCATCATGGGCTGCGCGCTGCCGGAACGATCAACCACGTCGACCAGGAAAAACTTGAGCGGACGAGAGAATGTCTGCGGCTTGACCGCTTCGGCAAGCTGCACGTGTATCGTATTCTCAGGGGTGGGCTTTGGGTCCTCCGCTCGCGCATTAGCAGCCAATAGGCTGCAGATGATCAGAACACACCATTTCATGGAGCCGCCTCGACCGAAAGACATGATTTTCTCCGCCAAATGAGGTTGCAAGAAAAACTATCCTCGCCACTCGACATTTGCAATCCACCGGAAGTTTTCCCGTGCGTGATCGTTACTATCGGAATGTATGCCGTCCTTGGCAAGCGACATGGAGCGACAAATTTCGCATAGAGAGAAATGTCGCGCTTTGGCGTTGCGCTCTTTGGTGTTGAGCTTTTGGCGTGAGATTGACCCCGGGTCAACTCGAGGGGGAAAACCTACGGTCGATGCGTCCGCGGGCGCCACACCAGGAGAGAAACGGCGGCTAAGAAGCTCACAATGAAGAGGATGCCGCCAATCGTACGATCCCCCGTTCGCGCGAAATGCATTGCGACGCGCGACATTCCAACGGGCACTGGGATAATCACCTGGCCGTAATCTTCCGCTTGTCCAGGCTCGATTCGGGAGCCATTTACTTCGACCTGCCAGGCGGGGTAATTCAGCACGCGTAGCGCTACTCGCGCGGGTTTGGCCGATTCGACGCGTACGATTTTGCGCTCTGGCGTCCAGCGTTCAATGACAACCGTTGGAGGAGTTGCCGTAGATTTGGCGGCTTGGCGTCCGGCGTCTTCGTCCGGCGGGAGAGTCTGCGCGATAGGCGCCTTTAGCGGGAGGTTGTAGTGATCGTCGCCGACAGGATCGTACTCGTCGGTTCCGTCGAAACCTTCGCCGCTGGCGATGGTGGCGCGCAGAGTCGGGAATTCCTCGTCGTCCCACCAGGTGTGCTGTACGAGAAAAACCGCAGTGCTGGTATTTAGCGCAACAACGGCAATGACGCAGAGCCAGCGAAACCTCCGGCTAGAAAATGCGACTGCTAGAAAATAAAGGAACGGAATGGTGATAATGGACATCCAGCGCCAAGGGAATTGCACGAAGCGCAATTTCGGCAGCAGTTGCCAGAAGATATGCGAAGGACGCAGCATGAGGGCTGTGGCCACAACCGCCAGAAGCAGCAACGCGCTCCAAATCTCGCGGCGATTGCGACCTGCCGTTGATTTGGAATCGCCAAAGTCCCTGCGTGCGGCAATGGCGGCGATGCCGGTGAACGCGATGATGGTAACAGCGATTGTCGAGGCGATGTAGTTGAAAAGGGTGTGCTCGGGATCGCGGGTGGCCGCGTATAGAAAGTTCTCGGAAGGAAGGAGTCCGGTGGAAAGGGCTTGCGCGATGTTGACCCAGCGCTGTTCGTAGGCGGCAGGGACGATATAGAACGCCGCAAGGCCGAAACCGAGTGCCAATCCGGCCAAGCCACGGAGCAATGGCATCCAGGACCTCCGCGTCAGGGCCGTCCACGCGAACAACAACGTCGTGGAATAGGTGGCCATTACGCCGGCTGGCGCGTTGGAGAGCCAAACCGCGGCGAAAACGACGGAGAAGAAGACTAGCGTCTGCAACCACGGCGCGCGTCGAGCTTCTACGATGTCCGCAAGTTGCAGAGTGGCGAGAAAGAGTAAAGGAAAGAATGCAGAGGCCAGCAGCTCCGCGTAGTCGCTGCGGAAATAAATTATGAGCAGTGCGTTGGGATTTGCGGTGTAACAAAGGGCCGCGAACAGAGCGGCGCCGCGGGGAAGAAGACGGCGGGCAAAAGCGAATGCCGCCAGACCGGCGAACGTTTGCACCAGGACGATGAAGCCGATCGGCACATAATCCCATGGAATTACCAGACTAAGCGCGGGAGCCAGGAGCCAGGAGAGGGGCGGATAGAAAATGAAGCGCGGCTCGCCAAAGCCATGATTGGCCCATTCCGCCCAGCGCGGATAGAGGATGCCCTGCTTCCATTGCGAGGCGACGTCGAGCCAGGAGGTCGCGTGGAATTCGAAATCGTGTCCTGAGGCGACTCCGCGCCAGAAAAAGGGCGCGACGATCAACAGCGAAATGCAAAAAGAAAGACAAAATGCGAGCGGCCAGCCTCCAGAGGAAGGAGGGGCGACGGGGTTGTCACGATGCTCCGCGGGCGAATTCATTCCAGGTAAAGCAACTCGTGGTCAGCGCTGTTGTCCGCTCCGGTCATTTCGATAGATGACGCCTTCTTTCATGACGAAAAATACTTTTTCGGTTTGACGGATATTTTCCATGGGGTTGCCGGGGACGGCGACGATGTCCGCGAGCTTGCCGGCGTCGAGCGTGCCGATTTTGTCCTGCAGGCCGAGGAGCTCGGCGTCGGCGAGAGCGGCGGAGCGCAGCGCGTCGATTGGTTTCATACCTAGATCGACCATCAAGTGAAACTCTTCGGCGTTTCGGCCATGTTGATAGACAGCGGCGTCGGTGCCGAAACCGATTTTGACGCCTTTGGCCAAGGCGTGTTGGAACATTTGAGAGCGCGAGGCTAACGCAGCCCGCGTTTTCGCAACAATGGCGGGAGGCAAATACATGCCTTTGTCGATCTTTTCGCCCAGACTTTCGCCCGCGATGAGCGTCGGGACGAGGTAGGTGCCGCGTTGCTTCATAAGGTCGAGAGTGTCGTCTTGCATAAAAGAACCGTGCTCGATGGAATCAATGCCCGCGAGAATCGCGCGCTTGGCGCCTTCGTTGCCATGTGCGTGCGCGGCGGTTTTGCGGCGAAGCGCGTGGGCTTCATCGACGATGGCGTTCAATTCATCTTGGGTGAGTTGCGGCGTGTCGACATCGTCGGTGAGCGAGAGGACGCCGCCGGTGGCACAGACTTTTATCATGTCGGCGCCGTATTTGTGGTCGAGACGCACGGCGAAACGAGCCTGATCCGGTCCGTTGATCACGCCGTCCAGGGGATCACTCTCCTTCCCGAAGAGTCCTTGCCGGAAACCGCCTCCGTGGTCGCAGTGGCCGCCGGTGGAACCCAGCGCATGCACGGTGACGAGCATGCGTGGCCCGGGGACAACACCGTCGCGAATGGCGTTACGTAATCCGACGTCAAGGAAGTTACTGGAGCCGACGTCCCGCACGGTGGTGAAGCCGGCCATCAACGTTACGCGCGCGTTCGCGCTCGCGTCTAAAGCTTGTTCGGCAATGGTCTTTTGCAGCCCATCAATCAAGTTCTGTTTCCAGTCGTCCGAATACATCATGGTGAGGTGTGTGTGCGCGTCAATGAAGCCGGGGAGAAGCGTGGCGTCTCCGAGGTCTATTGTTTCGGCGCCAGCGGGAATGGGAGCCTTGGCGCCGACGCCGCTGATTTTTCCGTCCGTGATGACGACCAGGCCGGGGGTCGAGAGGGTGTTGCTCTTGCCGTCGAACATCCGCGCGGCTTTTAACACATAGGTTTTGCTTGTCTTTGCAGCCTGCGCGTAGGAGGACAGCAGCGGTACAACCAGCAAAGCGACAAGGAGCCACCATTTGCGCATGATTCTCTCCTGTTGCGATCAATGTTGCTTAATTTCCATACCTACCTCGAACGCACGACAATAGCTTGCTCGTGGAAAATGTCAAGGATTGCCTGGACCCTTAGCGCCGCGAATAGCCTGTTTTTTCCACGCAGGCGGAAACAAACGCGCACCCAACGGCGTCTCAATAGCCATGAAACTGCATGTCCTCGTGCCTGTGTTGATGTGGATTGTTGCTCTGGCCGCGGCCGCGCAGCGGCCGGCACCTGGCGCTAAGCCGCCGGCCTTGCCCGTGATCGCCACGGGGCAATACGACAATGCGCGAACCGGGGCCAATTTACTGGAAACAGTCCTCACCCCGCAAAATGTCAACGTCGCGCAGTTCGGTCGCATCGGATTTCTTCCCGTTGATGGCGACGTCTATGCGCAACCTCTGTACATACCGCGACTCGATATTCCCGGCAAAGGCGTGCACAACGTCGTATTCATTGCCACGGAGCGCGATAGCGTTTACGCTTTCGACGCCGATGCCGGCTCGAGCGAGCCGCTCTGGCAAGTGAGTTTTCTCGACGCGAAGAAGAACGTCTCTCCCGTTGCCGCGCGCGACGTGCAGTGTCCCTTCCTTCAGCCGGATATCGGCATTACTTCCACGCCGGTGATTGATCTGCCCAGCAAGACGCTGTATGCCCTTGCTCGTACCCGCGAGGCGGAAAATGGCAACTGGGTGTTCCGCCAGAAGTTGCACGCCCTTGACGTCGGCACGGGCGCCGAGAGAAAGGGTTCGCCAGTCACTATTCGCGCGACCTTTCAAGGTGACAAATCTTTGTTCTCCAAGGGATTAAGCGAGTTCGACCCGCTGCGCGAAAATCAGCGGGCTGCCCTGCTCCTGGCAAACGGCAATGTCTTCATCACCTGGGCTTCTTCATGCGATGTCGGACCTTACTACGGCTGGGTCATGTCTTACGACGCCAACACACTGAAGCAAACCGGTGTTCTCAATGTCGCTCCTGGCGCAAAGGAGAGCGGCATCTGGCAGGCGGACGCCGGTCCCGCCGCCGATGCCAACGGCAACATTTACCTCATCACCGGCAACGGTAGGTTCACGGCGGCATCGGGCGGCCACGATTACGGCGATTCCGTTCTAAAAATTGCACTGACAGCCGACGGACTTGCCATACGCGACTATTTCACGCCCGCCGATCAGGAGCATCTCAACGATACGGACGGCGACTTCGGTTCCGGAAGCCCGGTTCTTCTGCCGGATCAGCCTGCGCCGCATTCCCATCTTCTGCTCGCCGCCGGGAAATCCGCAAAGCTATACGAACTCGATCGCGACAACCTCGGACATTTTCACCGAGGTGATGACAGTAATGCCGTGCAAGTCGTTCCCGCCGGGGCGCAATCCTTTGGCGCTCCCGCGTACTGGAGTGGGCATGTCTTTTATTTCCTTATGAACGATTATTTGCGCGATTACGCTCTGCAGAACGGCCGGCTATCCACGCAGCCCGTGGCCAAGAGCACTACAAATATCAACGATCCAGGGACGCCCGCCGTTTCCGCGAATGGCGCCAAAAACGGTATCGTCTGGATTCTCTCCACGAAAGTGTGGAATGGTTCGGACCAGCCCGCGATTCTCTTCGCTTACGACGCTACGAACGTCTCCCATGAACTGTACAACTCCACGCAAAATCCCGAGCGCGACCGGGCCGGCAACGCGCTGCGTTTTACAATTCCCACAATAGCCAACGGCCGCGTCTATGTCCCCACAAAACGTCGAATTGATGTATACGGATTGCTTTCTATACCGAAGACCAAGGCCAAATGAAGCCGGGAAGTCATCGCACTCCATTAGAAGCGAAAGGCGAAGCCGCCAGTGAAGTTCACACGCTGCAGGTAATTGGACACGTTCTGCTGAAAACAATTTCCAAAGGCGTCGCACTGAACGGCCAGCGTTTTGTTCGCCCGCGAAGGCAGCCACCGCAAATCTCCGCGCAACGAAAAACGCCGGCTCACTTGGTATTTTGCTCCGCCGCCCAAATTGAAAGCGAGCAGTGTGCGGTTTGGATTATTTCCGTCATTCGACTCGTGCGAAAAACCAATGCCGGCCGCGATAAACGGCCGCAACTTCCTCTCACTGTTCTTCAGCATGTACAGAAAGCCAAATGAAAATTGGTCAAAATCGGAGTTGAACGCTTTGGAGTAAGTGCCGGTGGTAGCGTCGCGCTCGCTGAAACTTGTGTTGTTCCGGCTCCACATCAATTCCGCTTGCGAATTCTCGGTCAGCGAATAGTCGATAAATGTGCCATAGCTCCGCCCTGCGTCCACCCGCAGCCTATCGATCGTGAAGGAATTAGTCACCGGATAGGAGCCACCGGTTTCATAACCCACAAAAGGCGCCACTTCCCATTTCGAGATGTCGCGCCACTGCCCGAAGGCCGGCGAAATCCCGACGAAGCACAACAGGAATGTGAGCAAAAACGGCAAGCGGTATCGCATGGTTCCTCCGAGCAATTGGCGAGACTTTCTCGAGCAACTATGACTGGCCCACAAAATTGCATTGCCCGAATCCAAGAAATTCGTCCCCTGACTCTCAGACTAAGATGCAGGAAGGGGCTCTTGGAGTTTCAACTTCCGCTTTTTGCGGTTACTCTTCGCACGGAGCCCGCCGGCGTGGTGATTGCCGCGAGATAACCAGCGACATGCGGCATCTTCTGTATGCGGAGAAAACGCAGGCGTGCTAAAATTTCTCGTTGCCTATGGGCCTGTAGCTCAGGTGGCTAGAGCGCGCCCCTGATAAGGGCGAGGTCGGTGGTTCAAGTCCACCCAGGCCCACCATTCCATTCAGCGACTCAGCAGCGAGGCTGGAGTCTGGAGTTGGAACCTCCAGCAGACCTTGGTGCACACCCACTTCAAAAATTCCGCCCGCAGGTGTGTCGAGTAGTGACTAGCGCTTTTCCGCAGACACTGGATCCAAGAATGGCTTAGCGAGTGCGTCCTGAGAAGACGCGCCCTCTACGATTTCGACAGAAGACCCGTTGCGAACCGGCCGTTTCGGGAGGGCGTCGACAAGGCGTTGCGTGTACTCGTGTCGCGGCGAATCGAGGATCTGTTGGGGTGACCCGGATTCAACGATTTGACCTTCATATAAGATCGCTACCCGGTGACACAAACTAGCCAGCGACAAGAGATCATGGGAGATATACAAAATAGCCATATTGAGTTCACGATTGAGACGCGCCAGAAGCCTCAGAATTTCAGCCTGCGTTATGGTGTCAAGGGCGCTGGTCGGTTCATCAGCGATGAGCAAGGAAGGCCGGTGCAGTATGGCCATTGCGATGATCACCCGTTGAGCTTGACCCAAACTCAGCTGCGAAGGCTTGCGTTTCAAGAAATCCTTATCATTCGGCAAACGAACGCTCGTCAATGCGGCTCGGATCGCTTCGAGGCAAACTGCCGCCGACCCGTTCGCATGCGAATGCCAAGCCTCTTTCAACTGCGTACCGATGCGAAGAACCGGATTGAGCGAGGTTAATGGGCTCTGCAAAACAATACTTACATCCCGCCCACGCAAGGCCCGTAACTCCCTGTCTCTCTTCGACAGAAGGTCCTGACCTCTGAAACTTATTTGGCCTCGAACAGAGCCCCCCTTTAAAGGAAGCAGGCCGAGAACAGCGAGTGCAATAGTGCTTTTCCCGGAACCGCTCTCTCCGACAAGACCAAGGATCTCGCCCGGGTCGACATCTAAAGAAATATTGCGCAGCAC
>Ga0210405_10002626_pt1 | contig 18493 bp, 13 predicted proteins | sample IncBWH11MmetaG_FD_155492 | JGI IMG/M metagenome (GOLD analysis project Ga0210405, IMG submission 155492) | Forest soil microbial communities from Barre Woods Harvard Forest LTER site, Petersham, Massachusetts, United States - Inc-BW-H-11-M | ecosystem: Environmental > Terrestrial > Soil >... | reverse complement strand
ACGGGCGAACTGCGCAAGCAGGGTTTGAAACTTAAACTTCCTCCACAATCATTCAAGGTATTAGCGATGCTGCTGGAACGGCCCGGCGAGTTAATCACCCGGGAGGACATGCAGCAGCGTCTCTGGCCGGCGGATACCTTTGTTGATTTTGACCACAGCCTGAACACGGCCATTAACAAGATCCGGGAGACCCTCGTGGACAACGCAGAGGCCCCCCATTACGTCGAAACGATTCCGCGGAAGGGATATCGATTCGTGGGCCACGCTGTGGAGGCTGTGCCCTCCACGCCACAAGCAAAAGCACGCACCGCAGAAACGAATGGATCGGCTCTTGTCCAACCCGCTACAGATTCGGCCGCCGTTTCTGGCAAAGCCTCACAAAGCGCGATCCAATGGCGAATCTTTGCCATGCTTACGCTGCTGGTGGCCGCCCTCGGAACAGCCGCATTTTTCTACTTTTCTCGTAAGCCGCACCTGACTGAGAAAGACACCATCGTTCTCGCCGATTTCAACAACACGACCGGGGATTCCGTCTTCGATAGCACGCTCAGGCAGGGACTTGCCGTCCAACTACAACAGTCTCCCTTTCTCGCCTTGGTATCCGATGCGCGCATCCATCAAACTCTCCGGCTCATGGCCAAGCCAGACGAGGTACGCTTGACGCCGGAAATCGCGCGTGAGGTTTGCCAGCGTTCGAATGGGACAATCGAGATCGACGGCTCGATTGCGGCGCTGGAAAACCAATATGTAGTGGGTCTCAATGCCATTAGCTGCCAGTCGGGCGACACGCTCGCGCAGGAACAAATGACTTCGCCGGACAAATCGCATGTCCTACCGGCGCTCGGAAACGCCGCCCGGGAGTTGCGGCAGAAACTCGGGGAATCGCGCGGCACCATTCAACAATTCGATACGCCCATCGAACAGGCCACCACTCGCTCGCTTGATGCGCTGAAGGCCTACAGCCTTGGGGTCAAGACTCTAACGGAACAGGGAGAACTCCCCGCGATTCCATTTTTCAAGCGCGCCATCGAACTGGACCCCAGTTTCGCCCTTGCTTATTCAAGCCTTGGCCGCGCCTATCTTGACCTTGGCGAGCCGAGCCTGACCGCCGAGAACCTTCAGAAGGCCTACGGCCTCCGGGACCGAGTGACCGATGACGAAAAATTTCAAATCACAGCGATTTTCTATGCAGGGGCGACCGGCGAGTTGGAAAAGGCCAATGAAACCGCCGAACTCTGGGCTCGCGTTTATCCACGAGACGCGCTGCCACATCAGTTACTGGGCTTCAGTTACGAATGTCTCGGAAGATATGAACAGGCGATTACCGAAAACCTTGATGCAATCCGGTTGAATCCAGACGTTGCCGTTGTTTACTCCAACCTGATGGAGGATTACACCCCCTTGAATCGGTTTGAAGATGCCAAGGCTACCTATCGCCAGGCCGTCGACCGAAAGCTTGAAAGCCCTTACCTGCACGCCGATCTGTATGTCGTTGCGTTTCTGGAGAACGATGCCGCTGAGATGCAGCGTCAAATCACTCTGGCAAAGGGCATGCCCGGCGGGGAAGACTGGCTTTTCAGCATGCAATCCGATACCGCCGCATTCACGGGCCAGCTCGCAAAAGCTCGAGAATTCTCGCGACAGGCGGTACAATCCGCACGGCGCACCGGTCTGAACGAAGTCGCTGCCAACTGGCAAATGAATGCGGCGTTGCGCGACGCCGAATTCGGCAATCTCCCGGAAGCCCGCCGGGAGGTGAAAGAAGGCCTGGCGCTGGCGCAATCCCGTGATGCGCAAATCCTTGCGGCGCTGGTGCGCGCGCGCGCTGGTGATGCGCCGGAGGCGCAATCCATCGCCAACGATCTTGCGAAGCGCTTTCCGGCGAATACGCTCCTCAACCTCTACTGGCTGCCCTCCATTCGCGCTGCCCTCGAAATTGGCCGTGGGCATCCGGCCGAAGCCATCAAAATCCTGGAGCCGGCCACAGCCGTTGAGTTAGGGTACCCGCAGCCTCAGTTGGAAGGTGGCTCGTTGCTTTACCCGGCCTATTTGCGCGGTCAGGCTTATTTACTGTTGCACCGAGGGAAAGAAGCTGCCGGGGAATTCCAGAAATTTATTGATCATCGCGCCGCGGTGGTGAATTGCCCGCTCGGCGCTCTGACGTACCTCTGGCTCGGCCGCGCCTATGCAATTCAAGGCGACAGTGCCAAAGCCCACGCGGCTTATCAAGGTTTCTTCTCGTCGTGGAAAGACGCGGACCAGGAGATCCTCGTCCTGAAGCACGCGAGGGCAGAGTTCGCGAGGCTGCAGTAGTTTCCTCGGCTGCCTCCGCGTTTCTCGTTTTTCCTTGCGGGTGCTAGAATCTGGCCAACAAATTCCATGAACATTAAAGAAAAGAACTACCGGCTGGATACGGTGTTGCCTCGTCGGATGTGCCGACTGGGTTAGTCCTTGTCTGGATGGCTATGGCGCCAATTCCAGTATTGCGACTGTTGTTTCTTGTTCGCCCTGGAAAACTCGTGGGATTTTTGGTGGTTTTCCGTTTGGTACTGCCCCCAGGCGTGATTTTCGTTGTCATTCCAATCGTGATAGTCCTTGTGGTCCTTATCGTAAACCCGGACCTGAACCCTGGCATCTTGCGGCACTGGGCCAGCCACAATTCCCACTGGCGCCACGAGAGCAGCGGCCAGGAAAAACGGAGCGAGGTAACGATGTGAAACATGCATATTGTAGTCCTCCAAATTCCGGATATCCGCTCGGTGAAACGCGGCTCTCATTAGTGTGCCGCTAGCTATGGTGGATTGATGTTCCATACAGCACACGCCTGAAGGCCTATCAACCGTGATGCGGCTCCGATCCTGACGACTCGGAGCCGCACGCGAAATGGTGATTTTTCGGGGTGACTGGGAGGCCTGAATTAGTGGGAATCCCGCTCGCGATCATGGCAAGAATCGCGATCCTCATTGTGGGAGTCGTCTCCGTCGTGCTTCGAGGTATTAACGAAGACGAGGCCGCCGGGATTGCCCAAGCCCGTCACGATCGGGGTGATGATGCCCGTGGTCATATCAATGGTGCCGACAAAAGGCCCGCCGTCGGCCGCGGTGTACGCAGCACCGGGCACGAAAGCATTCTTCTTCAGCGAGAACACCGTGTTCAGCTTCTTGTCGGCGAAGAGGATGAAGCCTTCGCTGGAGGTGACAAAAGCGGTGTCATCAACTTCCACGGGTGTTACGCCGGTCGAGGAGAGAAAGCTCAAAGGCAGACGCAGCACGGCCTGATTGGAAGTGCCGGGATGGCTGACGATAATTAATTCCTGATCGCCTTGGCTGTCGAGGACGATGTTGCCCTGGGGATCGAGGGTCATGGAGTCCGGATCTTGCAGGTTGAGTTGCACGGCCGTGTCCGTGGGAACATCGATGGCGCTGGCATTGCCAAAGAGCACCGGCTTTACCTCAACCGTGCTTCCTTCGAGTGTGGCGCTGACGATTGCCGGGCCGGCGTTCGGGTTGTTGGCTGGGTTCGAGGCGCTGATGTACGCCTTGCACCCGCGGAAAACGATGTCATCGTAACCGCCGCCATGAGCCGCCGTGCTGAAGGTGTAGAGTTTCTGATGATGAGTTTCGGGATCGATGATGACGAGGTTGGCGTTGGCATCTTCGTTCTGGAGCGCCCAGAGAAGGTGTGTTGAGGGATCGACCTTGAGCCCGTCACTGTGGCCGGGCACCGAGTAGATGTGAACAATGGTCCCGTCCATCCGGTATTCAATGATTTCGCTGTTCTTACCGTCGATGCCAGCAGGGTCATGGCCATCGCCGTATCCGACGAAAACGTGATCGCCAAGCACGGCGATGGAATCGGGCGCAGTGGAACCGTTGCTGGGGGCACTGGAGAAGACACTCAATTGGTACGGAGCCGTAGCGGTTTGTGCAAAAACGGGACCGGCGAGGAAGCCGGAGAGCATGAGAGTCGCGACGGCAGAGGCCGGTGAAGTTAGTCTGATCATAGTTTTGCTTTCTCCTGTAGCTGCGGGTCTTCTGGGGACACTTGGCCTATTGAGGTTAAGCCGTGGAGAAAACGACCTTGTGAATGGACGATGAACATTCTGCGACGAAGTTAAATAAGGTTGTCTGGAACGGCCTCGCCACGGGTTGAATAACGCTTTGGAAACTGGTGTACCAACGGCTTTTCCCGCGCGCGCGTTTTCCTGATTTCACCGCGGATGCTAGAATCTGCGTGGTGCTTCCATGACCATAAAAGAACAGAATTTCTGGCTGGAGACGGTGGCGGAGCCTGCCACAGGCTCTGCCGGAGCTTTGCCGGATAAGGTGGACATCGCCATCGTCGGCGGAGGATTTTGCGGCCTCTCGGCGGCGCGGGTGATGGCCCAGCGTGGCGTGCGCGTGGCGCTGCTCGAAGCCGAATCGCTTGGTTGGGGCGCAAGCTGCCGCAACGGCGGCATGGTGCTGACCGGGATGAAGCTGCCCGTGCCCACGTTGATCAAGCGGTATGGCCGCGAACTTGTGCAGCGCATGTACGCCGCCTCGCTAGAATCCATCGACCTTGTCGAGCGGATCGTCAAGGAAGAGGGAATCGCCTGCGATTTTTCCCGCTGCGGGCACTTGGAGGTCGCCTGCAAGCAATCCCACTTCGATGATTACGCTGCGGCCGCTGCACGCATCAAGAGCGAGTTCCATCACGAGTTGCGCATCATCCCGAAGAACGCGCTGCAAAGTGAAATCGGCTCGCAAATCTATTTTGGCGGCATGGTGGACGAAACCAGCGCCTGCGTAAACCCTGCCCGCTACGTGCATGGCCTGGCGAAGGCCGCACAACGCCACGGTGCCTGCCTTTTCGACCATACACGAGTCATACACGTTTCTTCGCAGCCGAACGGCGCCAGCGGCAGCTTCCGAGTGGAGACCACGCGTGGCTCGCTCTCGGCGAAAGAAGTCCTAGTCGCCAGCGGAGCTTACACCACCGCAGCAACGCCGTCCCTGCGCAAAAAAGTAATTCCCATCGGCTCCTACATCATTGCTACGGAAATTCTCCCCGACGCCCTGGCCACGGAAGTTAGCCCACGCCACCGCATGATCTACGACTCCAAGCATTTCCTCTATTACTACCGGCTGACGCCCGACAATCGCATGCTTTTCGGCGGCCGCGCCGCCTTCTTCCCGGAATCCGAAAGCACGGTGCGCGAAAGCGCCGAACTCCTGCGCCAGGGCATGATCGACGTCTATCCCCAGTTGCGCAACACAAAAGTTGAATACGTCTGGGGCGGCACACTCGATTTCGCGATGGATGTGATGCCGCATTCGGGAAAAATCGACGGCATGTATTTCGCGCTCGGCTTCGCAGGCCACGGCGTGGCGGCCGCAACGTGGATGGGCGCAAAATTAGCCGGCGTAATCTGCGGCGACCCCGACGACAATCCCTTCTCCCGTATCGCCTTTCCCGGCGCGCCCCTCGGCCTCCGCAGCGGCAACACCTGGGCCCTGCCCCTCGCCGGCGCCTACTACAAAGTCCTCGACTGGTTCACCTGATCCGCGTGTGGCACAGGCACTCCTGCCTGCCCTGAGCGAAGCCGAAGGGCCTGTGCACCCGAGCCACGAAGAATAATTTCAATGCGTGAGAGAACGACAGCGCCCGCGAACCATTCTTCAATCATTCTTCTTCCGCAAGCCAGAAGGCCAGCGCCGGAGGCGCGAAAGACGTTAGCCCAGGGCGTCAGCCCTGGGGCCCTTCCCCTCGCGATGCCAGCCCCGGAGGGGCGGCAGAGCTTTGGCAAGCTCACATCTCATCTTGTCCCTCCACCATCTTCTTGATCTGCGGAAACACGAAGTGCGCCACCACCCCCAGCGCCACCGGCACCGGCCCCCATTTCAACGCAAACTTGTCACTGAACACCAGCGCCACAATCGTCATCAGAATCGGCGCGATCACCACGTAAGCCAACCCCACATTGCCCCACGGAATCCGGAACGGCCGCGGCTTCTCCGGCTGCGTCTTCCGCAGTTTCCATGCGGCCAGCACCGTCAATACGGTCACCAGGCTCCGCAGCCAGATGTATACAGTCAGCAGCTGCGCCAGCGTATGAAACGCCAGCAGCGCGTAAATCCCCGAAGAGATCAGAATCGCGATCCACGGCGTGCCGTATTTCGGATGCTTCGCGGCAAACACCGGCGGCAAGTAGCCATCCTCAGCCATCGAAGACGGCATCCGCGTGCTCGTCAGCACCGTGGCATTCAGCAGCGAAACGTTCCCCAGCATCGCGGCAACCGTCAGCGCGAATCCCAGCAAACTTCCTCCGATGAGTAGCCCCGCCGTCGGCAAATACGCCGTGTTCCATTTGTCCCAGTTTCCGAGCGCCGCCAGCGATAACAGTGCCGGCAAAAAATACGTCGTGATCGAAAGCGGCACCACAATCGCCAGCGCAATCGGAAAATTTCGCTGTGGATTTTCAATCTCCTCCGCCACACTCGAACACTGCTCGTAGCCCGAATACAGCCACAATCCCAGCGCCAGCCCCACGCCGAATACCTGAAAAGGCGGCACGTGCGGCGGAACAAACGGATGAAACGGATTGAAATGCCATTTCGTGGCCGCCATCACGCAAAGCACCACCACCGGCACAAGCACCGAAATCTCCAGCGCTGTGGACACGATCCCCACCATCTGGATGCCACGAATGTTCACATACGCCAGCAACGCGATCAGCGCCACCGAAACCAGATAATGCTTCCAGCCCACCAGCGAAGGAAAAAATCCCCCCAGATAATCACTGAACAGCACGGCGTAGCTCCCGCCCAGCAGCCACGAAGCGCTCCAGTTCCACCAGCCCGCTAGGAATCCCCAGAAATTTCCGTAGCCCGCGCGCACCCAGCGGTAAAAGCCGCCCTCAACGGGAATCGCCGTCGTCAATTCCGCCGCCACCAGGGAAACCGGAATGCACCAGAACAGCGGAATCACCAGCAAATACAGAAGCGTCACGCCCGGCCCGCTCGTCGTGACCATCTCTTCCATGCCGAACGGGCCGCCCGTCGTGTAGGCGAACATCACGAACACGAAATAGAGCAGTCCCGCTTTTTTTACTGCCGTTTTGGCTGTGCTCAAGGGTTTGCCGGAAGCGTCCCTGCGCAGGTCCATCTTGCGGCCCGCCGCAGGCGCACGCAGTGTACTCCACTTCACGAACGATTGCTGGACTTGCCCCGCGGAGTGCGCGACACTCGGCGGGCCCGATTTTCGGGCCTGACGAATGATACTTCTCATCATGGGCGTCACCGGCTCTGGAAAAAGCACCGTCGGCAAATTCCTGGCCGAGCGGCTGACCTGGGTGTTTCTGGAAGCCGATGAGTTTCATTCACCCGAAAATATCGCCAAGATGCACAACGGCATTCCATTGACAGACGCCGATCGCCTGCCGTGGCTCGATGCGATCCACGCCAGACTCGTGGCGCTGCACGCGGAAGGGAAAGACGTAGTCCTCGCTTGCTCGGCGCTCAAGGAAAGCTACCGGCAGCGGCTTGCGAAAAATCTGTCCACGGAAATCGTCTACTTGAAAGGCTCGCCGGTTTTCATCGCCAAGCGTCTGCGCGAACGCCGCGGCCACTTCGCGGGAACGCCCATTCTCGCGGGACAGTTTGCCGACCTCGAGGAGCCGCGCGAAGCCTTGACATTTTCCGTGGAACTGCCTCCCGAAGAGTTAGTGCGCAAAATTCTCCAACATTTTTCCCTCGCGCCAAAAACCTCCATCGATGTACCTTCGCTCCTCGAAAAACTTCGCTGGCGCCTGCTTCCGTTTCTCTTCCTCTTGTACGTGGTCGCCTATCTCGACCGCATCAACGTCGGCTTTGCCGCCCTGCAAATGAAGGGACAACTGGGTTTCAGCGACGCGGTCTACGGCCTCGGCGCGGGAATTTTCTTTCTCGGCTATTTTCTGTTTCAGGTTCCCGCAAACCTGGCGTTGGAGCGCGTCGGCGCCCGCCGTTGGATCTCCGCCCTGATGATCTGCTGGGGCATCATCTCCGGCTGCATGTTCACCGTTCACTCCGTCGCTTCTTTTTATTCGCTGCGATTTCTTCTCGGCGCCGCCGAAGCGGGATTTTTCCCAGGCGTAATTTTTTACCTGCGCTCCTGGTTCCCCGCCAGCGCCCGGGCTGGAGTTGTCGCGCTGTTCATGACCGCCGGCCCCGTCTCCGGCGTGATTGGCGGCCCGATTTCCGGCTTGCTCCTGGATTGGAATCACCGCGGAGGCCTCGCCGGCTGGCAGTGGATGTTTCTTTTCGAAGCCATTCCCGCAATTCTGCTCGGTTTCGCAGCCTGGTTTATCCTTGCGGACAATCCCGGCCGCGCGCCCTGGCTTTCTCCAGCAGAAAAATCATGGCTGCTCCAGACGCTCGACGGCGAAGCAAGCCCCGCATCGGTAACTTCAACAGAGCATCCGGGTCCCTGGTTCGCGAGTGCCCCCCTCTGGGGATTTGCGCTCGTCTATTTCGGCTTGAACACTTGTACCTACGGAATCAGCCTATGGCTGCCAACCGCCCTGCACTCGCTCACCGGCCTTTCCAATTTTCTCCTTGGACTCTTATCTACAGTCCCCTATCTTGCGGCGGCAATCCTCATGGTCCTGATCGGCGCGCACTCGGACCGCACCGGGGAGCGCCGCTGGCACATCGCGTTTTCCGCATTTGCGGGAGGCCTTGCCCTCGCCGTCAGCGGCTTTTCGCCGGGCATCGCCATCAGCGTTTTTTGCTTTGCCATCGCTCTGTCGGCGTCTTCCTCGATGGCCGGGCCGTTCTGGGCCATGGCCTCCGGCTCGTTCACGGCGGCCGCCGCGGCGCGCTCCATCGCTCTTGTCAACGCCATCGGCAATCTCGGCGGCGGCTTCGGCCCCTACTGGATCGGCCATCTTCGCGACACGACTGGCTCGTTTCGTGCCGGTTTGTTGAGCGTTGCCGCCTTGCTCACCCTCGCCGGCCTCATCGTCCTGTTCCTGGATCGCGGTCCGCGGCGCTCAAATTGAAGCCGGCAATCTGCTCCTCAGCATCATCCGCTCAAATTGGCTCCTTGCAGCTTCTTTTCAATCACGGAATAATCGTTCTCTTGCATTTCAGGAGCTTTTCTTGACCAGTTCAACTCGCCTCATTCTGTTCGTCGCCTGCCTCATCGCAATCGGCACTCTCGGCCTTCATTCGCGCGTCGCGGCGGATGAATCCCCGCTCTATGGCTACTCCGCCGAATCCTCCCGCGCCGAGCGCCAGTGGGAAGAAAAACTTCGCGCCATTCCAAGCCCCGATAATATGCGCGAGTACATGCGGCGCCTCTCCGCGCGCCCGCACAACGTCGGTTCGCCTTACGACAAGGACAACGCCGACTGGCTCGCCGCAAAATTCAAGGAGTTCGGTTTCGACGTGCAGATCGAATCCTACGACGTACTCTTTCCTACGCCCAAGGAACGCCAGCTCGAGTTGCTCGATTGTAAAAGCGCCTCCTCCACCGACTGCTCCGTGAAATTCACCGCGAAGCTCGAAGAGCCCACGCTCGCCGTCGATCCCACCTCTGGCCAAAAGTCCGAGCAACTACCCACCTACAACGCTTTCTCAAAAGACGGCGATGTCGTCGCCCCGCTCGTCTACGTCAACTACGGCATCCCCGAAGATTACGAGCGCCTCGAGCGTCTCGGCGTTTCCGTCAAAGGCGCCATCGCGATCGCGCGTTACGGCCACTCCTGGCGCGGCATCAAGCCCAAGGTTGCCGCCGAACACGGCGCCGTCGGCTGCATCATCTATTCCGATCCCGAGGGCGACGGCTACTCTCCCGGCGAAACGTTTCCCAAAGGCGGGTTCCGTCCGAGCGACGGCGTGCAGCGCGGCAGCGTTGCCGACGATCCCATTTTCCCCGGTGACCCGCTCACTCCCGGCGTGGCCGCAAAAAAAGATGCCACGCGCCTGAAGGTCGAAGATTCTCCCGTCATCACCAAAATTCCCGTGTTGCCCATTTCCTACGGCGACGCGCAACCGCTGCTCGCCTCGCTCATCGGCCCGGTCGCGCCCACCGAGTGGCGCGGAAATCTTCCGCTCACCTATCACGTTGGTCCCAGCACGCTCAAAGTTCACTTGAAAATGAAATCGAATTGGGATCTCAAACCCATCTACGACGTCATCGCCAGAATTCCCGGCAGCACGAATCCCGACCAGTGGATCATCCGCGGCAATCATCACGACGCGTGGGTCAACGGCGCGGAAGATCCGATTTCCGGCCTGGTCGCCGAACTCGAAGAAGCGCGCGCCTTCGGCGAACTCCTGAAAACCGGCTGGAAGCCCAAGCGCACCATCATCTATTGCGCGTGGGATGGCGAGGAACCCGGCCTGATCGGCTCCACCGAATGGGTGGAAGACCACGGCGACGAGTTGACGAAACACGCGGTCGTCTACATCAATTCCGACACCAACGGCCGCGGTTATTTCGACGCAGAGGGTTCGCACACGCTCGAAAAATTCATCAACGATGTCGTCCGCGACGTGCAGGACCCCGAAACCAAGCTTTCCGTCTGGAAGCGCGCGCAGCTTCAGACCATCTCCACAGCCGCCAACGCCGACGACCGCGCGGAAGCCCGCAACCGCGCTGACCTGCGCATCGGCGCGCTCGGCTCCGGTTCCGACTACGGCGCGTTCGTCCAGCACGACGGCATCGCCTCGCTCAATCTCGGCTATAGCGGCGAGGACGGCGGCGGCATCTACCATTCCATCTACGACGATTTCTACTGGTTCACTCACTTCAGCGACACCGACTTCGTCTACGGCCGCGCTCTCGCGCAGACCTCCGGCACCGCCGTCATCCGTCTCGCCGACGCCGACATCTTGCCGTTCGAATTCACCGATTTCGCGGACACGATGCAGACCTACGTAAAAGAACTCAAAACCCTGCTCCAGCAAAAGCAGGACGAAATTCGCGAGCGCAACAAGCAAATTGAAGAAGGCGTCTTCCAGGCCACCAACGATCCCCGGCATCCCACCGTCGCTCCAAAACACGAAGAGGTCGCCCCGTTCATCAATTTCGCCCCGCTCGACAACGTGATCACTGAGCTTGCGAAGTCCGCCGAGGCGTATAAGAAAGCCTACGACGAAGCCGGCACGCGCGGCGATCTGGCAAAGGCCTCCGCCTCGGTGCAGGAGCTGAACCATTTGCTGATGGATAGCGAGCGCCGCCTGACCAATCCCGACGGCCTCCCCGGGCGCTCCTGGTTCAAGCACGAAATCTACGCCCCCGGCCAATACACTGGTTACGAAGCGAAAACCATTCCCGGCGTGCGCGAAGCCCTGGAACTCAAGCGCTGGAAAGAAGCCGAAGAACAAGTCGGCGTCGCCGCGAAAACCCTGCAGCAGGAAGTTGCGCTCATCAACGAAGCCGCTGCAAAATTATCCGCGCTCCACTGAGCTGTTTTTGGAGTGCGGCGGCAGAGCCGCCGCTTTTGAGGGTTAAGGTCAGCCTCCAAAATTAACTTGAGAGGCTGCGCTTACACCGTAAAAGCGGGAGCAGAGCTCCCGCACTCCAAAAACGCCGTCCAAAAATCCGCTATAATTTCCGCGCGATTGGTTCCTAAGGAGACCTCTCATTCCTTCCTACAACCTCGCCATCGTCGGCTTCGGGCACGTGGGGCGCGCCCTCTTGCGCCTGCTCATCTCCAAGGAAAGCGAGCTGCGCCGCAAATACGACGTTCGCTGGCGCCTCACCGGCATCGCCACCCGCCGCTTCGGCTGGATCGCCGAGCCCGAAGGCTTCAACCCGATCGCGGCACTGAGCGGCCATTTTCCTCAACCCGCCAATTCTCTGCGCAACGTCCGCGAATGGCTCGAACGCTCCAAAGCAGATGTGCTCTTCGAAGCCAGCTCGCTCAACACTCAATCCGGACAGCCCGCCATCGATCATCTCGTCGCGGCGCTCGAAGCCGGCGCTCACGCCATCAGCGCCAACAAAGGGCCGCTCGTCCACGATTACCAGCGCATCGCCGCGCTTGCCAAAGCCAAGAGCAAGCAATTCTTGTTTGAGTCCACGGTCATGGATGGCGCACCGATTTTCTCGCTCTTTCCGCTCGGCCTCCCCGCCACGGACTTGCGCGGTTTCGCCGGCGTTTTGAACTCCACCACCAACGTCGTGCTCACCGAAATGGAAAAAGGCCGCTCCCTTGACGAAGCCGTCAAGCGCGCGCAAGCCATAGGCATCGCCGAAACCGATCCGACCCATGATCTGGATGGCTGGGACGCCACGGTCAAGGTCGCGGCAATCGTCAACGTTTTGATGGGTGTGCCGTTGCGCATCGAACAGGTGCAGCGCACCGGCATCCGCGAACTCAGCGAGGAAAAAATTCGCTCCGTGCGCGCGGCCGGCATGCGCTACAAGCTGATCTGCCGCGCCGAGCGCCGCGGCGACGGCGTTGAGTGCCGCGTCGGCCCCGAACTCTTGCTCATGACCGATCCTATGGCTGGCCTCGAGGGCACCAGTTCCGCCATCCGCTTCGATCTCGACGTGATGAGCATCTCTCTCGTCGAACACAACCCCGGCATCGAAGCCACCGGCTACGGCCTCCTCGCCGACTTCCTCCGCGCCGCCCAATCTTGAGGCCGCGCCCTTCGGCGGGCCGCTCTTACTTTGGAGTGCGGGAGCAACGCTCCCGCTTTACGGCGTAATCACAATCTCCCAAATCAGCCTGGAAGCCCAAACGTTACGTTTCAAATCGGCGGCAGAGCCGCCGCACTCCAAATAACCGCGACACCCAACCCATCACCCCGCGCGTGTTCCATCCGGCACCGCCTTCTCCGGCATCGCCAGCACTGGCGTAACGCCGTCGGCGTAGCCAATATCGAAGAGCATTCCCTCCGAGGTTTCACCGGCCATTTTCCGCGGCTCCAGATTCACCACAAACAGCGCTTGTTTGCCCTCAATCTCCCGCGGGTTCTCGCGCTCCTTCTTCATCCCCGCCAGAATCGTGCGCGTGTGGTCGCCAAAGTTTACCGTCAGCTTCATCAGCTTGTCGGACCGAGGCACCTCTTCCACCTTTTGTATTGTGCCGGCGCGAATGTCCAGCGCTTCGAGCGCCGCAAACGCCACAAGGGGTTTAATCGGTGAAGGTTTGAATGCGGCAGTAAATTCGCCCATGGCTCACCTGCGAAAATGCGCCGCGTACGCCGGCGTGGGAGTCGAAGCGTCGCAGCGTTCATCGCGAAACGCCGCGTCCGCCACCAACCGCAGCGGGATGATGCCGGCCCATACAGGAAGCGCGTAATCCGGCGCGTCGTCTTCCACATCGCCCGTGCGCACTTTCGCCGAAACTTCCGTCAGCGGTAATTTCAAAATGCTCGTCGCCTTTAACTCCTGCTCGTTCGGCTGCCGCGCATCTTCCCAGCGGCCGGGAATCAGCTTCTCCGTGAACGCCCGCAACGCCGCCAGTTTTTCCGCTGGCTCGCTGATCAGCGTGGCCGTGCCCAGCGCCACCACCGACCGGTAATTCATCGAGTGATTGAACACCGACCGCGCCAAGACGAGGCCATCCAACAGCGTCACTGTGATACAAACCGGCAAGCCGTCGGCAGCCCCGCGCAGCATGCGGCTAGCCGCCGAACCATGAAAATAAATCGCATCACCCACCCGCGCGAACATGGTGGGAATCACAAACGGCTGTCCCTCCGCCGCAAATCCGACATGGCAAACGAATCCCTCGTCCAGAATTTTGTAAATCGCCTCGCGATCGTACACGGCGCGATTGGCTTCGCGTACAACCCGCGTGCGGTCGCTCACTGCAAACGAATTAGGCATGGAAGACCTCGGGATGAAACACGGCGCGGAGTTGATAGCCGGCGCCATCGCGGCATGAGTGGGTTACAACTGATTCGATGGTATCACGCGCTTCTGCAAGCCTTGCATCGCTACGTGTTACTGGAGTTTCGGGGTACAACTGCCCGCACCAGTGTGAGAAACTAATCTTCGATACATCGCAATTTACTTTCGTCCGAGAAACGAGTTATGACCACACCTGGTTTGCACGTTCGCGCCACACCCGCTTTGGATATTGCCTGGGTCCGCTCCCAGTTTCCCTCGTTGAAAACACAGGTCAACGGCCAGACCGCTGCCTTCCTCGACGGCCCCGCCGGCACGCAGGTGCCCACGCAAGTCATCCACGCGATTCAAAGCTATCTGCTCACTTCGAACGCCAATACAGGCGGCGCGTTTCTCACCAGCCGCCGTACCGAAGAGATCATCGCACACGCGCGCGCGGCCATGGCCGATCTTTTCCACTGCGAAAAAGATGAAGTGGTCTTCGGGCAGAACATGACCACCATCACTTACGCGATCTCCCGCGCAATCGCCCGCGACCTGAAGCCCGGCGACGAAATCCTGCTCACCACGCTCGACCACGACGCCAATTATTCCCCATGGAAAGCCCTCGAAGAAAAGGGCGTGGTCATCCGCCAGGTGGACATTCGCGAATCCGATTGCACGCTCGACCTCGACGATCTGAAAAGCAAGCTGAACGAGAAGACGCGCCTCGTCGCCGTGGGCTACGCCTCCAATTCCGTCGGCACCATAAATCCAGTCGCCGAAATCACCCAGCTAGCCCACGCCGCGGGAGCCATGATTTATATCGATGCCGTCCACTACGCTCCCCATGGCCGCATCGATGTAAAAGCCCTCGACTGCGATTTCCTCGTCTGCTCGCCCTACAAATTCTTCGGCCCGCACATGGGCGCACTCTACGGCAAGCGCCAGCACCTGCAGTCCTTCCGTCCGTACAAGGTGCGTCCGTGCACCGATCAGATTCCCGACCGCTGGGAAAGCGGCACGCAGATTCACGAACTGATCGCCGGCGTCGGCGCCGCCGTCGAATATCTCGCCGAACTCGGCCGTCGCTGCGACGCCAGCGCCAAAACACGCCGCGAAGCTCTAGTCGCGGCCTATCACTCCACCGTCACCCACGAAACCGGAATCATCTGGCGTCTTATCGAAGGCCTGAAATCCATCCCCGGCGCCTGCGTTTACGGCATCACCGATCCGCAGCGCTCTGCCGAACGCTGCTCCACGCTTTCCCTGCGCATCGGTAATCACCATCCCACCGCCATCGCCACGTTCCTCGGCGAACGCGGCATCTTCACCTGGGATGGCAACTACTACGCCCTGAATCTCAGCGAGCGCCTCGGCGTCGAATCCCAAGGCGGCATGCTCCGCATCGGCCTCGTCCACTACAACACCGCCGAGGAAGTCGACCGCCTCCTCGCCGCCCTCCGCGATTTCGCCGGGTCGTCGAAATGAAGAAGGCCAGGAAGGATACACCAAAGGCGAGTCCGTGTGCCGAACGCGATCGGCGCTGGAAAGCCTTCTTGGCGGCGGGCAAAGCGTGGAATCTGCAGCAAGACAAGATGGCAAAAGATCTGCGACGCGACGGCCAAATCAACCCCGATGTGAAAAAGATCCAGAAAATTCAAGAAAAAATAGAAAGCTCGCACCGGTTGTTCGCTGAGCACATTGAGAAGCACTGTTGAGGTCCGGCAATGACGGCCACCATTCAGCTTGAGAAAAAATCCATCCGGGAAAAGAAATGATGGCAAAACGACCGAAACCTCTCGTACTCACCGTCCTCGATGGCTGGGGCTTCCGCGCGGAAACCAAGGGTAACGCCGTCGCCCTGGCGCGCAAACCCCATTACGACGAACTTCTTCGCAAATTTCCCAACACGCTGATCCAGACCTCCGGCCCCGCCGTCGGCCTCCCCGAAGGACAGATGGGCAACAGCGAAGTCGGCCACCTCAACATTGGCGCCGGCCGCGTCGTCCATATGGACATCACCCGCATCGATCTCCTCATCGCCAACAAACAGCTCGACCAGGTTCCGCTGTTCCAACAAGCCATGGAGCGCGGCCGCCAGCGCCAGCTGCATTTCATCGGCCTGCTCAGCGATGGAGGCGTTCATTCGCACATAAACCATCTCTTCGCGCTCCTCGAAATGGCCAAGCACTGGAAAGTCGAAAAAGTCTTCGTCCACTGCTTCATGGACGGCCGCGACACCCCACCTAACAGCGGCCGCGACTACGTCCGCCAACTCCAGCAGAAAATGCGCGAATTGGGCGTCGGCGAAATCGCCACCCTCGTCGGCCGTTATTACGCGATGGACCGCGACAACCGCTGGGAGCGCATCGAACTCGCCTATCGCGCCCTCGTCCATGGCGAAGCGGAAACCAAGTCCAACGATCCCATTGCCGCGCTGCAACAAAGCTACGAACAAGGCGTCACCGACGAGTTCATCAAGCCAATCGTAATTACCCGCGGCACCGGACCAGCCGCGCCGCCCGTGGGACTGATTCGCGACGACGACGCGGTCATCTTCTACAATTTCCGTGCCGACCGCGCCCGCCAGATCACCTACGCTCTCGAAGCCCCCGACTTCGACAAATTCACCGATCCCAAGCGCCCGAAAAATCTCTTCTACGTAGGCATGACCAAGTACGACAAAAACTGGCCCTGGCTCAAGTGCATCATCACCCCGGAAAAGCTCGAACAAATCCTCGCGCAGGTTTTCCAGGACGTGCAGTACAAAAATCTCCGCTGCGCGGAAACCGAAAAATACGCGCACGTCACCTATTTCTTCAACGGCGGCGTCGAAAAGCCGTTCACCGGCGAGGAACGCATCCTCGTCCCCTCCCCGAAAGTCGCCACATACGATCTGAAACCAGAAATGTCCGCCGAAGGAATCACCGACACCGTCGTGAAGGCCATTGAAAAGGGCGAATTCGACGCCATTATCATGAATTACGCTAACGCCGACATGGTCGGCCACTCCGGCAAACTCGAAGCCGCCATCAAGGCCGTCGAAGCCGTGGACGCCGGCCTCGGCCGCATTTATCAAACCCTGAAGCCCCGCGGCGGCGCCTGGATCATCACCGCCGACCACGGCAACGCCGAAACCATGATCGACCCCACCACCGGCGGCCCGCACACTTACCACACCACAAACCCCGTCCCCTTCATCTGCGTCACCGATAACGACGCGCTCCAACTCTCCCCCGGTGGCGCTCTCCGCGACATCGCCCCCACCATGCTCGGCATCCTCGGTGAACCCGCGCCCGCCGACATGACCGGCCACGACCTCCGCCTCAAGCCGAAAACCTAGATGACGCGCACCAAACCAGAAAACACCAAGCTCACCATCTGCGTCTGGCACCTGTTCACCGAATGGCGTCCCCCAGTTTCGCTCGCCGAAGCGATTCGCAAGCGCTGGTCAACGATGCGCGTCGTGCACCTTCCCGATTACGATCGCCTCCCGCAGGAACTCCCCGACACGGACATCTTCGTCGGCTACTCGCTGCGGGCAAAGCAGCTCGCCGACGCAAAAAAATTGAAATGGATTCATTCCACCGCGGCGGGTGTTGCTCAGCTCATGTATCCGGAACTGCGCGATTCCGGCATCGTTGTCACCAATCCCAGCGGCATCTTTTCCGTGCCGATGGCCGAACACACCCTGGGCCTGCTCATCGCTATGGCGCGCAATTTTCCGGATTCCGTTCGCCATCAGGATCAGTCGCATTGGGCGCAGCAGGAACTCTGGGATCAGCCGCAGCATCTCACCGAACTAAATGGTCAGGTATTACTGATCGTGGGTTTCGGCTCCATCGGCCACGAACTAGCTCGCCGCGCGAAGGCCTTCGACATGCGCGTCTGGGGCGTCTCGCGCTCCGGCAAAGGCGATGCGGCGCTCGCCGAAAAAATCGTGCCGATCAGCCAGCTACATGATGTCTTGCCCCAAGCCGATTTCGTTGTCGTCAGCGCGCCGGAAACCCGCGAGACGGTGCACCTCATCGGCGCGCCCGAGCTTGCTCGCATGAAGCCCACCGCCCGCCTCATCAATGTCGCACGCGGCTCCCTACTCGATCAATCCGCGCTCCTCGCCGCCCTCCAGCAGGAAAAAATCGCCGGTGCCGCGCTCGACGTCACCGACCCTGAACCCCTGCCCGCCACCGACCCGCTCTGGAAAGCGCCGAACCTGCTCATCACTCCGCACACCAGCGCCATCAGCGACCGCCTCTGGCCACGACAAACTTCATTACTCCTGGATTTATTGGAACGCTGGTTCGACGGCCGCGAACTCTTCAACCAAGTCGATCTCCACCGCGGCTATTAATCATTCATCCCGACACGACCCGATGCGTTGTCATCCTGAGGCTATCCGACAAGGACAGCCGAAGGACCTCAACGATTGAATTTTGCATGGCCTTTAGGTTGAGGTCCTTCGAAGCGCAAACACCGCGCTTCTCAGGCTGACAGGTTATTTGTTGCTGGTAGATGGAGGATAAATCTCAGTGGAAAAAAGTGCAGCGATCAGTCTCCCACCCCGCCCTTCACCGACTGATATCCTTCTCTCGTATACACCACAATCTTCTGCTTCTTTCCCTTTTGATCCGTCACCACCAGCGGCCCGCCGTCTGGCGCCACCAGTTCCACCTTAATC
>Ga0210405_10002624_pt1 | contig 18505 bp, 15 predicted proteins | sample IncBWH11MmetaG_FD_155492 | JGI IMG/M metagenome (GOLD analysis project Ga0210405, IMG submission 155492) | Forest soil microbial communities from Barre Woods Harvard Forest LTER site, Petersham, Massachusetts, United States - Inc-BW-H-11-M | ecosystem: Environmental > Terrestrial > Soil >... | reverse complement strand
CGCGTCATCCTGACTGAACCCGCTCACTTTCCACACGACTTGGTGCTTGCCCGGAGAGGTATCGAGAACGAAGTTTGGGGCTGGAACCTCGGGTGAATTGTGAATGGCTTCGAGAGCTTCGTCACCCTTTCGGTCGAGGTCGAGATAGACGTGGCGGATATCCTTGATGTCCCCCTTGGTCCGATTGTGGGCACCGTCATTGATGGGATTCATGCCCATGAATACGTCATAGCCACTGGCGCTCTGACTCGCGAGCCAGGTTTGAAATTCGGGGCTCGCGATGGTCTCCGCATTGGAAATGGTCTGAACGGTGTGGCCTGTGGAGCGATTTCGCACGAGGATCGCTGCATTATCCTCGGGCCCGAACAGCTCCCGGACGTACTCCGAAGCAGTGAGATTGCGCGGGACGAATTTGTTATCGGCGCTCACGGATGGTCCTTCTTGGCCAAGTACACGGCGCCGTAATCGAACAGGTCCGCATCGGGGTCATAGCGGTTGATGAGGAGAACCTCGGAAATGTATCTGCGTCCAGGCCGGCGCTCCACATGGATGACGACATTAAGGGAATCCGCGATGTTTGTCTTGATAGCTCTGAAAGGTAGCTCAACGCCGCTCTGCAGGACACAACTGGTGAAGCGCGCAAGACCCTGTTGCGCGGAACTTGCGTGGATCGTGCATAGCGTCCCAGAGTGGCCGGTGTTCAGGAGCTGCAGAAGATCGAAGGCTTCTTCTCCTCGGACCTCACCCAAAATTATGCGATCGGGGCGATGGCGGAGGGCTGCCTTGAGAAGCTCGCGGATGGCCACTGCCGGAAGGCCATTCTGCTCCCGGCGTGCTTCAAAGCGGACAAGATTTTGCTGAGGCAATTGAAGTTCGGCCGTGTCCTCGATAACGAGCACGCGTTCCTCCTGGGGAATGAATTTCCCCAAGATCGAAAGCAGGGTCGATTTTCCAGTGCCGGTTCCACCGCAAATAAGTACGTTCTTGCGCGCAAGTACGTAGTCTTCGAGGTGGTTCGCGAGAGCGCGGTCGAGCGTCCCTTCGCGAATCAGATCCTCCATTTCGAAGTGGCGAGTGTTGAACTTGCGGATCGTAAGCGTTACGCCGCCAAGACTGCACGGCGGAATGACCGCGGCGACGCGGCTGCCATCGGGCAACCGCGAATCGAGAATGGGCTTGGATTCCGAGATGTCGTCCCCGAGACGCCGGGCGATATTTTTCACGGCCACCATGAGGGATCGTTCCCCGAGAGACACCCCGGACACCTGCTGCAGGAAGCCCTGTTTTTCGATGAACACGCGGTCCGGACCGTTCACCATCACCTCGCTGATCGAATCGTCGAGAATGAGGTGCTCGATGGGCTTCAAGAACGGGAGAATCATTTCGAATCCGTTCATTAGAGTTTTCCTTTGGTGAGTTGGACAAAGTACGACTCGTTCGGATCGTTGTAATAGGGCTTGAGGTAGCAGAACATCGGTGGCTTCGGGTCGATTCCGTCATAGGCAAGAACGACGGACTGGGCGTTGCGCAGCTCCATGAAGGTCTTCATGTCGAAGCGATAGTCGCTCTGGGTGTTGTAGCTTTTAGAGGCGATGATATTGGCTTTGTGCGAGAGGGCTTTGCCGGTGAGCCAACTGACCTTGGTGTCGTGCCCGCTTTCCGACAAGCTGTAGCTGACTTTGAGCTTGTCTTCGCGTCCACAGAAATCGCTCGCCGTCCTCGCCGAGAAATCATCCGATAACGAGAGAACAATCTTGGTGCGAAAGGTCTGGAGCAGCGTGCGCCAGCTTTCCGCGGGGAGCGCGGATCGCAGCGAGCTGATGCTCTGCGTGGCGATGATGGGGATACACTTCGGCTGTCTGGAGAGACTGAAGAATTTCTCGTCGCCGGTCGGGTCGCTCTCGCCCACGGTGGCGAAGTGTTGGTATTCGTCGCAGAGAAAGAGAACCTGCCGGAAATACTGCTCGGGGTGGGCTTCGATTTTCGGAACGCGATTGAGGACGGCGCGCTCGAAGTCGAGCTTCATCATCACGCCCAGTGCCTTCGCGAGACCGGCGTTCATGCCAATGGGGAAATTCAGAGCGGCGACACTGCCACTCTCAATCAGCCAGCTGAACGAAGGCAGGGGCTTGCCGAACTGATTGTTCGCGTTCTTCTGAGGGTCGTAGCACTCCTTCTTCGGGCAGAAGACCCGCTTCACTTTCGGGTTGTCGTCGAAGAGGGAAAGGAAGACGGAGATACCCTCGACAATGGAGGTGCGGAGTTTCGGTTCTATCCTTTTCCAATCGTCATGGAACCAGCGCTGGACTGCTTCCAGCTGGGCAAGCTTTACGGGATTGGCCTGGGCCGGGTCCAGTACCGTGCGGGCCTCGCATGGAATGCCCTGCATCCTTAATATGTCCCGCAGTTCTCGGGTGGCCGGCGCGAGGTAGCGGTCTTCCTTCTGGTCGTGCACGAAACCGAGGCCGGCAAGGTCGGCGGTACGTTCGCCAAAGACCTTCGACGTGAGGGCCACGTGGTGGCGTCCGAGAATGATCTGCTCGGCCTCGTCGATCCGTTCTTCGAGCAGCGGCGGCGAGATGGCGCACTGGTAGACATCGAAGAAGGTGACGTAGTCGTAGGCGGCCTTATGAAGAAGGATGATGAATTTGACGAGGTTCGTGTATGCCTGCTGCCAGAAAGGCTCCTTGCCACGCCCGAAAAGGTTGTTCAAAAGCGAGGCGATGTTGTACGCGAGAGAGTAGGCGTCGAGATCGTTATGGAGTGGGTTGTAGCAGTACTCGGAATCGAGGCTGATTTCGATATAATCCTCGGCGCGCTGGTGACGCACGAGGATGTCTTTTGCCTTGCGACAAAAATCGCCCTTCACCTCCAATACCAAACCGCCAATGCGCTTCTCTTTGTCGGCGGCTTTGTAGGCCAGGATTTGTTCGGCGAACGGAAGCATACAGCAACTCGTCTTGCCACTACCGATAGCCCCCAAGATGGCGATTCCCGTGAATAGACCGCGCTCGGGAATGGTGAGCCAATAGGGAGCCTTTGCGGCCACCGGCTTGCGCGGGTTGTGGACTTCGCCGACGACAAGAAAGAGGTCATCCCTCTTACTGGGGTCGGGATACTTGGGAAGGCGTCCTGGCGAGATGGTCTGGCGGGCTTTCAAAGTAAAGATGTAGAGGCCCGAAAGCGCCGTCGAGCAGACCAGGTAAGGCGTAGTGAACAGGAGTGCGTAATAGAGGTATTTGAAGCTCAAGAAAGCGTGGGGAGCGCGCAGACTGATGACGTGCAGAAAGATCTGCTCGTCGGGGAACGGGTGCGTGTAAAACAGGAACGCTCCTGCGGCCATTGCAAGGATGGCCGAGATGAAAACGCGCGATTCGAGTGTTCTTTGCATTAGGCCCTCGCTCGCGCTTCAGTGGATTGTGCTTTGTCGGTGCCGGACTGGGCCGTGCGGCGCGCTTCGCGCCACTTGCGGTAGTCCTGATCCCGCCAGAGCACTTTCTTCAGGACGGCGTTGATGACGTGGTCGGCGTTGCTCTCGATAAATCTGGCGTAGTCTTCGAGCAGTTGGTTGACCGGTTCTTCGAGCTTCACTTCCCGAGTCATGATCCCTGGTGCTTTCTTAACGATCGACATTCTGTTCCTCCTCTGGTGATTTGTGTTTCTTTCGAACTCCCCGTCACCGTGGAAAAAACGGCCGGCACGATTTGCCGTGCCGCAGGGCGGGAGCGACCCACGAACTTTTTGGGCGGCTGAAAGCCGAAAAAGTGGGGTCGCTCCCGCCCGTTTTGGTGTTTTTTCCACGGTGACTCTTGCTGGTGCTGTGTTCTGCATCCGACTCTCCTCAAAGAAATTGCTTGCGCCACAGGGTGAAGAAACTGGTGAAGACGAAGGTGGAGTGTGTAGTCCTTACCTTCTGCACCCTTTTCTTTCAGGTTCCTGCTCAGGAACCGCAAAGCGGCAAAGCACTTCGGCTTCGAAGTGCACGGTGGCGCGACGCTCGCTACCAGCAAAGTCATGGCGAATGTCGGATTCGGTCACTCGTCCGACTTTCCATCCGCGATAGAGATGTTCGAAGCGTTGGCCGGCGAATCGCGTTTTGGTCTGATTACGGAAAATCAAGTCAGCCTCGGTCAGAGAGGCGTACCGGCTGAGGTCCCAGCTCTTGCGGATTTGGAAGTAACGCAGTAGGTCCGCTGATACGTCCGATCCGAGTGGAATGCTCACCAGAGAATTGAAAAGTTGTCTTGCGTTTTCGAAGTGGGAATCGACTCTCGCCAGATAGAGAAATCGGAACTCGGAAAGCTGCCGAAAGAGTGGGAGGTAGGCTTCGAGATGGTGCACAAATTCGGTGAGGTTTGCCTCCGCTCCGTGGAGGAAGGTAAAGGTCACCACAGGCGAGGAAGCGTCACCGGCAACGAACATCGGAAACTTATCGACGAAGTAGCGGACGGTGGGCTGGGAAGTTCTTTGCCCGTGGTAGATCTTCGAGGGCAGGAATTGATTCGGGACCTTCAATTGATTGCAGAAAAAACGGATTTTTTCGGGCTCGGTTTCGAGGTACTGATGTCCCTGGTTCAGGAGAACGAAATCAAGCATGGCGATGCGGCGTTGGATGTGTTCGATTTCGTGTTCGCGGCGGTTGCGGATGTTCTCGCGGTCGATTTGACGGTAGAGACGGCGGGAGAACAGGTGATACACGGTTCCGCTCTTTGGGAAGCACTCGGTCCGGGCATGCCGCTTGGTTTGAAGTTTGTTCCAGAAAATGGTCGTGCGCTTGCCCCAATGGGCTTCGGTGAAGGCGAGAAACTGGCGCGCTACAAAGTAGCCGGAATGGGTTGCTACGATATACAGAAACCGAGCCTCGGCTTCTGTGTACCCCAGAGCTCTCAGGGCATCGAGATGGGCGGATGCAATTTTCATAGGTTGAGGATTTCTGCGGTGATCTCGCGTTCATCCAGAACGCGACGCAAACGCGATGCGTCTTCCGAACGCGCATACATTGAGAAGCCCGCGGCGGCTTTTGCCGCCATCGCGCGTGGCCGGTAGTCACGCGTCGCGAGTTCCAGGTCCACATGGCGCAGTTCGAGTTCGGGGGTTTCATACTCGACACGCAAATCGGGGACAGGAATCTTTCCGTCGACGAGCTGCAGGCCGTGCTTTTCGGCGACTTCGCCTTTGCGGTCCAGATCGTCTTTTTCCGGTCCCAGCAGGGCCAGATCGTGATTCAGATTCCGTTTGAGTTCATAGTCGAGAAGCACGCGGACCGGGCGGCCTCCGCCGCGCTCGATGCGGGCAAGTTCCTTCTGATAGAGCCGGTAGAGATCGGCGTCGTGTTTGACTTCACGGGGTTTCACCAAGCCGTGATAGATGGGCTGGTCGTCGGGCAATTGATTCGTGTTCTTGAGGAGGCGGTGCCCAGCTTTTGTGAGCGTGACAACGCGCAACGTCTTTTTCTGGGAGATTTCGAGGGTGTTATCTCTGACCAGGGACTGGCGTGCGAGCGTGCGAATGTCACTCGCCATTCGTTCGCGATTCCCGTCGTAGGCGTACTTCGCCAGGTCCGACACAGCGATGACGCGGAACTTGCCGATCTCCGTCAGGGAGTGCATCTCGGAATTGCGGAGGAGATACGCGCGGTCCCGGACGTAGTAGGCGCGCGGGGAATCATTGCGCTCGTCGCGGCTGGAATGCTGCTCGCGAACTCCAGTGCTGTCGCCGCGGTCAGGGGCTTCCGACGCCGGACTCCTTGCCGCTTGCGCATCGGGAGAAGCCGATCTGTGCTGACGGGCTGGGCGACGCGGAGCCTCCTCGCGCACATCGCCAGCGTCCTTCGGGTCATAAGAAAAGGCGTCGCGCGACATTAGTTGAAGTCCTCCTCGTTCACGGGAGCGGGCATGTCGGCGTGGCTGACGTTGAATTGCTTGTCGAGGTGAGAGAGCTTGCGGCCAGTGTTCTTGAGGAAGAACCTACGCCCGATTGCGAGCGCCGCCCCGAACAAATTGACAAAGAGAATCACGAGGAAAACCAGAATCGGTGTTCCGTAGGCGTGATACAAGACCGCTTTGTAGCGAGCCATGAACTTCAACTGGTCGAGGAGCCAAAAGCCGTACGCCAGCAGGATGACGATGGTGAACAGCAGAGCGCTGGCAATCATCGTGAAGTCCTCGGCTTCCGTGATGGCTTTCCCGCAACCCTTGTCTGCTTCTGGGAGAGGGCGGAAAGCGGGTAGCAACGGAGGCTCTCCTGAGGCGCGCCGGTTGTTCCAAAGGCGAAGAACGATGGGTTGGGATGTGACCCGTGAGAGGAGGAGAGGCGCGGAGTAAAGGAAGATGTGGCGCGGCGAGGTTGGGCCGATGTTGCGTCGCGTCCGCCCGCGACCTCTTCGGTTTGCGCGTGGACATGGATTCTCATTTGAATGCCTGGTCTTCGCGGAAGTAGGTGATGCTCAGGCCGAGCGGATTGATGGGAATCAATTCATTGGGGACCTGGGACTTGAATAGGAAGACGAAGTTCGCCGTATAGAGATCACGCTTCAGCTCGCTGTGATCGGCGGGCGAATAGTAGACCAAGTAAAAGTCCACGCGCGCTCGAAAGGGCGGCGTTTGCATCTCTTCGAGTGCTACTTTCTTAACGTCAACATCGATTTCGGGCGCGGCCGTGTTCGTGATGAATTTCTTGATGATGTCGTCCTTACGGTAGGCGTCGAGAATGCCATTGGCCAGCTTGCCATCGAGGAAGTAGAGGGACTTCGAGAAGTCATCCTGAATGGTGTAGCGGTTGCGGCGGTAATAAAGGCTCGAAAACTGCGAGAGAAAATACTTCGCTTCGGCGTCCTGGGGCTTGTATTCGAGGTTGTGATAATTGATGGCTTCCGCGCGGCCCAAATCATCGATGCGGATTACGAGAGGGCGGAAATTCTGGAAGGTGCGAATGGTCCTGAGGTCGATGAGCGCGAGCGCCACACAAACGACGGACAGCAGCGCGAGAGCAATCTTGAGGTAGGTATTTGTCACCATGGGATCACCGTACTGTTCGAGGTAAAGGCGCTTAGCGTCATAAAAACTCTCGTCGTTCTTCATTGGAAGACCCTTTCGACTATCCCAACGGAAGACCCACCAGCAGTGCCACTGAAAATGTGATTGGTGAGTGCGGGCACCTTGAGCAGCGCGTAGATGGAGGCGAGAAACGTAATAAAAAGGACTGGAAACCAGGCAATGAGTTGCACCGTGGACAGCGCGCCAGCGGGTGGGAGTTGGAGAATGCCGAGGATCAGATTTCCGATGACGAAAACGACAGCCGCTGCGATGACTTGGTAGAACGCGTATTGGATGAAACAACGGAACCAGCCCCAGAAGAGCCACTCCATTTTCGGAACGATGAAGAATGGGATAAAGACCGGCCCCACCAGCACGCAAACCGCCGTGGCAATAAACCCGTAGGCGATGACCACAATCGCCACGGCCTGGGCCGCGGCGAGCAGAATGGTCACGATGACGTAGATGAATGTTCCGAGAATATCTCCCCATGTGGGGGAGTCCATCCGGGACTCAAAATCCGCGACATGCGTAACGAGCGATTGGAGCTGTGCCTGATCGATCTGCCCCGACAGAAATTGCGCTTCATTGGTGATGAGGTTATGGAAGCTGACTCCGACACCGGGAATGGGCGCGCTGTAGTAATTGACCATCGCGAAGCCAAAGCTGATGGTCAGCAGCAGACTTGCGAAATTGTCGAACTGGAACGTGTACTTGCCGCTGGCGGCAGAGAGAGCGGATTTGACTCCATACCAAACCACGAGAATCGTGGCGAACGAACGGAAGAGATTCTGGCCCATAGCGTCGAAGAAACCGAGGTTCTGGGTGAGCAAGGTGTTGATGGCTTGGAAGATGTACTGCAGATAGTCGGTTTGCACTGCCGTCAGCTCCTTCGACGCTCGGGCGCCCGTCTCCACACGCCTACGGCATGCGGAAAGTCTGAAGTGAATTGGTCAGGGTGCCGGTCACCTGCGTGATGTTGGCGGCGAGGCTGGCTTGGCGCTGGATGTCGGCATTGATGGAGTTCGTCGTCGATTCGCGCTGCTGCTTGGCAAGGATGGTCTGCATTTCGAGAAGAGACGCGAGGAGTTTGTTCGAGTCCTGGACGGTGCGGAGTGTCATGACCCCCGCCGCGTTGATTTTGTTAAGAACGGAGACTTCGCTATTCAGACCAGAGTCGCTGGAGAACGAGTCCTGTTCGAGGTTGCCGATCTGTGTCTGGATATCCTGGGCACTGCCCCGGATCGAACCGATGGTGGCCATCGCATTCATGTTCGCGCCATCCACGAGTTGCACGGACGCGTACTGGGATTGCACACGTTCCAGCTCAAAAGGGTCCATGCCGGAAAGGTGGTCGGGGCTGTAGGGGAGCAACTGAGTGGTGGATTTCTGGTAGCCGGTGTTGATGTTGGGCAGGAGGCCAGAGTTGATGCCGCTAATCCACGAGCCAGTATTTCCGAAGGTGTTCAGCGAAGTGACATTCCGCCATTGCGAAAACAGGGCGCGGTAACGGGCCGGCATGTTTTTGATGAACTGGGCCATTTGCAGGGCAAGGTTGAGATGGTTCGTGATTTGGTTGTAGCTCTTTTGGAGTTGAATGAGGTGCTGCTGGAGCTGGTAGTAGCGAAGCAGCGCGTTTTGGTAGTTGGTGGGGTCGTACACGATCCCGCTTCCCAACTGCGCTGAAGCGGTACCGGCACAAAGCATCGCGGCCAAGAGAACTGCCAAAATTTTCTGTTTCATCAAACTTTCATCCTTTCTTTTCTCTTTCTTGCCTTCTAGAGATCGGAAGGCACTCTGTGGTTGAGGTAATCGGGCAACGCGAGATCGCCCGCGACATAGACTTTGACCCGGTGGCCTTCGCGGATGGTCACCGTGGGCATAATGTTGAGGAACTTGTCGAGGATTTGCGCGGAGGACTGCGCGGTGCTTTGCGCGAATCCTTGGCGCAGGAGATCGCCACCTGTGGAGTTGAGTGCGCCCGCTGTGCCGCCTTCGCTCACTGCTCCTAGCGCGCCGATGGCGAGCGACACTCCGAAGATGCGGAGGTAGTGATTGTTGACCTCATCCCGCAACCCCGTGTCGCCGATTTGATTGAGGCCCTTGAACTGGTCGAGATTGACGGAATACCCGTCGGGCATGAGCACGCGATGGAACACGACGGCCAGGCGAGTCTGGCCGAAGGTGTCCACCTTCCTGGTTTCACCCAGCAACTTCGAGCCTGCTGGAATTAGCAGGTGCTGGCGGTCGTTGGAATAAACGTCGGTGGAGAGGAGGCACTCGACGGGACCAGCAAAGCCCCCGTCGAGCCGGTTGATAAGGACGGTTTCGAGGATGGTTCCTTCAAACAGAACGTAGTTTTTTCCTGCCGCCGCATTGGCGGAGGTGGCCGACGCGGCGGCAGGATTTTTTGGTTCCTCCTTTCGATCATGTGGTGTTTCCGCGGAATCGTTGCGAAATAGCACTGACGAAGTCGAATTGGGTTGCATGTCTTTCAGAAGTTGTACGACTTGCGGGGAGTCGGGTCCCACGGGGACGAGATTCTGGGTGAGAGGAGTTGCTTGGGGTTCAGGCGCTGGCGCGCTCGCTGGGGGTGACGAAGTTTTGCGGAAGCTCAGTGCAACATTTGAGGCAAACAGTGAGACGTAGGCTCGCCTCCTCCGCTCGGCCTGGATGGGATCTTCCACCGGCGGCTGCTCGCCCGCAACGAGGGCGCCAGATTGTTGGGAGTCCGGGGAGTCATGCGCCGGGGCACCCAATTGCCGCGTCTGCTGCGCGAGTGCGGTTTGCGCGAGAAGTTGCTGGCGCTGCAAATCCTGAATGCGGTTCTGCATCTCCGCAATCTTGGTTTCGTTGATTTCGAGGGGTGGCTGCGCCGACGCGGCGGACGACGCTGCTTTGGCTGGCGTCGGCGGCTTCTTGCCTCCGGTCAGCCACATGATGGTAACCATCAGAAACGCCAGTCCAACGAGAAGCCAGGACTGCACGTTCTTGGGGAGAAGGCCTTGGGGCTTCGGCGCTTTTTCCTGCACTTGAACAGGTTGGGTCGGTTGGCTCATCGCTGGCTCCTTAATTCGCCGAAACGTGACGCGCAAACGGGAGCTTCTTTTTGCCGATGGCGAGGTAGCCCGTGTCGATGATTTTGGGTGCGATGTAGACGCCGTTTTCGACCTGGAATGAGATCAGGTTGGGCTTGCCGTCCTTGATCTCGTAAAGTGCGGGCTTTTCACGCGCGTCGCACTTGATGTAGGTGAAGGCCTCGTCGTGGTAGATGGCGGAAACGAGGAACGGCTCGCGGTTCGCTTTCGCGTCGAGCGGGTAGTCGAATTGAAGTGTGGTGGCATAGCTGGAGCGAAAATGGTTGATCTGCTCACTGGACTGAGCCTGCGCCGCACGTATCTGCTCCGCGGTCTGGGAGCGGAGCGTTTCGAGTTCCTTCTTGTACGCTGCGGCTTCACCCGCGCTGACATAGCCGCGCAGTCCGCTGTTCGCCGCGATACTGGAGCGTTCCTTAGGCTCTACGAAAATCTTGAGGTCTGGCTCTGCATTGGGTTCTTTGCTGATCTCGGTCAGCAGGAAGGAATAGACGTGACCACTCGCGGTGATGAGATTTAAATTGCTGCGAATGCCGGCCTGGGCCGGATGGACGTAGCAAAGGTTGTGCGCACCGTTGATGACCCAGAATTCTTTGTCGCCGGTGGTGAAATCGAGGATCTCCTCATCCTCCGGCAGTACGATGAGCGTCGAAAAGCGGAGCTTGGCGCGAACGGGAACAATGTCTTCCTTCGCATACTTCACGACACGTGCTGCGGCATCGGTCGGAGCGTCCGCGGCCAAAGCGTGGAACGAGGCCGCGATAAGAACAACAATGGCGAAGGCGCAAAAGAAAAGCCTGTACGGCTGAATGCGAAACATATGTTTCATCGAGGTGCTCCTTTTGAGATGGATTGGTGTTGCTGGGAACTTTGGTCGCGATCGGAACGGAGTCCGAGAAACCACTGCACGGCAAGAACGATCGCAGTGAAGATTCCGCATAGTAGGAGGGGCAAGAACAGGTACAGCGGATCGCGGAGAACCGCTTCCTCGAAAAGACGATAAAGAAGAATCACGGTTGGGCTCCCGCCAGAATCTCGAGGCCTTTCTCAAAGCCGTAGGTTTCGAACGCTTCCTTCCGTTTCTTGTTGTCGTACGGATCGTTCGTGTAGAGCCAATAGCTCTTGGCATCAACGTTGAGATTCGCGACTTTCGCCAACTCCGGCGTCTTAATCAGGAATTGCTGTTTGGGAATGAGGCCCGCGATCAGCTCGACCTCGTTTTCGTTCAAGTGAAACTGACGGCGGTAGAGATCGCGGTCCATATCAGGGTTGGCCAGGAAGATTTTGGTGGCGCAGCTTTCTATGATTATGTCGAGGATGTCCGAGCGCTTCAGCTCGTCAAGCGATTGAGTGGAGAGCACCATTGCTGCGTTGTGTTTCCGCCAGGTCTTGAGGGCTTCGACGACGTATCGTTGAATGGCGGGGTTCTTCAGGAAGACCCACGCTTCGTCGATGAAAAACGCTTTGAAAACCGAGGAAATCTGCCGATCAGCGATGACGGCGTTGGCGCGATGCAAGATGTAGAAGAGCAACGGCTCCAAAAGTTCGGGGTACTGGCTCATGCGCTGGAAGTCGAAGCACTGAAACCGCGAGAACGAGATGGTGTCCTCGGTGTTGTCGAAGAGGAACCCGAACTGGCCGCCGCGCGTCCATTTGGAGAGGCGGCTCGCAACGTCGTGCCCCAGCGTGTTCGCCAGCACGCCCAGCGTGCGCAGCGCCGGGTCCACCGCGTACAGGTTTTCGACCTGATGGAAAAGCTCGCGTTCGGTGGCCGGGTCGAGCTCGACCGCCCTCTGCCCCTGAATCAAGACTTTCAGGAAGAGAGCAAGAAAATCGAGATTTTCCTTCGTCGGCGGCAACGAAAAAGGGTTGATCCTGAAATCTTCGGATTCAAGGCCCACGCGGACATACGAGCCGCCAAATAGTTGCGTGAGGCTTTCAAAACTTCCGCCGAGATCGAAGATAAAGGTGTGAGGATCGTATTTCTGGAGATTGGTGATGAGAAAATTCAAAAGGAAACTTTTGCCCGCGCCCGTTCGCCCGAGAATCATGGTGTGGGCCACATCGCGGTAATGGAGATTTAGGAAGTAGGGTGTGTGGTGGTTGGTCTCCAGGACTGCGAGATATTCCTGCCGGAGATGACTATTCTGAGGCTCGCCACAGTGAAGGGTGAAGAGAAACGAGAAATCCGCGTAGTTGGTGTTAAGCAGATACAGGGAACGCAGGTTGAAGATGTGGTTGCCGGGGACCGCCGCGAGAAAGGCGTTTAGCAGGTTGAAGTTTTCTGCATAAAGCTGCGCGTCATGGACGCTGAAGACTTTGTAGAATTCGGCGCATGCGCGGTCGACTCTGGTCAAGTCGAGGTCGTAAATCACAACGGTCAGGGAAAACTGACCAAAGTAGTTCCCATGCAACTCGATCTCCGCAATTCCTTCCCCGAGTTCTCTCACCTGGGATTCTTTGGAATCGTCGAGAAGCACGTCTTGCGTGGGAGCGTCGTTAAGACTGACTTGGCTCGCGAAAGAGCGCTTGGTGTTGTGAAAGTGGCGGCGCTTGGCCTGAATGACCCGGCGCATTTTTCCGGAATCTTCCTTCTTCCACTCGGTCACGACGTAATAGTTCGCTTCCACTTCGAGCAGGCGTTTGAAGATGAGCGGAAAGCTCTGGGCGGAAGGCTCCTTAAGCGTCAAAACCTTGACGTAGTAATCGTCCACTCGGAGATGACCGCGATGACATTCGAGCGAAGACTCAGGCAGGTAGTAATCGAGGAAGGTGTCGTATTTGAGTTTGGCGAGGTCGAGTTTGTCGGGATGAAAGTTGAGCGTTCTCTTAAGAACGCGAAAGGCTTCCTGTTTGTCGAGCATCCGAACAGCGAGAAAGTCGCTGACTTGGAGGACGAAGCTGCGAACTTTTTGAAGAAGCGCTGACTCGGCGTTGCTGACGTGCTGCTCAAGAATGACGACTTGCTTCTGACTTGAGAAATGCGCTCGAAGGTCGGCAAGGGCTTTTTTCGGATTCTTGGGAAACTCAGCGAGCGCGCTACCGAGCTTGGCTGAAGTCTTAAATCCTTCGTAGAGCACCACGTAATAGACCGAAAGGGAAAAAAGCGTGTCGGCTTTAGTGCCGAGGTAGGCGATGCGGTTTTTGATCGCGGTATCAACGATGGGATTTGCATAGAGCTTGTAGGGGATGGTCTCGTTGTTTCTCTTGAAGAGGTATTGGTAGACCCGGTAGTTTTCATCGAAAAGCTTGAGAGCCGACTCAAGACGCTTGGTGAAGCCGTCAATCGAAGCGCCGTCGAGGCACTCGTAATCGACGCCGCGAACTTCGAGGATGACTCCGACCTCCCCGCTTTTTGTGAGAAAGACATGCGGACCGATGAAACCGTAGAGATTTATCTGCTCGTTGAGAGAACCAGTCTCTCCATAGTTCTTGAAGATTCGGCTAAGCCTGAGCATGGCCATCCCTTCGGATTGCAATCGCGGTGAACTTCATCGGGTCGTATTGGGCACGGAGTCTTGCGGCAGTCAGCAGAAATCGCAGAACTTGAGGATCGGTCTCGGTTGCCCAGCGGGCCAGGAAGTAAAGCAACAAAAACATCAGCAACCCGCCGAATAAGCTGTTGAGCAGGTTGAAGGTGGCCGCTCCAAGGCACATGGCGAAGAAGAAGAGCTTTCGCTCGGCACCGAGGATCGTCAGTGGCCGGGACAGCGACCGATGCACCCGGTTGATTCGTCTAACTTCCGCCATGTGCTTCTCCCTTCGCGACGCCGCTGTTTCAGCTGCCTGGGAAAAGCCACGAAAGGAAATTTACCGCTGCAATGGCCATTCCGACGCCAAAGAGCACGCCTGCAAGCACACGCTTCGAGCCGCCTTCACCGAAGGCAAAGGTGAGCCCCGCAACTACAATGGCAACGAGGGAGAGGCCGCGAGCGATGGTGCTGGTGAAAGCCTGTTGCAGTACGCTAACTGCGTTTTCCCATGGCGAGGCTCCCGTTTGGCCAAAAGCAGGAGCGACGAGAAATAGAGCGACGACGGCGGTCGCCAGAAATCGAAAATGAAACGTCGATGAGCGGAAACGCTTGCAGAGAAATATGTTCACGGGTATGCCTCCACGCAAATTGGGAATGCCCACCATGACAGCGAGGGGAGGCTCTTAGCGTCCTCTAGGGCGGATAGTAGGGCTTCGGGCGATGCGGGAGTCTGCTGTTCACGCCACGTGGCCCCGATCTGTGTCGAGGCGCAGTTGGAGCTTTAGCCCCATAAACAGCGTTGTCCCGCGATCGCGTTCGCCGTTACCGCATGCCGTACGCGATGCAGAGCGGCGGACCGGGGAACCCGGTGTCGCGTTGCTCGCGGGAGTACGTGGCGAGAACTCCCCTCACTATACTAAGAGGCCTCGAAAACGAAAAAGCTCAACGAAGAAAATGCGTGAGATAAGGCAGGATTCTTGACCCATTCTAGGCTTGGGATCTGGAACAGATACTAGCCGCATTGTGTTCAATTCTTGATTCAGCATTGACCATGCAGCTTCTCCCCAGATTTGTTGTGACTGGCTACTCGGCACGTAGGACCTGCATGGGATCGATGGACGCAGCGCGCCATGCAGGAAGAACACAAGCTATGGCTGCCACGAGCACGAGAATCACCGCAGCCCCGAGCAGCGTCAACGGCTGGGACAAACTTCCTCCGCCCCATGCGGAAACGAGGGGGCCCAGAATCGCGCTTATTATCAAGCCTGCGGCTATGCCGATACCCAGCATTGCTGCGGTCGAACTGAGCACGAGGCGCACGATTGAGCCGTGCCCAGCGCCAAGGGCCATTCGGATGCCCAATTCTTGTGTGCGCTGCGTTACGGCGAAGGATACCACGCTATAAAGTCCCGTGGCCGCCAACAGCAGAGCGATGACGGCATAGAGCGCGAAAATGGCGGCGATCAAGCGCTCGCGACCCCATCCCCAATTATCGAGCTCCCACTGGAGCGTATGCGCGTCGTTCACGACCAAGCTGGGGTTGAGCTGCAGCAGCCGCGCCTTGACAGAGCGTATGGCAGTCTCCGGATCGCCGCTCGCACGCACGTAAAGCGTGCCGCCGAGAAGGGGTGGACCGAAGGTGTTCGGTAAGAATACCGCTGGCCGCACCTCAGGATGGTCGAGGTCATTGTTTGACGCGTCGCCCACGACGCCGATCACTTCTACCCAAGCATTAAGAGGTTCTGAAGATATCGGAGGCGAATCCCATGTCTTGAGGAACGGGATGCGCACACTTTGACCAATGGGGTCGACGTCTCCCAGGTATTGCTTGACGAACGCTTGATTCACCATGGCCACGTGAGCCAGTCGCTGCACTTCGGCGCTTGAAAAAATTCTCCCCCGCAGTAGCGGGACGTGCAGGACGGAAAGCAATTGTGGGCTGATCGGGGTGAACACAGCCTGTGCGTCGGTTAACGCGGGTTTGCTCTGAATCTCGATGTTTTTGAAGAATCCCCCTGTCCCTGGATTCCAAAGTTGGGACCACCCCGCTTCGGCCACTCCCGGCGTTTGGGCGACACTTTGCCTTATCATTTCTTCTTCGTTGAAAACTTTCTGGGCTCGTTCCGGCCTAGTGGTTCCCGCTGGCATCGGCAATCCGAGGAGCCGTATGAAGAACACACGGCCTGGATCGAAGCCCTGTGGCGCGTGCAGCTTCGCCAGAAAGGCTTTCCCTGCGCCACCGGCTCCGGCCAAGAGCAACAGTGTCAAAGCCACCTGTCCGGCAATGGGCAGCCGGTGCATCCTCCGGGTGCGTGTACTGCCCGCGATCTTTGTGCTACCTGATTGGAGTAGAGTGCCGGGATGTGGCCGCGAGATCTCAAGCGCAGGCGATAGCCCGAATGTAATTCCTATGATCACGGCAACAGCGGCACTGAACAACAGCACCGGAACATTCAGTCGAACAATAACCTCGTGCGGAAGCAAATCGTCTGGCAGAATCCTGCGAAGCGTATTTACGCCCCACCAGGCAGCCAAGACCCCGAAGGCCGCGCCGGATAGGGAGAGCAGAACCGACTCTGTGAGAAGTTGGCGCACGAGCCGTCCGCGGCCTGCACCCAGGGAGGTTCGCACCGCGAACTCGTGCTGTCTGGCCGCGCCCCGTGCGAGCAATAGAATCGAAGCGTTGGCACAGCCGATGACCAACAGCAGTACGGCTGCGGCAAACAAACTCACAACGGTGCCTCGAGTGCCCCACACATCGCCGCTCAGGGCGACAATCCTCACGCGGGGGCTCTGCCCGTAAAGGTCGCGATCTTGTTTCGCAAAGCCTCCCACAAGCGCTTGCAGTTCCGCTTCTGCGGCGGCATAACGTATCCCAGGCTTGAGCTTCGGGAATGCCATCCAGTACTCGTGGGCATCGGCAGTGGGCTTTCCTAGCAAATAAAGATCCGAGCCGAACCAGGCAAACCGGGGCGGCATTACGCCGATCACGGTGTATGGCGCGTGATCCAGCTCAAGGGTCTTGCCGATGATTTCGCGGCTTCCGTGGTACTGCTCCCGCCAGAAGCTGTAACTGAGGACCACAACTGGCGCCGGATTTCCTCCTGGCGCGTCCGCCGGGGTAAACTCCCGTCCGAGGAGCGGGGGCACGCCGAGGAAGACGAATACGTTTGGCGAAAATAAGCCGGTGTTCACCGAAACCGGTGAATTGTCGACGGTGAGGTTCTTGAACTCTGGTTGTTGAAACAAGACATCCTCGACCGCTGATGCGTTGCGAATGGCCTCAAACTGGCCGCCGTTTACAAGAATCGGTTGATAGCGGCCTTCTTTGTTAAGCAGCTCGAAGTACACAATGCGATCTGCGTTCTTGTAAGGGTATGGGTCCAGCAGAACTCCGTAGACCACGCTGAAGAGCGTCGTCGTAGCGCCGATTCCCAGCACCAGCGAGACCACGGCTCCTATGGCAAACCCAGGCGATTTGAGGAATTGCCGAATTGCGTACCGGAGATCCTGAAATAGAATGCTCATGACCGCCTCATCCGTGTGCCTGTCGCGCCGCGATACTGCCTAACGTGCTCTCCCGCGCCGCTCGCAACTTTTGTGCCGCCCATTCGCGTCCATTTGGCGTCGGTCGGTATTGATGGCGCGGCGGCCTTCCCGGCACGAGGGCTCCAATCCAGCGCGTCTCCAGCCATCCCAACTTCTCCAGCCGCATCAAGATTGGATAGAGAGTGCCGGACTGAATCCCAGTGTTCTTGCTGATGGCGTACCCGTGGTGCCATTGCCCTGGCCGAACCAGCAAGACCTCTAAAACCTCCATGGTTTGCTTCGAAAGCCTGATCCGGCATCGCATACGGAAACTCTACATAAGTAGAAATAATTGTCAACTCTATCTTTCACGTCCTGATTTCCGTTCCTGGCTCCTCCACACGACTTCACGAAGGTCGTAGCTGCCTTGGAAGCAGTTGACTTGCATGAGGCAAGGGTACGATGCGACAACTTGCTCGGAATCCGTCGGACGTCAAGCCCAACGCCAGGAATTCGTCTCACGTTATGCTTGGGCTTCGAAAGGTCGATGCTTTGTTGCACTAACCAAAAGCCACGAAATTATCGGGGGTTCTCCCAGAGTTAACGGGGTATTCCTAATCCGGCCCACAACGGCCTCGTAACTGGGCAGAAGCAACGACGTAAGGCGAGAAGTGACTCCCGCACAGGGCACCCGTGCTCTGGTCAAATGAGACACGCTTTATTCATGGCGGAGAGCTTCGGCGGGTGGGACGGCGATGGCGTGGCGGGCTGGCAACAAGCAGGCGAGGAGTGCGCTGAGAGCGAGGAGCGCGGCGGCTGCGAACAGACTGGCTGCGGCGAAGGCATTTTGCATCCAGTGGGCGACGACGGCGCCGAGAAAGCTGTCAAAGGCGAGACCGATGACAATGCCCGCGGCCGCGCTGACGAGCGCGATGCGCGCGGCGATCCACAAGACGTGCGCGGGCGGCGCGCCGAGTGCCAGGCGGACGCCGAACTCCGTAGTGCGCTGCGCGACGCTGTAAGCGACGACGCTGAAGATGCCGACCAGCGCGAGCGCGAGCGCCATGGCAGAAAAGATGGCAAACAATATCGAGAAGAGCCGCTGGCGGCTGTATTGTTCGTCTTGCTCGATGGCCTCCTTGAGGCTGAAGGTGCCGTTGAAGGCGCCGTTCGAGATTTGCTGATCGGAAGCGACGGATGCAACAGCGCTGCGGATGGAGTGCAGGTAGGCGAGCGGATCGCCCTGGGTGCGGACGAAGAACTGCTCATAGGGCAGCATCACCGCAGTGTACGGAACGTAGATCGCCGGGGCCACCGGGCGATCGAGGCCGTCGTTGCGCGCATCGCCGACGACGCCGATGATCTCACGCGCGGC
>Ga0210405_10002619_pt1 | contig 18517 bp, 12 predicted proteins | sample IncBWH11MmetaG_FD_155492 | JGI IMG/M metagenome (GOLD analysis project Ga0210405, IMG submission 155492) | Forest soil microbial communities from Barre Woods Harvard Forest LTER site, Petersham, Massachusetts, United States - Inc-BW-H-11-M | ecosystem: Environmental > Terrestrial > Soil >... | reverse complement strand
GATATAAGGCGAAAATGATGATTACGATGGTCGTGAAACCAAAGCCAAGTTCCATCTGGGCCTCCGCGCCTGATTGTCAGGAATGCCTCTGAGGCGGATTGTATCGCAATTGGGAAGCAGGAAGCGGTGACTACTAGGGTTATCCACCGGGTGGAGCGTAAGGCGATAAGCCGCCTCCGGCGAGGCGCTTCGGTAAGCGGGCGTTGGGCGAAGTTGACTGCTCATGGTATTATCTGGCGCTCCTTTCGGAGACGAGGATGAACATGAAACGCCACAAGTCTACTGTCCGGAATCTGGCCCTGCTGATTCTTGTTATTACAACACTCGCTTTGCTTGCTCCAGCCGTTCAGGCGCAGGTTTATCTTTTTGGCCGCGCAGATTTCCCCGCCACGGTCAATCCAACGAGCGCGATTGTCGCGGATTTCAATGGCGATGGACGCCCGGATATGGCAGTTACGGATTCCCAAAATAATTGGGTTTCGATCCTGCTGGGTTCGGCTGACGGAAGTTTCGTGGCGCGCGGAACCTATGCCACTGGACCGTCCCCAAGTGCGCTGGTGGCCGCGGACTTCAATGGCGATAAGAAAATGGACCTTGCCGTGGTCGACTGGGAACTGGGGACGATTTCCATCCTGCTGGGAAACGGCGATGGCACGTTTCAAAGCCATACCGACTATCCGGTTGGCCAGAACCCGGCGGGAATCGTAGCTGCCGACTTTAACGGGGACGGGAAGATCGATCTGGCGACGCTCAGCACCAACGATAGCGCAGTCACCATCATGCTTGGGAACGGCGATGGCAGTTTTGCAGTGCAGGCGTTGATCCCTGTCTCCGCGCCCACTTCGCTGACAGGCGCCGACGTGAATGGGGACGGCAAGATCGATCTGATCATGTGCAATCCGTATTCCAACAACGGCACGATCACGGTGCTGCTGAACCAGGGAGATGGCACGTTTAAGCAAGTGCAGTCGCAGGGTATTTCTTACGCCGCGAGTTTGGCGACGGGCGACTTCAATGGAGATGGAAAACTAGACGTGCTTCTCCAGGTTCCCTATGGCCTTTACCTTCTGCTCGGCAACGGTGACGGCAGTTTTCAGAATCCAGTGGCCGTTACGAACGCGCCGAGCGTGTATTCGGCGACACTCCTGGTGGGAGACTTCAACCACGACAAGAAGGTTGATATAGCCATGGACGGAATTTGGGTAATGCTTGGTAAAGGCGATGGCACATTCCAGGATCCTATCCAATCTCCTGCCTCGGTCACGCCGATGGCTATCGTGGACATAAATGGCGACGGTGAGTCCGACATTGCGGCCATTCGAAGCGAGGGCGCGGTTGCCCTATTGCTTGGCAACGGAAACGGTACTTTCATGAATGTACGGACTGTTGCGCTAGCGTCAACGTCTTATTATCCCGCTCTAGGACTGGCCGCAGCTGACTTCAATGGGGACGGCAAGATGGATTTGGCGGCGACAGAAAGCAACTACCCGAACGGGCAGGTTTCTGTTGAACTCGGGAAGGGCAACGGCACGTTTGGCCAACCGATCGTTTCGGCTCTGACGACTACTGCGACGAATCCGACGATTGCGCTCGCAGCGGATTTCAATGGCGACGGCAAAGCCGACCTTGTCGTCGTAGATGACAATGGCGCTGGTTTTCAGGTTTTACTAGGTGTGGGCAATGGAACATTCGGAACGCCGATTGATACTCCTTTGACCTACTCGATATTTTCCATTGCCACAGGGGATTTCAACAAGGATGGAAAGGCGGACTTGGCGGTTACGGTTGGCAACTCGAACAGCGCTTCTTTGAACATCTATCTGGGTAACGGCGACGGGACCTTCCGTCCGGGACAGCAGTACATTGTGTATCCTAACTCCGAGATCACCGCTGCTGACGTCGATGGCGATGGCAACACGGACCTCGTTGTCGCCGCTACAAACTTCGGCAGCCCATACAATCTGCTGATATTCCTAGGCAATGGGGATGGAACTTTCAAGAGCCCTCTTCTTGCGCCGGCCGATTACTATCTTTCGCAGCCCGCTGTTGCCGACTTCAATCGCGACGGAAAGGTCGACATAGTGGTCGGAACTCAAAACGGGCTCGCTTTTCTTGCAGGCAATGGGGACGGAACTTTTAGACAGCAAGTCTACTCGAACCCTGGCATCCAATTTGTAGGTCCAATGGTAGTGTCCGATTTCAGCGGCTTTGGCAGGCTCGATGTCGTGACTCGTGGCAACTACAATTTCTATGGGAATGCGATCATGCGTGGCCACGGCGACGGCACGTTTGGTCCTCCGGCGGAATACGATTCCACTTCCAACGGACAGAACACGGGCATGGTTGGCGCGGATTTCAACTCCGATGGTGTCGGCGATCTTGCTGTTCCCGGTCAGACTGGCGCCAATAACACGTCTGTGGTGTTCCTGTATCTGAGCACACCCACTCCAAACTTGCGGCCGAGCGCGCTTACCTTCGGCGCCGTTCAAGTCGGCAAGACCAGTGCCGCGAAGAATGTGAAACTCAGCAACACGGGCAACAGTAAGCTCAAGATTTCGAGCATTACTGTAAGCGGAGATTTTGTGCAGCAGAATAACTGTGGCACGGGGCTGAATGCCGGAAAGAGTTGTACCATCCAAGTCTCGTTCAAGCCCCAGGCCAAAGGCATTCGTAAGGGGGACGTGAGTATTGTCGACAATGCTCCCGGCAAGACTCAGAATGTACATTTGCTGGGCACTGGTAAGTGAAGCCGGCACCTTGCGCGAACGCGGACGGTCAAAGAGGTTTGTTTTAACGAGGGCGAGCGGGGACGCCCGTCTTCCATTGGTTAGGCTCGGGTCGTTTGCTGGGTGGATGGGGCTGGGTCGACTGATAACTGCAATCCTTTTACCTGGCGCACTACCACTCGCTGTCCCGCAGGCACATCGGCGGAAGCGATTGCGTCCCAGAGTTCGCCGTGGATGAAGACTTTTCCCTGCGGGGATAGAGCGCTCTGGGTCAGGCCAATCTCTCCTATTAGTCCTTGCACCCCGGTGACAACTTTATTGGCCCGCGCTTTCAGAGCAATGCTCATCAAAAATACCGTAATTATTCCCAGAGGGATGCTGACCGCCAATGCTGTGAGCAGATGGACTCGCATCTCGGGGATGGGCGCGTCCACGAGCAATAATCCGCCCAACGTGAGGGTGACGATTCCGCCAATCGCCAGCACACCGTGGGCAGCGAATTTGGCCTCCAGCGCGAACAGGATGAACGAGGCGAAAATCAAAACTACGGCGGCGAAGCGAGTGGGGAGCAAGTTCAGCGCGAAGATGGCGACAAGTATGAAAACGATTCCGACCGTTCCGGGGACCACCGCGCCGGGATGATTGAATTCCGCATAAAGAGCCAATGCGCCGACGGCGAGCAGAATGAAGGCTACGTTTGGATCCATCAAGTAGGCGAGAATGTGCTGCTTTAGGGTCATGCCAAAAGGACGAACCGGTTCGCCGACTAAATTGAGCGTGATAGTCTCCCCGCTGAAACGCTTTACCTGCTTGCCTTGCAATTGCTTGAAGAGGTCGTCTTCGCTGGGTGCTACGTAGTCGATCAGTTTTTGCGAAAGCGCTTCCTGGTCGGTGAAAGACTTGGATTGGCGCACCGCGGTCTCGGCGATCTCAACATTGCGGCCGCGCTTGGCGACTACCGATCGCAACAGGGCGGCGGAATCGTTCTCGATTTTTTCCTTCATCGTGTCGTCCATCTTGCCGCCGCCAAGAGTGACGGGATGAGCCGCGCCGGTGTTGGTTCCGGGCGCCATGGCGGCAACGTCGGCGCTTTCGAGAATGAAAAATCCGGCGGACGCGGCCCGGCTTCCGCTGGGCGTGACGTAGATGATTACCGGCACGGTCGAGGCCAGGATTTTTTCGATGATGTCGCGCGTGGATTCAAGCAGGCCGCCAGGAGTGTTGATCTCGATGAGCAACGCCTGGTCTTTGTTGCGTTCCGCTTCGGCGATCGCGCGGCCGATGTATTCATCGGTGATGGGATGAATCGAGTCATTCACTACGATCTTCAATATTTCTGCGGAAGAAGCAGCGCAGAGGACGAACAACAGCAATCCGGTTAGAAGGGCTGGGAAAAAGCGCAAAATGAAAAACGGTCTCATCGATTAGGCAGTGGCTGCGCTTCCTGCGCGAGCTTGGCTGCGACGGTGCGCTTGAGCGCGAGCGCGGCCGCATTGGTTGGCTCTAAACGCAGAGCCCGATCTATCTTCTCTGCGGCCGCTTCAGGTCTATTGTCTCGCAAATCAAGCTTCGCCAACACCAAAAGCGGCTCTGCGAATTGACGCAGCCGCAATGCCTCTTCTGCCTCTGTTCGGGCTGCGGTGAGATTATTTTCGGCCTCCAGCGCACTCGCCAATCCAGCGTGCGCCTCCGGGTTCGACGGGTTGAGTGCAATGGCTTCGCGGAATTCGCCTTCCGCTTCGGAAAGAAAGCCTTGCGCCAGCAGTTCATGTCCACGAACGGTGTGGAATTGCGCATGGGTGCGAGGATCGGTCTTCGCCAACCGCTGCTCGGCGGCTGCGTCGATTTTCAAGGCCAGCAGGCGGAACGAACTCTCGTCGTAGTTGGCGCGGATGCGTTCAACTGGAATCTTCTGGGTCGCCGGCACAATGGCCCGCTGGGCTGAAGCGCCAGCGTCGGGAGAGACCGTTTCAAGTAGAGATTTGGCCGCGGTATCGCCTGGGCGTAAGGAGAGAGTGTCGTGGAGTTGGCGAGAGGCGCCCGCGGCGTCGCCACCTCGGTAAAGTTCTATGGCCAGATTGAAGTGATAATCGGGATCATTCGGATCCGCATTGATGGCTTTCTGAAAATATTCGGCAGCGCTTTTCCTGTCCGCGTGAGAGCTCACGACTCCCAGGTTGTTGTAAACCTCGGCCAGAGGCATGAGCGCGGCGACGAAGTGGAATGCCGATTCGGCTCGCTGAAAATCTCCGTGATAGTAAGCTGCAAGGCCAAGATAGAAATTCGCCTCGCGAGCGAGAGGATGGTTTTCGGGCACGCGCGCCAGAGTGGCGACTGCGGGTTCATACTGTCGCGCACGGTAATAGGCTTTGCCCAGCTGTAACAATGCTTCTGGATAGCTGGGATTCAGGCGAATGGCCTCGCGAAAACACTGGATCTGTTCGTCAGCCTTCGGCGCTGTGACGCCGCGCACGTAGTTTTCGAACTCGTCCAACCGGAGCGGAGGCGCGGCGGCAACAAATGCCTGCTTTGTGATCGAGATTTCCGGACGGAGGGCGTGCAGAACGTCCCATGCCAGCGCGGTCTGAATGTCGATGAGTTGGAGCAACGGGCCGGACTCATTTATTTCGGGCAGCAAGTGTTGGCGACGCATGTCCAGAAGTTGTGCTGCAGCGTTGAAGGTTCGGCCATCAAAGCGGTACACGCCTAGCACGACGTAGTCCACGTCCAGCTCTTCCGCAATCCGGTAGAGAGTAGCGCGCGAAGGATGAAGTGCGATCGGGATACCCAAGCGGTCATAAGCACGGATTCGATCTTCGCGCGGTAACACAAACAGCGTTGCGGAATTCAGGCGCTCTTGCAGCAGTTCGGGAAAGGAGTCGCTGATCCACTCGATGCCCGGAGCTTTGGATTGATTTTCAAAGGGAACTACCAGGATGGTCTGACCGGCTGTGGCCGGTCCTTGGGCAAGGGCTGCTAAGGACAAGAGAAAAGGCAAGATTGCGCTGAGCCGGAGAAGTTTCAAGGCAACTAGATTATAGCGGGTGACCGCCCTTTGATTGTGGGTTGAAAGACTCTGGACGTTCTCCTTAATGTCTTGTTACGCGGGCTGGTGTTGGCGATTGTTCCGAGGCGGGAATGTGGCAAGAGCCATTGTCAGGGCGCTGCTTCGGTGGTATAAGGGTGCGCCATGCTGATGGGAGGGTTTAAGTCTGCCCCACAGTCCCGTGTTCGACAACAACTTAAATGCAGAGAGGAGAATCTTCAATGAAGCTTCGCGCGTGCTTCGTCATCGTCAGTTTTCTGGCTGCGGTGGTTTACACAACTCTGGCTCAAACAGCGGCTCCCAATTCAATCCTGGCTTCGACCCAGGTTCCTCGGCTCATCAAGTTCTCGGGCGTCGCAAAGGATGAATCGGGAAAGCCCGTAACCGGCGCAGTCGGTATTACTTTCTTGCTGTACAAAGACGAGCAAGGTGGCAGCCCCTTGTGGGTAGAGACGCAGACCGTGCGAGCCGATGAGACCGGACATTACACCGCCATGCTGGGCTCGGTCAGCACGGACGGCGTTCCGTTGAGCCTGTTCAGTTCCGCGGAGGCGCATTGGATCAGCATGCAGATTTCAGGACAGCGAGAGCAGCCTCGGGTGCTGCTTCTGAGCGTGCCGTATGCATTGAAGGCGGCGGATGCGGAAACATTAGGCGGCTTACCAGCCTCGGCATTCGTCCATGCAGCTACCGGAGTAGCGCAAGGGAAGTCAGGCGCACCGCCTGCTTCCCCAACGGCGCCAAGTCTTCCCCCAGCGGGCGTGACGGGTAAGGGGACAAAGAATTTCGTTCCCCTCTGGACGGGAGCAACGGCCCTGGGTAATTCGACGATTTACGAGACCGGCGGCAACATTGGCATCGGCACTAAAACGCCGAAAGCCACAGTAGATGTCGCCAGTAACGCGGCTCTGGGCATGCAAGTGACGGTGCCGGGCTCCGCGGCTGCCATTGACGGTATCGCGACCGATCCGAAAGCAGGCACCACGGGCGTGTACGGACAAAGCTCCTCTCCGATTGGAAACGGGGTATATGGGTTTGACAATGCGACAACGGGCGGCATCGGAGTGATCGGGGTGTCTAACGCCACCTCGGGCAAGTCGTATGGTGTAGCCGGTTTCGGGACAAGCACGAGCACTGGCGCCAGTGGCGTGCTCGGCAATGAAACCGCCACTAGTGGCCAGGTGCACGGCGTCAGCGGATTTGCGTCGAGCACGACCACCGGAGCCGTCGGCGTCACCGGCTTCGAGCTTGCTGTCACGGGGCAGGTTTATGGCGTGAGTGGAGGGACCAATAGCACCACGGCCGGTGCGTCTGGCGTGACCGGCTTCGAGGGTGCTGCAACCGGTCAGGTATTTGGCGTTGGCGGCAGCACCAACAGCACCACGGACTACTCGTCCGGCGTCACCGGTTATGAGGGAGCGACCACCGGGAAAGTCTCCGGCGTTGCCGGCGGGACCGCCAGCAACACCGCAGGCGCCTCTGGCGTGACCGGTAACGCCAGTTCCACGACGGGCAGCGTATATGGCGTCAACGGGTCTACGCCCAGCACCGCCGGAGTCGGAGTGATTGGCACCGCGTACGCCAGCAGCGGCAACACCGCCGGTATTTTCGGATCAACTGTTAGCCCGAATGGCATCGGCGCATTTGGGGACAGCACTTCGACCACTGGTGGCACCGGGATTCAGGGCCAAACCGAGAGCACAAGCGGCGGGGCGGCCGGCATTTTCGTTGCTCACGGTGGCGGGGGATTGCTTTTGAGCGGACTCACGGGCAGCACGTATGTCTCGAAGTTCACCGTTGACGCCGCCGGGAACGGCTTCTACGCGGGCAACCTCAACGTGACTGGGAAGCTGACCAAGGGCAGCGGATCATTCAAGATTGATCATCCGCTCGATCCGGCGAGTAAGTATCTCTCCCACTCGTTTGTCGAGTCGCCCGACATGATGAACGTCTACAACGGAAGCATCACGACTGATCGGCATGGTCTTGCAACGGTAAACTTGCCGGATTACTTTGAGGCGCTCAATGGGGATTTCCGTTATCAGTTGACCGTGATTGGGCAGTTTGCGCAGGCCATCGTTGCCAAGAAGATTGCTGCGAACCGCTTTGTGATTCGCACGAGTCGGCCTCACGTGGAAGTGTCTTGGCAAGTGACCGGCATTCGGCACGACGCTTATGCCAATGCGTACCGCATACCGGTCGAGGAAGATAAAACGGCTCAGGAGCAAGGTTACTATTTGCATCCGGAAGTTTTCGGACAGCCGGAGTCGAAGAGCATCTCCGCGGCGTCAAAGGCGTCGCCTTCTTCGCAGAATGTGTTTGCGGATGCTTCGCGCAAATAGGGCCGAGTTTATCGCGATTCTGCACGGACGGGGACGCCCGCGCCTACATTGACTCCGGCCAGGACCGATTGTGGGGAGAGCCGTCCGAATATGAACAGGCTTGAGGCGTTGTTCAGGCCGTCATTTTTGTTTCTTTGTCTTTTGTTTCTTTCTCGGGGCCGTGCTCCTCACGCTGCAGTTCCGCCCAGCCCGGCAGGTTCTGGTCTCCGGTGATCAGTCTGGCTCCGCGTTCGAAGGTGAGGTACGACCACGCCCACTGAATCAGCACGATTAGCCGGTTGCGGAATCCGATGAGGAAAAAGATGTGAACCGTTAGCCACGCGAGCCAGGCTAGGAAACCGGAAATATGAATCTTGCCAAACTGCGCGATGGCGGCGGCGCGGCCGATGGTTGCCAGGCTGCCCTTGTCTACGTAATGGAAGTTTTTTCGCGGCTGTCCTTTCAGGTCGCGCAAGATGTTGTGGGCTGTCGCTTTTCCTTCCTGGATCGCGGCCGGGGCCACGCCCGGCACAGGCTCGCCATTTTCCCGTTTCAGCGAGGCCAGGTCTCCGATGACAAAAACGTGAGGATGACCAGGAACGCTCAAGTCAGGATTCACGAACACGCGCCCGGATCGGTCGGTGGGCGCGCCGAGTTTCTTGCCTAGTGGCGACGCGGCCACTCCGGCCGCCCACAAAATCACCGCGGCAGGAATACGAGTTTCCCCCATGACTACCGTCGCAGGTTCGATGCCGGTGACCATCGCGGAAGTGTGGACTTCGACGCCGAGTGCGCGAAGCTGTTCTTCCGCGCTGCGGGAAAGATCCTCCGGGTATGCAGGCAGAACACGAGGCCCGCCTTCGAGCAAGATGATTCGCGTGCGTTCGGGATCGATGGATCTGAATTCGTCCTGCAACGCGCGGCGGGCGATTTCAGAGAGGGTTCCCGCCAACTCCACTCCTGTAGGGCCGCCGCCGACGATGACAAAATTCAACTGCACCTGTCCCGCGCCGGTGGCAGCGTGCCGTTCAGCGAGTTCGAAGGCGAGCAAAACGCGGCGCCGGATCTCGAGCGCGTCTTCGATCGTCTTCAGGCCGGGCGCCATCGGTTCCCACTCGTCGTGTCCAAAATAGGCGTGGCTCGCGCCCGCCGCAACGATCAGGTAGTCGTAAGGAAGCTCACGATCGGCAAGTTTCACGACGCGCCGGTCAAGATCGAATTCGTGTACTTCTTCGAGAAGAACCTCAATATTGCGACGGCCGCTAAGGATCCAGCGGATGGGAGCAGCAATTTCTCCAGGGGACAATCCGGCAGTTGCCACCTGATAGAGCAGAGGCTGGAAGGTGTGGTGATTTCTGCGGTCGATTAAAGTGATTTGAACCGGAGCGTGGGCGAGCTTGAGAGCTGCGTTGAGGCCACCGAATCCTGCGCCAACAATCACGACCTGCGGCATCGGTTTGGCGTTCATCAGACTCCTTCACCGAGATTCATGGCGTTTAAAATATTCAGCACCGGGAAACGTGCATCTCACTTTAATAGATTCCCCTCATGGCTGCCGAGTCGAAGAATTTGATTCCGAGGATTGCTGGTGATCGCAGCGTCGTCTTACCACAGAGGTTTCCACCAGCTGCGTCAGCCGGAACTTTGGCTGTGGGTCTGGCGTTCCAGGTCGGGCTGGTTTTCACTTTGATCATGGTCGCGGTGTGGACACCGCCGGGCCGTGTCCACGCCGTCAGCAATCTTTTGGCAGCGCTTTGCATTCTGTGGTTCGCCGTACGCAGTCGTTATTCAGTTCGTGAATTGGGGCTTGCCCAGCCTGGCTCCGGCGCAGTTGTGACCGTCATGTGCGGAGCGTTCCTGGTGTTTGCGATTGTTGTAATCGGATCGACAATCCATAATCTCGGACCGGTTCAGAGGGTACCTTGGGAAAGGGTTTGGAAATATGCGCTCTGGGCGCTGGAGCAGCAATTTATCTTGCAGTCTTTCTTCTATGTGCGGCTGGAATCGTTTCTGGGCAGTCGACGCGCAGTGTGGGGCGCAGCGCTTCTGTTTTGCCTCGCACACCTTCCGAGCCCGGTGCTGACGCTGACGAGCTTCATCGGCGGTTTGTTGTTCTGCGAAATGTTTCGCCGCTATCGCAATATTTTTCCGTTGGGATTGGTACACGCTGCGCTCGGCCTCACCATTGCGGCGAGCCTTCCAGATAGCTTGCTTCGCCACATGCGGGTCGGGATCGGATATCTCTTGTACCGTCCGTGAGCTCTCTCGGTAACTGTTATCGATTATCCAGCGAACGGCGCGTTGCTCCGTTTATCGGGTAACATGACGGGGTCGGGTGCGAGCAGACGCTTTGCATTTGAAACCTTCGCAAACAGAGCCTCAATCCAGTACCGCGGCACACTCTGGCGGTGTCTCGCGCTGGCTTCAGTTTCTGATGCCTTCCGTTTCCGATCTGCTTTTTGTTGCGCTGCTTCTGGGTCTTAGCTGCGGTGCATTGGGCCGGCTCCTGTTGCGTGATGCGGGGACGGGATGGCACATCCGCAACGGGGAGTTGATGCTGCAGACGCGCTCCATCACCCGCGTCGACCCGTTTTCGGCGACCATGAGCGGACAGCCCTGGTATGCGTGGGAATGGCTGTACGACGTGCTGATCGCGGCGATTCACCACGTGCTTGGACTGAACGGCGTGGTGTTCTACTCGGCAGCGGTCATGGCCGTCAGCTTCGTTTTGGTTTTCTATCTGGCGATGCGTCGTGGTGGCAGTCTGCCGATTACGCTTGTCTTGATTGTGCTGTCGTTGGGCGCCGCGTCCGTCCATTTTCTCGCGCGGCCACATGTTTTGAGTTGGCTGCTTACGGTGATCTGGTTCGAGTTGCTGGACTCGGCGTTTGGTCTCGAACCTCAACTTGATCTCGATTCTGAAGCGAACAAGGTCGGACGGCTTTATTGGTTGCCTGTTCTGATGCTTTTCTGGGTAAATCTGCACGGCGGATTTCTTCTGGGCTTCGCGTTACTGGGCGTGTACCTGGTTGGCTGCGTGATCCGGTATTTTAGTTGTCCCGAGCAGCAGGCAGAAATCGCGAGTCGGTTGAGGCAGCTGGGGTTGGTTAGCGTGCTCACGCTCCTGGCGAGTTTCGTCAATCCCTACGGTTACAAGCTCCACATTCATATTTGTCGATATCTTTCTGACAGATTTCTGATGAATCACGTCACCGAGTTTCTGTCGCCTGATTTTCACGGGCTGGCGCAACAGTGTTTCGCGGTGATCTTGCTGGTCACAATCGCGGCACTGGCGAGTGCGCGGCGAAAGCCCGGGCCCACCCATTTGCTGGTAATTCTGCTGGCTGCTTATAGCGGTCTCTACGCCTCGCGCAATCTTCCAGTCTCTTCGATGCTGCTTACCTTGATGGTTGCTCCCATGCTTTCGGAGACAGTTGCGCGGGCGAGCGAGAACACGGAGATGGCGCCCTGGCTTCGCGGTCTGCTTTCTCGGGTGAACAACTTCGGCAATCGCATGGAAAAACTGGAGCTACGTTTTCAAGGTCACCTTTGGATTGTGCTCGCGTTCGTCTTCGGTTTGTGGGCTTGCACGCACGGCGGAAGGGTCGGTTCGGTTCAGCTCATAAATGCGTATTTCGATGACAAACGCTTTCCGGTAGAGGCGGCCGAAGTGATCGCCGAGCGCAATATTCGAGAGCCGATCTTGTGTCCCGACCTGTGGGGAGGGTATCTGATTTACCGGCTCTATCCGCAGACCAAAGTTCTGGTGGACGATCGTCATGATCTGTATGGCGATCAGTTCTTTGAGGATTACTTGAAAGTCGTTTTTGTCCAACCTCAGTGGAGCAACGTGCTGGATGAAAAGAATGTGAACTGGGTGCTGGTGCAGAAGGATTCGTCGTTGGGGACGATCCTCGGGCTGACTTCGGGATGGAAGCTAATTCATGAGGACGGGACGGCGGTGCTGTTTCACCGCGAGGGGACGTGAATAAGAATATATGGGTGTGGCATTAGCGGGTGTCGATGTTGAAGCCCAAGATCGCGTTTACTTCGACCGGTTGGTCGCCGCGAAATACGGGGCGGAATTTCCAGGTGGTTAATGCCGCCAGGACTTTGGTTGTCATCTCACTCCCGCCCGATTCCAAGACCTGCAGATGTCGCAATGTTCCGGCCCGATCGAGGATGCACGCGATCACTAGGCGCGAGGGTTTCAAGTTGGCCGGTAAATCGGAGTGCATGGGTTGCGGCGCGACCAGGTCCTCAGCGTACGGATGCGCTGCGGACGAGGGATCGGCGTACTGCATCACCGCAGTGCCGAGGATGGTGTCGATGTAGATGGTGTAGTTCTTATCGCCAATGAGCTTGCCGTAGTAGTTGAACGCGCCTCCCGATCGGGCAGTGCCCACCACGGTGATGCCCGGCCCCTGTTGATCCTTGCCGACTGAGGAACGCGCGACGATATTGGGACCGCCTCCGTCGGCACCGAAGCTGGGCAGCGTGACAATATTGCTTCCGCCGCTTACCGACACTCCGGGCATTGGCGGCTTACCCCCGGTCCCACTGCCGGCGCCGCCGGGGCCCGGATACGGGGAGATTCCCCCGCGCGCCATTGTGTCTGATCCGCGGCCTGTGCCGTCTTTCGTGGCATCAGCTTTCGCCGCGCCGGAGCCCTCTCCGGATAAGCCGCTGCCGGGACCAGCGCCACGGCCGATGCCTGATCCGCCTCCCGATCCGCCTAGTCCGGGCTTGTCTCCGCCAGATGGGGACATGGCAATCGAGCCCGCGCCACCGTTGCCCGGCACGCCGATCTTGGATCCGGGTTGGTTCGAAACCACAATGCCGGTTCCTCTTCCGCTGCCACCGTTACTGCTCGGCGGCGCGGTGACTGAGCCGGCGTCCATCGGACCACCCAGACCCGCACCGCGATTCCCGCGACCCAGGCCAGAAGGTGAACCTGCGCCGGAGGCCGCCGGCGGTGGAGGCACGACGGCAGTTCCTCCGCCTAAACCTCCTCCGCCCAAGCTTGTCATCGCCGGATGCTGCAGCGAACCGCTGCCCACCTGGACTGGCGGAGGCACGACGTTGGCGTTCCCCAAACCAGCCACGGCGCGAGTGCCCGTCGCCGCGCCGTTCAACTGAACTGGAGGCGGGACCACGTTGGCGTTCCCCAGACCGCCGAATGTGTGATGCGCGGCGGAGGCATCCGCCATCGACGCCGGAGGCGGCACGATCTGGTTTTGCATTTCGCCTTGGCCAAATCCGGGTCCTCGAGGACTGATGTCGTGTGTAATCTGCGACGGAGGCGGCGCCACCACCGATGGCGCGGGAAGCGTGAGTTTGGGATGCAGATTGGTGGCCTGTTCGGGAGCGGACACCGGCGGCGGAATCACGGTCACGGCTTGCGAGCCTGGCACGCGGACGGACGGAGTATCTCGCTGTGGCGCACTGGGACTGGGAGGAACGATGGCTGCATTCAGCGGTGGTGCGGACCGCATTTTTTCGCGTTGAGAGTCAGGAGTTGGCGGCACGACATTAGCATTCAACATCGGCGCGCGTTGCATCTTATCGTTTTGAACGTCTGGAGTAGGAGCGACGACGGCTTCCGTGAGTGCCGGGGCCCGCTGTGAGGATTTCAGGCCCTCCGCCGGCGCGGGTCCTGGATTCGAATTGAACGCCAGCAAATTGGCGACCGCCGAATCTGAATGCGGCAGCTTCAGCTTGGGAACGTCTACGACCTTTTCGCGTAGCGAATCACCGCGAGCCACGCGGATTGTCTGGGTACGGTGATGAGCTTCATGCCCACCCGCACGCCCGGAACGGCCGGCTTGCGCTCCACCTGTGTCTTCGGTACGGGGCAGTTCCTCGCCAGAGAAATAAATCACGTCGTACTTGGGCATGGAAGGCAGCACAGTCGGCTGCAGGCTGGCGAGTCTCTGCGACAGCATGATCCCCAGGGCCAGGACCGCGCCTTCGACTATCCAGGAGGCGAACATCCCGCGGTAGGGAACCAATCCGGTTCTGGCTTCTCCCGCAAGGGGTTGAGGAGAGCGCGCCAGTGCGGGCCGAATTGCAGTGACGAATTCCTGCCACGGCGACGACCACTCGACCAGGAGTTTGAGGTCGCCGTTCATACTTGGGTCACCTTGTGCGCCCGGTTCGCCGTGGTCTCGCCCAATGCGATCTCGATTTCATCACCAATAGCCGTCCCACTGGATTTGAGCGTGTTGCCTGGCAACTCGAGTACCGAAGCGGTTCGTATGCTTACTCGCGCCACTCGCCACGGTTTCAGATTCCGTTCTACATGAACTACAAATTTATTCGGATCCAGGTAAAGCACATCGATCGGGAACTTCATGGCGAGCGTATGCACGCCGCGGGATGGAACAATCCAGAGGCCATCCCCGGCGGGAAAACTAGCGGCATCTTTACCCATAAGCCCGCACAGGCGGGACCAATGCGTTTCAGCCACGGACAGATGGGTCGCAAGGTAGGCGTTGCGCGTCCGATTGAACGCATATCCTGTGACGGCCTCTAACGACATCAAAACTCCTGATTCAGAACTGCCGGATTCGGTCGGTCGTCTCCAAAATTGATTCGTCGGCTCTATCTTCGTCGGCTCTATCAGTGTCCCGTCACCGGCGCCAGTGTTCGAATCAACTCGATGATGGCCGGGCCGAGCGTGACAAAGATGATCGAGGGGAGGACAAATAAAACCAGGGGAATTACCATTTTAATGGTTGTCTTGGCAGCCTGTTCTTCCGCCCGCTGCCGGCGTTCGGTGCGCAGCGAATCGGAGTGCACTCGGAGCGCTTGGGCGATACTGGTACCGAAGCGATCGGTTTGTATTAAGGTGCCCACCAGGGAACGGAGGTCGTCAACTCCGGTTCGATCCACCAGATTCCGCAGAGCCTCGGCTCTGGGCTTGCCAGCGCGCATTTCCAAGTTTACCAGGTGGAATTCGTCGCTCAGTTCGGGATGCGCGTGATGCAGGTCCTGGCCCACGCGCATCAATGCCTGATCGAGGGCCAAGCCAGCTTCGACGCAGATCACGGTGAGGTCCAAGGCGTCGGGCAAACCCAGTTTGATACGCTGTTGCCGGCCCTTGATGAGCCGCTTCAGCACAAACCGGGGCAGAAAAAACCCGAAAGCGCCCACGCTAACCAACAAGACGGGAGAGTCTAAGCCACTCCCGAGGATCACCAGCGCGAATCCGAAAATTGCGCACGCCAGACGGCTGCCAACGTAAACCGTCATGTGACGGGTTTCCCGATAACCGGCCTGGATCAACCAACGCCGCGCGCGCGAGACTTCGCTCGGGGAGAGCGGTATGGCTTTGCTGAAGGGGTCGAGTGCTTGTTCTAGTCGCTCTTTAAGAGCAGGTTTCTCTGGGGCTTTCGCTCGCTGCCATCCCAGCGCTCGCAAGCGGGAACCGAGTAGGGAAGAAGGCGCATAGGCTGCTGCCCCAAACGAAAACACGACCAGAGCGATGGTCAGGAACACTACGATTGTGAGCGCAAGTGCCATTCATCAAACCTGAATTCGAATGATCTTCCGTATCACAAAATAACCAAGTGTCTGCAGCACAATGCCGGCTACAACCAGAAAGTGTCCGATGGGGTCGGCAAACAGGGGCCGGATAAACGCCGGGCTCGTTGTCAGCATCGTGATCACGATGACGGGGGGCAGCCCCATGAGCAGCATCATGGTGAGGCGTCCCTGCGCCGTGTAAACGCGCACTTGGCGCATAATCTTGAATCGTTCCCGAATCACATAAGAAAGGTTATCGAGGATTTCAGCCAGATTACCACCGGTTTCGCGCTGCAGCATTACTGCGGTAACGAAGAATTTTACGTCCACCAGGGGCACGCGCTCCGCCAGGTTCATCAAAGCGTCCCGCACGGGAAGGCCGAACTTTTGTTCTTCAAAGAGCTTACGGAATTCGGATGCCACAGGCTCGGAAAGTTCATTTGCAATCAATTCCAGCGCGGTGGTAAAAGCGTGGCCAGCACGCACGGCTCGGGCCAGCGTGTCGATGGCCTCGGGAAATAATTCCTCGAATTTCTGAAAACGTTTGGTGCGGCGATACGAGGCGTACGAGTAGGGAAGGAATCCGCCAAGAACGAGACCAACGGCGGCAAATAACAAAGCCTGGTTTGGCGGCAGTGACCCAGCCGCGAGGAACCCCACACCAGCCAGACCCACCGCGCTGATCGCGCAAAGCATCAGGATATTGCCCGCTCGTATTTTCAGGTTGGCCTGCTCGAGGAATGGCTGCAGGTTCGAAATTCGAGAAGAGCGGCGCAGGAGGTTGTCGATCGCCGGAATCTTGCTCAACATTTCGTCGCGCAGCAAGGCAAGTTCCTCGCTGGGCTGGCGGGCAGCCGCCTCCTGCACGCTTGCCAAACGTTCGCGAAGCAGCCGAGCTTGGGCGCTGCGCTGATCGAGTAAGGAAGCGACAGCGAAGACGCCCATGGCGACCACGACGAAAACGAGTATTGCTATTAGTCCTAGCATGGTTTTCCGCCCGGGCTTGGTAAGATTCCTTTAAACCTCCACCCGGGACTCGAATAGACCTGCACGCAGACGGCATCCACCGGTAGCCAGGCGTTCGGCAAATCGGGGCTTGGTCCCGGTGGCGCGGAAAACACCTTTTACTTTGCCACCTTCGTCGATCCCCGTCCGGTCAAACACGAAGATGTCTTGCAGGCCAATAATCTCGCCATCCATCCCGGTGACCTCGGAAACAGAAATCACTTTACGAGTTCCGTCAGAGAGACGCGCGATCTGCACCACGGCGTGAATGGCGGAGGCGATCTGCATACGCATCGCCCGCTCGGGGAGATTGAGATTGGCCATCGAAACCATGCTTTCCAATCGCGCCAGGGCGTCGCGATGTGCGTTCGCGTGCACGGTGGTCAGCGAACCCTCGTGGCCGGTATTCATGGCCTGAAGCATGTCGAACGCTTCTTCACCGCGCACCTCGCCCACCACAATGCGGTCGGGGCGCATACGCAGGCTGTTGATTACTAATTGCCTCTGCCGCACCGCGCCCTTGCCTTCGATGTTGGGCGGGCGGGTTTCCAGGCGCACAACGTGCTCCTGCTTCATTTGCAGTTCGGCGGCGTCCTCGATGGTGACCACGCGTTCAGAATTCGGAATGTAACCGGAGAGCACGTTGAGCAGGGTGGTCTTGCCGGCGCCGGTTCCACCGGAGATTAGCAAGTTGAGCCGGCCCTTCACCATGGCGGAAAGCAACTCCAGCATGGGCTCGGTCAGAGTTTTGTTTTCAATCATGTTGCGGGCGGTGACCGGGTCGCGGCCGAAACGGCGGATCGAAAGACAAGGCCCGTCAATTGCGAGCGGGGGAATAATGGCGTTCACACGGGAGCCATCCGGAAGGCGTGCGTCCACCATCGGCGAGGACTCGTCCACGCGACGGCCTACCCGCGAGACAATCCGGTCGATGATTTGCATCAGATGCGAATCGTCCTTGAAGCTCAATCCGGTGGGCTCAAGCTTGCCGGCGCGCTCCACGTAGACTCGATCAAAACGGTTCACCAGGATGTCGGAGACGGTTGGATCTTTGAGTAGGGGTTCCAACGGCCCGAGACCAAAGATTTCGTCAAGAATCTCGCGCGATAACCGTTCCCGCTCGGCGAAGCTGAGAGGCACGGCTTCGCTATTTACCGTATTGCGAATTAAAAGAAGGACTTCATCCCGCGCTGCGTCGCTCGGGGTTCTGCCAAGTTTCTCCAGGTCAAGACGATCGAGAATCTTGCGATGGAGGTCTGCCTTGACCTGCTGGTATTCAGTTCTCTCAAAGGTCTGCAAATTCGCCATGAAGTCTGCCTGATTCTCCTAAAGCCGGTTCAATCCTAAACTCTAAGCCGTTTCACCCTAAACTGTCTTGAATAAAGACCAAGCTTTGCGTTTTACTTCCAAATCATTTTCCGTCAGACGCGCCGCCAGACCGGTAAAGGAACGCGCGATTTCCGTGTGGTTTTGCGCCATCACCGGCACTCCGCGGTCGATCGCCGTGGACACTGCGAAGTATTGGTTGGGGATCTTCCATAGCAACTTTACCCCAGCTGCGGCTTCGGCATCGGACTCACTGAAGCCCGGAATCTTGCGGAAGCGATTCAGCACCAGATTCACTTTTTCGCGGCCACCGCCAGATTCGCCGAGATACTGCTGGACTCGGGCTGCGCTCCACAAAGAAGCAACATCAGCGTTGACCACCATCAAAACGGTCTGGGACAAGCTACAGACAAGCCGCGTTGTCGGGTCTATGCGCGTAGACGCATCCACCACGACATAGCGGAACTGCCCCATCAGCATATCGAACAATCGCGCGAACTCAGCAGTCGAGGGTTCCACTGCGACCGGTACATTAGGGCCGGCCAGCAGTTGCAAACCGTCGTTGT
>Ga0210405_10002618_pt1 | contig 18519 bp, 11 predicted proteins | sample IncBWH11MmetaG_FD_155492 | JGI IMG/M metagenome (GOLD analysis project Ga0210405, IMG submission 155492) | Forest soil microbial communities from Barre Woods Harvard Forest LTER site, Petersham, Massachusetts, United States - Inc-BW-H-11-M | ecosystem: Environmental > Terrestrial > Soil >... | reverse complement strand
CAGCGGTGGCACTGGGAGCCTCAGCATGATTGGTGTTCATGGAACACGATCCTATCTTGGTATGGGGCGCGCGATTTCCGGCTTCGCGGCTTAGTGCCCGGCTTTCTTCTCGATGTGACCACCGAACTGGAAACGCATGGCGGAAAGCAGTTTGGCGGCGAAGTCGTCTTCGCCGCGCGACGTGAAACGCTCGTAGAGCGAAGCGGTGAGCACCGGCGCGGGAGCGGTGGACTCAATGGCAGCGAGAATGGTCCAGCGGCCTTCACCGGAGTCGGAGACGCGGCCGGAGAAACGCTCGAGCGTGGGCTGATCGAAAAGAGAGATGGCGGTGAGGTCGAGCAGCCAGGAGGCGACGACGCTGCCGCGACGCCAGACTTCGGCGACGTCGGCGAGATTGAAATCGTATTGATAGTGTTCGGGATTGCGGAGGGGCGTGGTTTCCGCGTCGACTTCGCGGTGGGATTTGCCGGCGTTGGCGTGTTTGAGAATGTTGAGCCCCTCGGCGTAGGCGGCCATGAGTCCATACTCGATGCCGTTGTGCACCATTTTCACGAAGTGGCCTGCCCCGGAGGGGCCGCAGTGGAGATAGCCTTCTTCGGCTGTGCCGGGGGCTTTTTCACGGCCGGGAGTGCGTTCAACATTGCCGCGGCCGGGCGCGAGAGTTTTGAAGATTGGATCGAGGTGCTTCACGACGCTTAGCTCACCGCCGATCATCTGGCAGTAGCCACGTTCGAGGCCCCAAACGCCACCGCTCGTGCCGACGTCAACATAGTGGATACCTCTGGGCGCGAGTTCTTTGGCGCGGCGGATGTCGTCGATGTAGTAGGAGTTGCCGCCGTCGATAAGGATGTCGTCTTTGCTGAGTTTCGGAGCGAGATCGGCGATTGTGGCGTCGACCACGGCGGCGGGAACCATCAGCCAAATGGCGCGGGGCTTCTGGAGTTTACCGATGAAGTCGTCGATGGAAGTGGAGCCGGTGGCGCCTTCTCCTGCGAGTTGCCTGACCGATTCAGGACTGCGGTCATAGACAACGCACTGATGGCCATTTTTCTGGAGGCGCCGCACCATGTTGGCGCCCATCCTGCCCAGTCCGATCATGCCGAGTTGCATTGAGAGTTCCTCCGCGAGAAATTGAAAATGAAAATTTTGAGCTAAGCCAGGGCCTGTTTGACCGCTTTCGCGAGTTTCGCGAGATCGCCTTTCACATTTTTGCCGAGGTGGATGCGCAGCGCCCGGCGATCGCGGTCAGAGAGCACGGCGAAGTCGCCGCGCGCCTGGGCGGCCTTGACGATGCCGAAGGTGAACTTCTGACCTGGAACGGGAATATCGGCAGCGTCATCGCAGGTGAGTTGAAGAAAGACGCCGGTGTTCGGCCCGCCTTTGTAAGCCTGGCCGGTGGAATGGAGAAAGCGGGGACCGAAGCCGAGGCAGGTGGCGGATTTTTTGGCGTCGCGCACCTGGTGCCGGATGGCCTGCAGGGATTTTTCGTGGGCGTCGTTCATCTGGATGTAGCCGAGGAGGGCGAAGTAGTCGCCGGCGCCCGTGCGGCCGAGATGGGTACGAAGAACTTCGGAGAGATTCGAATTGTTTTTGAGGGCGGCGGCGTTTTTCTCGTCGGCGAAGAGCTTGAGGCCTTGGTCTTCGAAGAACGGAGCTTCGGAGGGCAGCTTGCCGGTGTCTTCGTATTCGCTGGTGAGCTTACGGGTTTCGATTTTGCTGGCTTCGACGTCCGGCTGGTTGAAGGTGTTGATGCCGATGACGGAGCCGGCAGTGGCAGTGGCAATTTCCCAGCGGAAGAATTCCTGTCCGAGGTCGAATTTTGTGCCGAGGACGATGCGGACGACCGGATGCCCAGCCTTTTCGAGAGCGGTGACGGCGGCATCCATGGCCCGGTTGTTTTCCTTGGCTAGGCGAAGATAGGCAAAGACGCGATCGTTGCCATAGACGGAGGGCTTGCCGATTTTTTCGCGATCGACGGGGATGATGCCCTTGCCAACTTTGCCGGTGGATTCGGCAATGAGCTGCTCAAGCCAGGCGCCGAGATCGGAAATGCCGGGAGAAGTGAAGATGGTGATTTTGTCGCAGCCATGATTGGCAGCGACGCCGAGGATCGTGCCGAGAATGACGCCGGGATTTTTCTCGGGAGCGGCGGCGGGGCCGCAAGCCTTGACCATTTTCTCGGTGATCTTCAGGAATTTCGAAAGGTCGAGGCCCATGATGGCGCCAGGAACGGTGCCGAAATGCGAGAGCGCGGAATAACGGCCGCCAATGCTGGGAACACCGGGAAAGATGTGGCGGAAGTGGCCGTCCTTCGCGACCTGCTCCATCTTGGAGCCTGGATCGGTAACGGCGATGAAATGGCTGCCAACTTCTTTATCGCCGACCTTCTGACGGATGCGCTCGTAGAAATACTGCTTGAAGATGTTGGGCTCCAGCGTGCTGCCGGATTTCGAAGAGACGATGCAGAGGGTCTTTTTCAGGTCGAGTTTTTTCTCGATGGCTTTGACCTGGGCGGGATCAGTGGAATCGAGGACGTGGAGTTCCGGGTAGCCGGGGAACTTGCCGAAGGTGAGGCGCAGGACTTCCACACAGAGGCTGGAGCCGCCCATGCCGAGAAGAAGCGCGTGGCGGAATTTCGCTTTCTTGATTTCCGCCGCGAGCTTCTTGAGGTTGGGGAGTTCCTTCAACTGCTCATCGACAATGGTCAGCCAGCCGAGCCACTTGCCTTCATCGGTTCCAGTCCAGAGAGTGGGGTCCTTCTGCCAAAGGCGCGCGACCTTATTATTCGTTTTCCAGTCAGCGAGCGAAGATTTCACTCCTTCGGCCAGGGCTGGGGGCAGCTTGTAGGAGATTTTGTTTAGACTCACGCTTTCACTCCGGCGCTCTTCCCGGTCGCTTCGAGAAGAGTCTTGAAGGCATCGGCGAAAAGTCTTACGCCGTCGACGACGAGCTGTTCGGTGACTTCTTTCATGGAAATGCCGGCCTTGGCGAGATTTTCCATGTGGCGAGCGGCGCCGGGAACGTCTTCTGTGAGACTAGGGCGGAGCTTGCCGTGATCGCGGAACGCGTCGAAGGTCGCGGGGGGAATGGTGTCCACGGTGTCCGCGCCGATGAGTTCCTCGACGTAGAGGACGTCGCGGTATTTGGGATTCTTGGTGCTGGTGCTGGCCCAGAGGAGACGCTGGGTCTGCGCGCCCTTCGCGGCAAGAGCCTTCCAGCGCGGCCCGCCGAAGAGTTCCAGATATTTTTTGTAGGTGAGCTTGGCGTTGGCGATGGCGATGGTGCCGTGGAGACTTTCGAGCAAAGTCTTGGCGTCACCGGCGGCGGTCTTGAGCAAAGCGTCGATCTTGGAGTCGATCAGTGTGTCAATGCGGCTGACGAAGAAACTGGCAACGCTGGCGATCTGGTTGATGGGCTGGCCCTTGGCGGCGCGGGCTTCGAGAGCGGCGACGAAGGCTTCGGCGACTTTTTCGTAGGCGGACTGCGCGAAGAGCAGGGTGATGTTGATATTCAAGCCATCTTCGAGAAGTTGGCGGATGGCGGGGACACCTTCGGGAGTGGCGGGAACCTTGATCATGACGTTGGGGCGGTTGACAGCTTTCCAGAGGCGGCGGGCTTCTTCCATCGTGCCGTTGGTGTCGTTGGCGAGGAGGGGAGAGACTTCGAGGCTGACGTAGCCGTCGCGGTGCTTGCTCTCATCGTAGACGGGACGGAAGATGTCGCAGGCGTCCTGGACGTCACGGATAGCGAGCTTTTCGAAGAGTTGCTTGGCGTTGAGGGATTTGGCTTCGGGGGAATTGAGGATGTCGTTGTAGAGCGTGCTGCCATTGATGGCTTTTTCAAAGATGGTGGGGTTGGACGTCATGCCGCGCAAGCCGTCTTCGGCGATGTATTTTTTCAGGCCGCCCCCGGTGAGCAGGTCACGGCGGATGTAGTCCATCCAGGGAGACTGGCCGTAGGCGAGGAGGCCTTTAAGAGGATTGGCGGCGGATTGGCTTCCGGTATTTGGAACAGTCGCTGAGGTTGTCATAGCACTTCTCCTTATAGTTTCAAAAGGGCCTTACTACCAATTCTACGCCCCTCGGAGGCAAGGGGCGCGGGATTTCAACTTTTGCACATCTTGTCCTCGAGGGCCTTCACCTTGGCAAGGCGGCGGACGTGGCGCTCTTCGTTGGTGAATTTTGCCCCCATGTAAGCGCGCACGAGCTCTTCGGCGAGCTTTTCGCCAGTGATGCGGGAGCCCAGAACGAGGACATTAATATTGTCGTGTTCGACGCCCTGGTGGGCGGAATAGGTGTCCGTGCACATGCCGGCGCGGATGCCGCGGACTTTGTTGGCGGCGACGCTGGCGCCGACTCCGCTGCCGCAGATGAGTACGCCGCGTTCGGCGCGACCGTCGAGGACGGCCTTGCCGACGGCTTCAGCGTAATCGGGATAGTCCGAGGGATTTTCGTTGTAGGCTCCGACGTCAAGAACTTCGTGGCCGAGTGAGGCCAGCAAGACACCCATGGCGTTTTTGAGTTGAAAGCCCGCGTGATCCGAACCAATGCCAACTTTCATAGGCAGGTTACCTTCCAAGTAGCTGCTTGGCAGCGGCGACTACGTTGTCCGGTACGAAACCAAATTTCGGCAAAAGATCCTTGAGCGGCGCGGAAGCGCCGAAGGAACGCATGCCGATGATCTTGCCCTTGGCGCCGACGTAGCGATCCCAGCCGAGCGTGGCGGCCATTTCGATGGAGACGCGCGCGGTGACGGCGGCGGGCAAAACGCTTTCCTTGTAGCCGGCGTCCTGCTGATCGAAGATTTCCCAGCAAGGCATGCTGACAACGCGGGCCTTGATGCCCTCTGCTTTGAGTTTTTCGTAGGCGGCGACGCAGTGCTGAAGCTCGGTGCCGGTGGCCATGAGAATCACTTCGGGTTTGCCACCGTCGGCGTCGGCGAGAACGTAACCGCCTTTGGCGACGCCGGATGCGGGACCATATTTGGTGCGGTCGAACGTGGGTATGGCCTGGCGGCTGAAGACGAGAGTGGTAGGGCCGTGCGTGTGCTGAACGGCGACCTTGTAGGCTTCGGTGACTTCGTTGGCATCGCCGGGGCGAATGACCAGCATGTTAGGCATGGCGCGGAATGCAGCGAGTTGCTCGACGGGTTGATGCGTGGGGCCGTCTTCGCCGACGCCGATGGAATCGTGCGTGAAGATGAAGAGCACAGGAATTTCCATGAGCGCCGCGAGGCGCATGCTGGCACGCATGTAGTCGCTGAAATTGAAGAAGGTGGCCGAGAAGCCGCGCAGGCCGCTGAGCGTGAGGCCGTTGACGGCGGCGCCCATGCCGTGTTCGCGCACACCGAAGTGGATGTTGCGGCCCTTGTATTCATTGGTGAAGAAGTCGCCGGCGCCCTCGAAGACGAGATTCGTCTTGTTGGACTTGGCGAGATCGGCGGAGCCACCAATGAGCCAGGGAATGTTCAGCGCGAGGGCGTTGAGAACTTTGCCGGAACTTTCGCGAGTGGCCATGCCCTTGGGGTCGGCAGGGAAGGTGGGGAGATTTTTGTCCCAGCCGTCAGGCAGAGCGCGGTGCTGCATTTTAACGAGGCGGGCAGCAAGTTCGGGAAATTTCTTGGAGTATTCGGTGAAGACCGCGTTCCACTTTGTGCGCTCTTCATTACCGCGTGCGCCTACGCCGTTTTGGAACTGCTGGTAGACGCCGTCGGGTACGAGGAACTTGGCATCCTCGGGCCAGCCGTAATTCCTTTTCACGAGCTTTACTTCCTCTTCGCCGAGAGGTTCGCCGTGGGCTTCGTAAGAATCCTGCTTGTGCGGGGAACCGTAGCCGATGTGGCTATCCACGACGATGAGGGTGGGCTTGTCGGTGGTGTTGAGAAAAGTCTTGTAGGCGCGGGAAAGTTGCAGCAGATCGTTGGCGTCGGCGACGCGGGTGACGTTCCAGCCGTAGCCGACGAAGCGGGTCATCATATCTTCGCTGAAAGACCAGCTTGCGGGGCCATCCAGGGTGACGCGATTGTTGTCGTAGATCCAGCACAGATTCGAAAGGGCGAGATGTCCAGCGAGAGAAGCCGCTTCGCCACCGACGCCTTCCATCAGGTCGCCATCGCCGCAGATGGAGTAGACACGAAAATTGAAAAGATCGAAGCCTGGCTGATTGAAATTCGCAGCCAGCCATTTTGAGGCGATGGCCATGCCTACGCTGTTGCCGATGCCCTGGCCAAGGGGGCCGGTGGTGGTTTCGACGCCAGTGGTGAGGTGCGATTCCGGATGCCCGGGAGTACGGCTGCCGAGCTGGCGGAAGCGCTTGATTTCATCCATCGAGACGGAAAGCTCTTTTTGCACTTCGCCATTTTTGTTTACGGCGCGAACGCCGGCGAGATGCAACATGGAATAGAGAAGCATGGAAGCGTGGCCGGCGGAGAGGACGAAACGATCGCGGTTGGGCCAGAGCGGATCGGCGGGATCGTAGCGGAGGAAATCTTGCCAAAGAGAATAGGCCACGGGAGCCAGACCCATGGGAGCGCCGGGATGGCCGGAGTTGGCCTGTTGCACGGCGTCAATCGAGAGCGTGCGGATCGTGTTGATGCAGAGTTGATCAATATTTGGCTGGCTCACAAAGACTCCTTCGGAGGATAAAGCAGGATTTGGCTGGCTCACAGAGACTCCTTCGCAGGATGAACAGGATGCCCACGGAAGAGGAACGATAGCCGGGGACACCGCTCGGCAGGAAGCGGAGGCATTGTACTGCAAAAACCGGCGATTTGGCGTACCTCTTACTGCTACAACGGATTACCTGGGCGGGTTACACCGTCCCGGAACTTTATCATAAGACGAGAACTGTGATGAACGAGCGGGGGACAAAGTTACGTTTTAGGGCGAGGAAATTAGAGGGATGCGACTTTGCGGAGGGAGACGAGGTCGGTCTCGACGGGAACACCCTTGGCGATTTTCACGTGAAGGAGAGCCTCAAAGGGCTTGAGTTCGCCCGTGTCGGATACGGAGAGGCGCAGGAGGAGTTCCTGGACGGATTTTTCGCGACAGGCGTATTCGACGGCGCCCTGGGTGCCGAAGGTGGTGGTGCCGGCAATGATCATGACGGAACGCGAGGGGTTGAGTCCGGGGATGAAAGCCAGCAGAGCGTAATCTTCGGTGAGGAGCACGTTGGATGGAGACGCGAGATAGGATTTCTGCTCGCCGGGTTGAGGATGGACGTTAAAAACGGCCAGGTCGCCTTTGCGGGGTCCGTCTGGCATGCGCTGGAAGACAAATTCACGGGTGCCGGGAATTTCGAGAAGGTTGAGATTTTCGGAAGGGGAGCCGACGAAGATCAGGTCGGTATTCTGGGCATCATCAAGGGAAAAGAGACTGCCGCGTTTCACGCGAAGGTTTCGATGCAGCAAGCTGAAGACTTGATCGAGACTGTGGACGGCAATTACTTCACCGACGCCGGTGTAATGATCCCAGATGGCGTTTTTCTGGTCGTGGGTGGAATTGTAATACCGCATGCCGGTTTCGGGGCGGCCAACGAACGCGGCGTTGCTGAAGACCACCCAGGGCTCTTCGGGGCCGGTGAGAAAAGGTCTCCAGAAAGTCTGAAAGGCGGCGGGAGCGGGTTTGGCATCGCCAGCAAAAGCGGTCGGAGTGGTCTTGCGAGTGAGAAACAGGGCGAGGAGTGAGCCCGCCAGGAGAAGAGAGAGAACCACTACAGCGAGGAGCCAAGCGCGGGGAGCCTGCTCGTTGACGGGATGAGAGTGTTCCGGAGCGACATGAAGGTGCCGGTCAGACTTCGAAGTGCCGTCCTTTTTGTGGAACGCGAGTGTGTAGGTGCCTTTGGGAAGCTCGATACGGACGGGGTCGGCGGAGCCTTCTCCGGCGTAATACTCGGCTAGCTTTGAGCGGAGGCGGCCGGCCTGGACACGGACCATGGAATCGACGGCAGGATCGAAGTCCGGTGGGCGGCCGAATTCCTCTGTCGCAATCTGGTATTCCTTCACGGGCGTACCGGGGTGTTCGATGGCGTGGTGCGCGAGATAGCGCAGGAGCTTACACAAAGACTCCGAGCCGTGGAGAACGGAGCTGGCCGCAACCTTCTCCACCTGGCGTAGATGGTGCTCCTTATCGGACATGTTGCCCCTGTAACCTCAGAAAAATCTCTTTGTAACAACGTAACAAACGGTGGAACCCACTGCAAGGGAAGAGGTTTTGGTTGTAACAGTATCAAACGTGGCGAGACTTCTTTCTATAGCAAGCATCTGAAAAATTGATGCGCAATAAGGGTGCTTTTTCTCGTTACGGGTGCCAATTTCAGCGGTTATTTGTCAGGGGATGTTCCCAACTTCGGGTTCCAGGGCTCAGGAACCTCGTTCCAACGCAAGTCGAGAGGCGTTAAGGGAAAGCATTGTCCGGTGTCGGGCTACGTACGGGTGTGAACAAGGTCATTTCGCATGAAGAAAAGGGGCATGGAATGATGACGAAACAGTTGCGGAATTGGGCATTGGTTCTGCTGATCGTCCTCTCGACGGCGGCAATATGCCTGGCGCAGAGCGATACGGCGCGCTTGCAGGGGACGGTGACCGATCCACAGGGGAACGCGGTGACTGGGGCAGTCGTCAACGTTACGAGCGTGGAGACGGGACGGTTGTCGACAACGACGACGAATGAGCTCGGATACTACACGGTATCGGCACTGCCACCGGGCAACTACCGGGTGGATATTGAGCAAAAGGGTTTCAAGAAGGTGTCGCGGACGATGGAACTGCAGGTCGCGCAGTTGGGCGTGGCGGATTTTCAATTGGCGGTCGGTGAAGTTACCGAAACGATCGTTGTAGAAGCTGGATCACCGGTGATTGATTTGCAGGACTCGTCGATTGGCGAAGTGGTGGAAGGGCGGCAGATCACGGAACTCCCGCTGAATGGACGCAACTTCACACAACTAGCGTTGCTGGTGCCGGGTGTAACGCGCGGCCAGCCTGGCGGTGCGGCTACTGGATCGAGCAATAACGCGGAAACCTTCCGGTTCGGCCAGGAGGGCGGGGCATCGCTCGCGGTCAACGGACTGCGGCCACAAGCTGACAATTTCATTCTAGACGGAATCGATAACAACGAAGCGCTGGTGAATACGATTGTGTTTTTCCCACCGGCTGACGCGATCGATGAATTCCGCGTGCAGACGAGCGTTGCTCCGGCCCAGTTTGGCCGCGCGGGCGGCGCGTTGGTGGTGAGCACTATCAAGTCCGGGACCAACGAATACCACGGCAGCGCGTTCGAGTTCAATCGGAACACCAACCTGAACGCCGAGAGTTTTTTCACTTCTCCGCACACGCCAACTCCTAAGTTCAATCGGAATCAATTTGGCGGCACGGTCGGAGGGCCGGTGATCAAGAACAAGTTTTTCATGTTTGGCGACTACGAAGGGTTGCGGCAGCAAATTCCCGGAAGTCCGGAATACGCCACGGCCCCAACGGATCTTATGCGTCAGGGAGACTTCTCGGAGTTGCTGCAACCTATCGCGACAACCGGGCTCGGCCAGACATACACCATTTACGATCCAACGACGAACGGCACCGCGCCTGTCACCGCGGCAAATCCAAACGGTGCGAAGCAATTCATGGGCAGCGGTGCGCAGCCAAACGTGATCCCCGCAAATCGCATCAACTCCGTGGGGCTGGCTTACCTCAAGGCCTTCCCTGAGCCGAATTGTACACACGCGCAAGATCCGGCCTGCTTTTCGGTGTATCACGACTACAAGAACACCCGAAAACTCATTGAGAATTGGAACGACTTTGACATCCGCGGCGATTACATCCTGAACACCAAGAACTCCTTGTTCGTACGGTTCAGCCGTGGGCGTGCGGACCAGACGGACACCACCCGACTGTCCACTCTGCCTTCCGGGTTCGGTTCGGGCACGAACTTCAATCACCCGTGGGGCACCTCGGTCGGCTTCACTTCCACCATCAGCCAAACGATGATTAACGAGTTTCGCGGGGGCTTTGTCCGCACCACCTTTGGATATCTGCCTCCCTCCAACGGTACAGACCTTTGCGTCCAACTGGGAATCGTAAACTGCAACACGCCGCTGCTGGGAGGCATTGCCTTGATCGGCGGGTACAACAACCAAATTGAATACACCGGGGATTTTGGGACGTACAAGGTTCCTCAGACCGGGTTCAACTATAACGACACGCTGACTTGGACCAAGGGCCGCCACACGGTGAAATTGGGCGGAAGCATTCTGCGCCGCGAGCTCAACCTCTTCCGGCCGCTGGCAGGCAAAGGGTATTTCCAGATCGCAGGCAACGGCAATTCAGGCTGCTGCAGCGGCGCGACCGGGCACGTGGATACGGGCTACGAAGTATCCGATTTGCTCGCAGGATTCGTCGACGGCTACTCGCATGGCACCCAGTTCGGCATGGTCGGAACACGCAGCTGGGAGAACGGCTTCTTCGCCCAGGACGATTTCCGTGTGACGAACCGGTTGACCCTGAATCTCGGCATCCGTTGGGACATTCTTACCTGGCCGACTGAAGTGGAAAACCGCCAAGCCAACTTTGATTTGGTGACCGGCGCACTGGTTGTAGCCGGCAGCAATGGAGCCTCGCGGACCTTGATTCCGAACGATTACCACGACTTCGGTCCGCGGCTCGGTTTTGCCTATCAACTTACCAGAGACGCCAAGACAGTGGTGCGCGGGGGTTACGGCCTCTTCTACTTCATTGACCGCGGCGGCATCAGCAACCAGCTTTCGCAAAATCCTCCGTTCGGAGGGGAAAACTCGGTTACCTATCAACAGGGATACCGGATCACGCTATCGGGGGCTGTGCCTGCCTGCAACCCGAACCCGGTTTGCCCGGCGGGAGCTCTCGTTACTACCGGTGCTACGGCTCCGTTGCCAACCGGAAATTTCACAAACCTAAATCTGGCTGCACCGACTGGAGTCAGTGTAATCGCGTTGCTGCCGTCCAACATACCGCCGATGGTTTCGCAATGGAATCTTCAGGTGCAGCGGCAGATCGGCACCAACCAGTCCGTGAGCCTTGCCTACGTTGGTACGCATGGCGCGCACCTGGTGCGTAACTACAATGCAAATCAGCAGCTATACAACACTGCCACTTCTGTCCCGGGTCTCTATCCGAATCTGAGCGGCATCCAGGTCCAGGACACCAGCGGAAAGTCGGACTACCACGCCTTGCAGGCGCAGTATGAAAGGCGCTTCACGAATGGGCTGCAGATGACCGGTGCGTTCACATGGTCCAAGACGCTCGACGACTCCTGCGGGAATCTGGACGCGGGCTCAGCCTGTTCCCCGCAGCTCTACACCGACTTTGGGTTGGAGCGTGCGCTGTCCACCCAAGACGTGGACTATGTTATGTCCGTCAGCGCGCTGTATGAATTGCCATTCGGGCGTGGTAAGAAGTTTGGAAGCGACGTGTCCAAGTGGATGGACTATGTGATCGGGGGCTGGCAGTTGAACGCCATATACGCGCTGCAAGGCGGTACTCCCTTCAGCATCACGGTCAGCGGCAATCCGAGCTCGACGCGCGCAGACCGCGTCGGGAAAATCAGTGTGCATCCCGGGAACATTAACAATTACGTGGATGCTGGCGCCTTTGCGAAGCCCGCCAAGAACGCCGCGGGCAACTATATCGCTCCGGGCACTGCGGGACGAGACATCGTGAGAGGACCTGGATTCTCGAACATGGACTTCGCATTGTTCAAGAACTTTCCGATTACGGAGCGGATAAAAGGCCAGTTCCGTATCCAGGCCTATAACCTGACCAACACGCCGCACTTTGCCAATCCCGCGGATACCAATCTGAGCGATGGTCACATCGGGTTGATCAACAACGTGCTGACCAACAGCTGGCGCCAGATCGAACTGGGCCTGCGCATTACTTTCTAACCCGAACACCCCGGGAGGGAGGCGCAGATTTCTGCGCCTCCCCCTCTTTAATCTTTGGAATTTGCGCGAGAGGGTACGTCCTTGCTTCCCAAAAAATGGTTGCTTGCTAATACTGTGTTTGCGTTGACCTTGACGGCCCAGAGTTTGGCGCAAAATGCGCCCGGCGCGCCTGGAGCCATGCCGACTTGGACGGCGGGAAGCAAAGAGGCAGTTGGGACGGCGACCGCCACTCAGTCACATGTGTGGTTCACGCTGGAAGGCGGGATTCTTACCGAGGTGTACTACCCGCGGCTGGACACGGCGAATTTGCGGACGCTGGAATTTGCGGTGAGCGACGGGAAGGCGACCTGGGCGGAGTCGAAAGATATGCTTCATTCGCTGGAGCGGGTGAACAGCGATGCGTTGCTCTATCGGCAGACGAGCAGCGATCCGGGCGGGAAATTCAAAATACAAAAGACGTACGCGAGCGATCCACAACGCGATGCTCTGTTGATCGAGGTCATTTTCACGGCACCCGCGGGGTATGAATTGTATGTGCTGGCCGATCCGGCGCTGAAGAACAGCGGGTATGGCGACACGGGATTCACGCAGGATGGGGCGCTGGTGACACAGAAAGAGGATGTGGCTTGCGCGCTGACGAGTTCGCCGGGATTTTCGGAGACGAGCAGCGGATTTGTGGGGAAGAGCGACGGGTACACGGACCTGCTGCTGCATCACAAATTGACCTGGAAATACGATCGCGCGGAGAAGGGGAATGTATTTCAGGCGGCGAAGCTGGGCGGCGCGGGGCGCTACACGCTGTCACTGGGATTTGGAGCGGATGCGGCGGCGGCGATCGATGTGGCGGGAAAATCGTTGGCGCGGAAGTTTGCTGAGGTGATCGCGGAGTATGTGGCGGGCTGGAAGGAATATGTGAAGGGCCTGCGCAAAGTCGACACTCGCTATGAGAACGAGTTCCAGCTTGCGGCGATGGTGCTGAAGGCGCACGAGGACAAGACGTATCGCGGGGCGATGATTGCTTCGATGACCATTCCATGGGGATTCGCGGCGCAATCGGATACGGCAGGCGTTGGCGGGTACCACTTGGTGTGGGCGCGGGACCTTTATGAGGTTGCGACCGGGCTGATGGCGGCGGGCGATCGCGCGGCGGCGGATCGCGCGCTGACTTATTTGTATACCGTGCAGCAGAAGCCGGACGGGGGATTCCCGCAGAACAGTTGGCTGGACGGGCGCGCTTACTGGCCGGCGCTGCAGATGGACGAACAGTCGTATCCGATGATACTGGCGTGGCAACTGGGGCGGACAGACGCGGAGACCTGGACGAAGCATGTACGGCCGGAAGCGGAGTTTGTGATGTCGCACGGGCCGGTGACGCAGCAGGAGCGTTGGGAAGAAATCGGCGGATATTCGCCTTCGACGATGGCGGCGGAGATTGCGGGGCTAGTGTGCGCGTCGGATATTGCACGGAAGAATGGCGCGACCGAAGATGCCGAACGTTACATGAAGACCGCGGATGATTGGGCGGCGCATATCGAAGCGTGGATGGTGACAACGACCGGGCACTTGGGGAAGGGCGCGGGTGAGCCGGGCTACTACATTCGCATAGACAACAACACGGACCCGAACGACGGATTCAAGCTAGATGTGCGGAATGGCGGCGGAGTTTGGGACGAGCGCGACGTAGTGGATGCGGGCTTCCTGGAATTTGTGCGGCTGGGGATTCGGCCAGTGAACGATCCGATTATCCGGCACTCGGTGGAGATTGTGGACGGCGCGATTCGCGTGGAGACGCCGAACGGGCCGTCGTTTTACAGGTACAACCATGACGGCTACGGCGAGACCTATTTTGGCGGGCCGTGGCAAGGGGAAGGCATCGGGCGGCTCTGGCCGATTTTTACCGGGGAGCGCGGGGAGTATGAAATTGCCGCGGGGCATGACGCGACGCCATATTTGACGGCGATGCTGCATTTCGCGAATCAGGGCGGAATGATTCCGGAGCAGGTGTGGGATCAGGCGGAGCCGACGCGAGCGGGATTTGTGTTTGGACAGGGAACCGGAAGCGCAACGCCACTGGCGTGGAGCATGGCGCAGTTCCTGCGGCTGGTCGTTTGCGCGGAAGAAAAGCGGATCGTGGAGACGCCGAGCATCGTCTCTGAACATTTCCTGAAAAACCATCACTAGGCTGCCAGCCAGAGAGGCGTACGTGGCAGTAAGCTGGCCTCCCTCTTCACTCAAGCCTGAGTCACGCGGAGCGCTGGCGATTGCCTTGGGAAGCGAGTTCGCTCCAGTTCCGCTGGGAAGTGTTCAACGTGCCGAATCTGACCAGGTTTAATGCTCAGGGCGCGGGATCGTCCTTGCTCACTTCTCTGACCCAATCCCCGAACAATTTTGGGGCCTACACCAGCCTATTGACGCAGCCTCGCGTCATGCAATTTGCGCTGCGTATCGAGTTTTGAGTCGTTTCGGGAGTCAGGACCGACGCGGCGCGCCTATTGCGGAGCTGCAATACTGGTGCGGGTGTGTTGCAGGAAACAGGCCTGTTAGTTAAATTTGTAAAGCCAGCGCCCGGGTGGCGGAATGGCAGACGCTGAGGACTTAAAATCCTCCGGGGATTTTTCCTCATGTGGGTTCGACTCCCACCCCGGGCACCACTTTCTTCTTTCTCTTCAATGGTTTGCTCGCCATCACGTGTTCGTCGTTTGCTTGCTTTAATCTTGGTGTCTGTCTGTGTGGTTGTGCCCAGATTTGTGCCCACCTGCGATTGAGATGCTGCAAACACGCGGTTGATCGCGTCGGCCTGGTAAAAGAATTCTTCATCCGAACAACGAGCCAAATGCCTTGAACCGAGATAAAGCAATTCAGATGCTCAGTATGTGTTCGCCACAGTCACTGATTCGCTTACAGTCTTGGACGCAGAATTTTTCCGGCCTACGGACGATCCGATTGAACCGAAATAGCGGTGATTTCGGGAAGAGATGGGTACTTGCAGCAACATGATCTCCGGTAAGCCGAACTAACCAGAGTTACGTCTGTCAGACTCATGGATTGATTCCGAGCCCGCTTACCCGGCCCTAGCTTCCAGAGGTGCTTTTGGAGCGATGCCCGGCTGACAAATCCGTTTGATTTTGCACCCTCAAGAGACGGAAGATTGCCCTATTGTATTTGGCGCCTGCTGAGGTTGGTATGAAGAAAGCACTGTTCTCCCTCTCGTTAGCGTTCCTACTGGCGTCGCTTTGCTCGCCGCAAACAGCGTTGGCAAAGGCCGACACGCTCAAGATCACGATCTCAGGTGGCGGGCTAACGAGCCCAGTCGAGATCACTGACCCCCGGGTGCTCGCCCTCAGCAACGTGTGGTCTGGTAACTTTCTCGATGCAACGCGAACCCCTGAGAGTAAGCCGCCAAAAGGACTTCTCGCCGTCGAGGTGTCCTTCTTCATGAAGATTGCGGAGAACGACATCAGGAAGAACTATGTCGCGTTCTACTACCCGAATTCTCCGGGGGAGCAGGGCTACATCTACCTGCCCAGTAAAGGCAGCCCACTTTGGTGGCTCGATGCAGGCTCCATAATGCGGACGGGGCGCGATGGGAAGTGGAACTATGCATCCCCTGCGTGGGAAGCTTTGGTCAAGCCCGTTCTAATTCATGCGCAGGCTGCGGCCAACGCAGCCTCAGTGTCTCAAGCCATGGCCGCGCGGAACACTCAGGCGCCTTCTTCTGCCGAAGCATCAGGAATCTCAGTCGAGGCCTGGAGGAAACCGCGGCCCGGATGGCTCTACGTGCTCGATCCCCGCTCCGAATCCGAACATCCGGGCTCGCGTATCTGGTTGCTCGATCCGGAATCAGCGAGAGTCATGGGCAGCGTGCGCGCAGGTTATGACCCCGATTTTGCGCTTTCCCCGGACGGGAGCCACCTCTACGTTGCCTCCGGGGAGCGCGACTCTGCCGAACTCGCTGTCATCGATACGGCAAGCGGCAAGACTCTCCTCGTTCCTTTCCCGGATCGCGTCTTGTACAAGCCCTGGTACCAAGGGCTTCCGCCGTACTCTCGCATGGAGGTTACCTCCGACGGACGCGACGTCCGGATTCTCATGCATCATGTTTCCTCGCCTGAGAAGGTTGGTTGCACGATCTACCAGGTGGAGCTGGCTACGCAAGAGTTTAGCTCCACGCCCGCGAGCGGTGATTGCCGCGCATTTCCTTCTGAGCGGCTTCGCTCGCCGGACAACGCCAAGGTCTATCTCGGGTACGGTCCGGAGCAAACGGATATGTGGGCCGGGCTGCGAGTATTGGACATAGCTACCGGGCATGTTCTCGGTGGCGTCCAAACGAGCGTTCCCTTTTGGAGCGCGGCTCTCAGCAAGGACGGCAAGCTCATCTATGCACTAGCTCCAGAGCAGCACAGGGTTCTGGTAATCGACACGGCCACTCTTCAGGAACTTCGGACGATCGATGTCGGAACAACGCCTTCGCTTGCACTAGTTGTGCCCTAGCACACCTGCCGTTTGACGGACGGACAGCAGATTCGCGCCCAACTCCGCAGGTAAACTGTGAGCGACCACAACGAACTGATGAGTAGCCCGCAACACCGACGACGCAAAAAAGCACAGAGAGAGGCGCACCTCGATGTCTTGAAGCGTGGCGAGGCCTGGAATGCGCTCAGTCCACACGAAAAGTACTTAACTGCTCGAGCTTTGGAAACTTGGAAGCACGTCCCAAACCTACCTTTAGCCGCTCTTTTTCGAGATGCAGAGACCATGAAAGCGTTGATTGCGGCAGGCGAGGACCTTGAATCTTGCGCGACCGATGGAGTTACGGCTCTGATGTATTCAGCGAGATTCGGTGAGCCTCAAGCTGTCTGTCTCCTTGTGGAGGCTGGGGTGAGCGTGAACAGGCAGGACAACGAACGGGGCGCGACGCCCTTAATTTACGCGGCCGAGAACGGTCACACCGAAATAGTGAAACTTCTGCTAAAGACCGGCGCGGACCCGCGAATCCAACTAACATCTGGTCGGACTTTCCTTCATGCCGCAGTTGGTGGCGGGTCTCTAGAAATTGTCCACTTTGCTCTCGACGCTGGAATAGAGGTCAATTGCAAAAGCGACGATGGGCTCAATCCATTACACGTAGCGGCTTGGTCGAGAAGCCCTCGACTGCTCAAACTGCTCCTGGACCACGGTGCTGACGTGAATGCCAAAACGACGTGGGGGATGACCCCACTAATCGCTGTCACTTCGGATGACCTGAGTTTTCTTCCGGCGCACGTGGAGTGCACCACGTTGCTCGTTGAGCACGGAGCGGATGTGAATGTGCAAGATAGTGAAGGCTCGACGCCGTTGATGGGTGCAGCCTTCTATGGCGACCTTGAGGTCGTAAAGTACTTGCGCCAACGCGGTGCAAAGCTCGACATCGTCGATGGCCGAGGTCGAACAGCGATGGTCAAAGCCCAGACCTCAGGAAAGCTCGACATTGCGAGCTTTTTAGCAAGCGAGGAATGCCGGTAGGCACTTGAAGTTAGTGATAGTGCCAGGTGAACATGACCGGCATCTGGAAGCCTGCGTCGTACAGTACAAAACCGTCAGTGTTCTCGCCTTGGCTCAGAAAGAACACCACCTCGGAGCTTCCGTCATTGTCATAGTCACCGGCATCCAAAAGCGTCATGAATGAGCCTATCCTGCGGACACCACCGCTGGGAGACACGAAAAACCAGGGGCCCGAAAGAGGGTCGTCTGGGTCGCTTACATATCCACACTCGCCAGCATTTAGACTGGTTTCGACCAAAAATGAGTGTTTGTTAGAAGCGTATGCAACAGGAAAGCTCAATGCCGAGTCCGGGTATTTCCAGTTTCGCTCAACAATCTTCTCGTTCTTGCATCGGTCCACTTGAGCATGCTCAGTGCGAAATGTTCTCCGTACCAACCTGCTAATCTCATCCGGCAGCTTTGTCCGCTTCCAACCGTCGGGGTCACGAAAATATGGTTTTGACACTGCTACCAAGGGGCGCCGAAATTTTGTTTCAGGGGTACCTAGAACACCGCCAAAAACCTGGGAGGGTGAGCCAACACTGGGAATAGCAGAGGCGGGTGTGACAATCGTTTGAGACGTCGAGAGGTCAGCATCAGAACCTGCTTGGCTCTCCACCTGTCCAAGATTCCTGCCATCGAACGCAATCGTCCATCTCATATGAACTGGCAGAGAGCGAGTATCTATCTCGTGCCATCCTAACGCACTTTTTTCAAATGCTGGCCGAATAACTCGCTGAAGGGATACACCCGGCGCAAAGTTGACCATTTCCTTCCGGGCGTCATCAAGAAAAGCGACGTAGACGTTCTCCTGTGGGAGCGCCGGAGACATGTAAGACACGCCCAGAAGTGCGACAGCGAGGAAAGCAAGTGCTGAAACTGTCGTGCATCTTCTGCGCATACACATTCAGTCTATCGCATCCGGGAATCCATGAAATTGGACACTTTTTCTTTCTTCTTTCTTTCAGTCTGTTCCCATTCAGCTAAGCCGCCCCTGTCGCCATCCTTCCATTCGCACTCTTTGTGAGCGATATTCGCTCGGTGCAAGGTGGGTGTTCTCGTTCAGTAGGTGCTGCTACCTGATAATCGA
>Ga0210405_10002616_pt1 | contig 18527 bp, 18 predicted proteins | sample IncBWH11MmetaG_FD_155492 | JGI IMG/M metagenome (GOLD analysis project Ga0210405, IMG submission 155492) | Forest soil microbial communities from Barre Woods Harvard Forest LTER site, Petersham, Massachusetts, United States - Inc-BW-H-11-M | ecosystem: Environmental > Terrestrial > Soil >... | reverse complement strand
ACGTCAATTCCACCATCGCCGTCTCTCTCGCCGCCGCCAAACTTGGCATCCGCGTTGCCCACGTCGAGGCCGGTCTCCGCAGCTTTGACCGCACCATGCCCGAGGAGATCAACCGCATCCTCACCGACGCCCTCGCCGACTATCTCTTCGTCACCGAAGAAGACGCCATCGCTCATCTCTTGAAAGAAGGCCGGCCGCGCGAAAGCATCTTCATGGTCGGCAACGTGATGATCGACTCCTTGCGCCACTTCTTGCCCATCGCCGAGGAGTCCGCCATCGGCGATGAACTCAGCCTCAAAAATGGAGCAGGTTGGCAGCGCTTTGGCGTCCTCACACTCCATCGCCCTTCCAATGTCGATTCATTAGAAAAGCTCAGCCAACTTCTGGGAGCCATTGACGCGGTTGCCGCCGAAATGCCCGTCATTTTTCCGGTTCATCCGCGCACCCAGCAGCGTCTGACCCAGGGCGGCATCCAGCATCACCCCCAGTTGCGGCTCATTCCTCCCGTCGGCTATCTCGATTTTCTCTGTCTCCTGAGCAAAGCAAAGCTCGTTCTGACCGATTCTGGTGGCATTCAAGAAGAAACCACCGCTCTCGGCGTCCCGTGCCTGACCCTGCGGGAGAACACGGAGCGCCCCATCACTATCTCCCAAGGCACAAACCTGCTGGTCGGCACCGACCCTGCCAAGATCGTCGCCGCAGCCCGCGACACCCTGGCCGGAAGGGGTAAAGCGGGCCGCTTACCTCCTCTCTGGGACGGCCACGCGGCCAAGCGCATCGTCGACATTTTGTTGCGGGAAGTACCCCGGGGGAAGGCATCGTAGCCGTCAGTAACAGTTCGTGAACACAACCACCAAAGGACTTGCCCCTTTGGCCAGTTTTCAATAATCTGTCGGACAGTGACTACGAAACGTACCTCCACGAAATTGACCGTTTGCATCCTCTCGCCGCACCCTTTGGTGCTCAGCGAGTTCGAACGCCTTTTAGGCAAGACTCAATTCAAGGTTATCGTCAAGCAACTGGAATCCACTCTTGCGCCCGACCTCCGGGCTCTTGATCCGCCCCGCGCCCAGGTTTACGTCATTGACGCTCATGCGGCAAAGCCCGCCACCGGCGCGCTCTTGGCCAATCTTCTCGAACGCTATCCCGAATCCCGCCTCATCGTTGTCGGCGAGCAGCACAATGATGCCAACAGTTTTTCGCTCCTGCGTCTCGGCGTGAAAGGCCTGCTCACCTACGTCGAAGCCCGCGACCAATTGATCCGCGCTCTCCCGCTCGTCGCCGGCGGAGGATTCTGGGTTCCGCGCCAGCTTCTGTCCGGATTCGTGGATTCCATCCTCACCGGCCAGGGCCGCCGCCTGAAGACCGATTCCGTCACCAATCTCAGCCGCCGCGAGCAGGAAGTTCTCGATTCGCTGCTCGAAAATCTTTCCAACAAAGAGATTGCCAGCAAGCTCAACATTGCCGAACGCACCGTGAAATTTCACGTTTCCAACCTGCTCAGCAAGTTCGGCGTGCGCCGCCGTGCCGACCTCATTCTTCTTACCTTTCAGCGCCGCTTGTCGCAGGCTTGATCTTTGTCGTATTTCCGGGCCGGTGTACCCCGCTTTTGCGCCAATTTTGCCGTCGTATTTGCCGGCGTTGACCGCCCCATTTTGCGTTACTGCCTGACTCAAGGGAGATTTTACAGGTGAATATTCTCGTTACCGGAGCAGCCGGCTACATCGGCAGTATTTGCGCGGAAGTCTTGGCCTCGCGCGGCATGTCCGTCATTGCCCTGGACAGCCTGTTGGAGGGCCATCGCGCTGCTGTCCCTCCGGCTGCCGTTTTCTGCCAGGTCGATCTCGCCAATCGCCCGCAACTGGAAACCGTCTTCACACGGCACAAAATTGACGCCGTCATGCACTTCGCCGCCGAAGCTCTCGTGGCCAAATCCGTCAGCGAACCCAGTATTTTCTACGCCACCAATGTGGCTTGCGGTGTCAACCTGCTCGACGCTGTCACCCGCCACGGCGTTAAGAAATTCATTTTTTCTTCCACCGCCGCCACTTACGGCGAACCTGAAATCGTTCCCATTCCCGAAGACCATCGCAAGTCGCCCATCAACCCCTACGGAAAATCCAAGCTCGTCTTCGAACAGATTCTCGCCGATTACAAGCTCTACACTGGACTCAACTACGTCGCCCTCCGCTATTTCAACGCTGCCGGGGCCTCCCAGGAACGCGGCGAGCATCATCGCGTCGAAACTCACCTTATTCCTCGCGTCCTCGAGGCCGCCGCCGGTGGCCTGTCGCACGTCGATGTATTCGGCACCGACTACCCCACCCCCGACGGAACCTGCGTCCGCGATTACATCCACGTCCTCGATATTGCCGATTCCCACCTCCGCGCCCTCCAGGAGATCGAACGCGTCTCCGGCGAAGCCTTCAACGTCGGTAACAGCCGCGGCTTCTCGATTCTGGAAGTCATCGATGTCGCCGAGCGCGTCACCGGCCGCAAAATCCCTCGCAAATTGGGTCCCCGCCGTCCTGGCGATCCCGCCGTTCTCGTTGCCAGCAAGGAAAAATTGAAGCGCGCCCTCGGCTGGGAAGCCTCTCATTCCTCCCTCGAAGAAATCGTCCAGTCCGCCTGGGCGTGGAAACAGAAGTATCCCCGCGGCTACATGGACGCAGCTTCGGCTTAAAAAAATCTAGTCGCTGAATTTAAACCTGATGATGCACCACAACGCCTGGATCCCGTCCTTCCAGGTAATCTTCTTTCCTTCTTCGTACGTCCGTCCCGCATAACTAATCGGCACTTCGTAGATCCGCCACTTGTGCTTCGCGATCTTTGCCGTAATCTCAGGTTCGAATCCAAACCGGTTCGACTTGACCTGCATTCCTGCCAATACTTCTTTTCGGAACACCTTGTAACACGTCTCCATATCCGACAGCTTCAGGTTCGTGCAGATATCCGAGAGAAGCGTTAGCATCCGGTTCGCCACGTAGTGCCAGAAGTAGTGCACGCGCTGCGGCCCGCCCAGAAATCTTGAGCCGTACACCACGTCCGCGCGGCCCTCGACAATCGGCTCCAGCAATACCCCGTAATCGCGCGGATCGTATTCCAGGTCCGCGTCCTGCACCAGCACGATATCCCCGGTTACTTCCCCAAATCCCCGCCGCAAAGCCGCTCCCTTGCCCTGGTTCGGTGCCTGGAAGAAAAACCGTAAATCTCGCAGCTCAATCGGGTCGCTCCCATCCTGCGCGGGCGCCAATGCTTCGCCGTTCGCTTGCCGCGCCGCCATGTTTTCCAGAATCTGGCGCGTCCCGTCCGTCGAGCAATCATCGACGATGATCACTTCCTTCCGCACTTCGGTGTCCAGCACCCGCCGCAGGATCTCATCAATCGTCGCTTTCTCGTTGTAAGCGGGAATCACAATCGAAACCTTCGGATCGCGCAGCGCCGATGGGTTCTGTCGTTGATGGGCCATGAGTGTCGAAAGATTGTAGCGGCGCAGCCTCCCGTGAGTAAAGGCAAGTCCCGCAATGATTTTGCTCTTTGCAAACTATCGCTCTTTTCGCACTCCTTTAATCCCGCTATCATTGTAGTATCGTAGCACCCCAAGTCCTTGATGGGTTCGCGCGAAGCACAGCATGACGATTTTTCTTCTCTGCGTCCGGCGTTTACCCCGACCGGGTTGGGGCGAACTCTATGTTGAGATGCCCTGACAGCAGCACTTAGATTCCGATGCCAGCCTTCTTCATCCAACAATTCGGTTGCCGTGCCACCCAAGCCGACGGCGCGGCCCTCGAGCGCCAGTTGCTCGACCGCGGCTGCACCTCCGCCCCCACGCCCGCTACCGCCGACATCATTGTCATCAACACCTGCACCGTGACCGCCTCCGCCGACGCCCAGGCCTGCGACGCCATCCGCAAACTCCACGCCGCCAACCCCGCCGTCCGCATCATCGCCACCGGCTGCTACGCCCAGCGCGCCCCCGAAGAACTAGCGGCACTCCCCGGCGTCTCCTGCGTAGTCGGCAATTCCCACAAACCCCAAATCCCCCAGCTAATCGATGCGCTCTCTGCCGCCGCACCGCCCACATCATCGAACGATTTCTTTGCTGCCGCCACGCCCGCCGCATCCGCGAACGATTTTTTCCCCGCAGCCGCCCTTCGCTCCGATTCGACTGCCCCGTTCCTTTCCATTGTAGGGGCGCAACATGCTGCGCCCCATCTCGAAGAGATCGCGCCGTTACCCTCGGATGCGTCCCTCCCGCTCCATTCCGTTGTAGGGCCGGGCCTTGCCCCGCCCGCCGCGCCCCACCCAGGCAACGTCCTCATTGGCAACATCTTCGACCGCACCGAATTCCTCTCCGCCCCCGTCCTGGGCGGAGAAGGCAATCACACCCGCCCCACGCTCAAGATCCAGGACGGCTGCGACTCCCGCTGCTCCTACTGCGTGATCCCCTTCGTTCGTGGAAAAAGCCGCAGCCTGCTGCCTGGCTCCGTCATCCACGAAATCCAGCGCCTCTCCGAATCAGGTTTTCGCGAAATCGTTTTAAGCGGCATCAATCTCGGCACCTATGGCCGCGATCTGTCCCCCCGCGTCGAATTTGAAGACCTCCTCCGCCGCATTCTCGACGAAACCGCCGTCGAACGTCTCCGCATCAGCTCCATCGAGCCTCTCGACGTCACCCAAGACCTAGTCAATTTCTTTGCCTCCACCGATCGCATCGCCCAGCACTTCCACATGCCCCTGCAGTCCGCTTCCGACCGCATCCTTGCCGCCATGCACCGTTGGTACCGCGCCGAACATTACGCCCGCCGCGTCGAACTCATCCGCGACCGCCTTCCCAACGCCGCCATCGGCGCCGACGTCATCACCGGCTTCCCGGGCGAATCCGAAGACAACCACGCTGCCACCCTCGCCTTTATCGAACACTTGCCCTTCACTTATCTCCACGTTTTCTCGTTTTCCAAGCGCCCAGGCACCAAAGCCGCCGCACTCCCGAATGAAGTCCCTGGCGCCATCATCAAACGCCGCGCCCGCGAACTCCGCGCTCTCGGCGAATCCAAGTCCGCAGCCTTCCGCCAATCCCAAATCGGCCGCACCCTCCGCGTCCTCACCCTTCGCTCCGGCGAAGATCCAGATCCCTACTCCACTACAGCCCTTTCTTCCAACTACTTAAAATTATCTATCCTAGGCAAATACTCGCCCAATCTCTGGCTCGATGTTCAAATCACGAAGGACGCTGCTTTCCCTACATCAGCCGATGCTCTGCACACGGACAGTCTCTCCCCGGTGGTTCTATCGTGAACGCAGATGAGCGTCATAGCCACCTGCTGGAACAATTCGTCGGCTGTTGGGAGAAATTAGACGGGTTAAGTTTGGATGAGAGCCTTGACCCGCTTGCATCTCACTTTTCGACCGGCGAGGAGAATCAGTTCGGGGGCAAACTTTGGCGCCCCATCCCTCAAGCCACGGACCCTTCAATGCTTGAACCGCTCTATGCGACACTTCCAGCCCGTTTTCCCCCGCTTTACGAACAGCTCGTACTAACTTACCGTTGGGCAGACGTTGACCTTGGTTTGTATCGCCTGCTAGGGAATCCGCTCGGGCCGAATCTCTCTGGTCTCCTGGACAAAATGTTGAAGGATGAATTCCTCTCCACATGTCTCTTGAAGAGCGGATACATTCCATTTGGAAAAGGGCCTGACATTGACTACGACCCCGTATGTTTCGATTTGAAGTCGCGGAAGAAGAATCGGGAATTTTCAATCGTGAAGCTCGACCACGAAGAGATTCTCTGCAACCAACGAATTAAAGTTGTCGCTCAACTTGCTCTCAACTTTGAACAACTCGTAAAAACTACCGTAGAAGCAGCCAACCGAACCTAAACTCTTCTAGCCCTCAAAAATCACCTGCGCCAGTGCTTGAGCCGCCGTGTGGGTGATGCTCAGCGCGATATTTTTCACGCCAAGCTGCTTCGCTATTTTCCCCGCTTCACCCCCAAGCTCTAGCGTCGGCCGTCCGCCCGCTTCCCGCACCACTTCCAAATCAACCCATCTCACGCCGCGCCGCCAGCCTGTTCCTAGCGCCTTCATCGCCGCCTCTTTTGCGGCAAACCGCCCCGCGTACCGTTCGTACTTGTTCTTAAACTGCTCGCAGTATTCTCGTTCTTTCGGGGTATAAATCCGTCTCAGAAACACTTCGCCATACCGCTCAATCGCCCGTTGGATGCGCTCCACTTCCGCAATATCCACTCCCATCCCGATTATCAATGTCCGCCTCCACTTGGAGTGCGGCAGCTTGCTTGCCCTGAGCCTCGAAGGGCTGCCGCTTTTCCGGCCGCGCCGGACCAAAATTCATCCGCCACTGATCTTGCATCCCGCGCATGGATACGCGCCTTCCGCTTAGGATTATACTTGTAAGATTGTGGCCACCACGAAAACACGACCGGCAAAGCGCAGCGTCCGGCAACGCCCCAAGCTAGGACAGACACTCCCGTCTGTGTCTTCCAACCGACCAGACTCGAAGTGGACCGAGCGAAATGTGTGCGGCATCCGAATCCTCCAAGTCCCCGAGCTGGCCAAACTCCCCTGGCTAGTCCACGGCTTTAGCACCAAGCTCGGCGGCGTCAGCCCGCTCGAAGGCGGGAGAGTCCTCAATCTCGGTTTCACCGAATGGGACACCAAAGAAAACGTCCTAGAAAACCGCAGCCGCTTCCAATCCGCCCTCGGCACTGCGGACCTGAAACTCATCTCCCTGAAACAAATCCACTCCGATGTAGTCCATCTCTTCAACTCCGCGCCTTCCGAAACTTGCCAGGGCGATGCCTTAGCCACCAACCGCCCCGGCCTCCTCCTCGGCGTCCAAACCGCCGATTGTGTTCCGATCCTCCTAGTCGACCCGAAAAAGCGCGCCGTCGTCGCCATCCACGCCGGCTGGCGCGGCACCCTCGCCCGCATCGTCGTCAAGGCCATCGGCAAAATGCAAATGCAATACAAATCCAACCCCGCCGACCTCCTTGCCGCCATCGGCCCATCCATCGGCGGCTGCTGCTACGAAGTGGGCACCGAAGTCGCCACCCAGTTTCTTTCCCAGTTCGCCGAAGCCCCCCAATGGTTCGACGAATTTCGCACCGGCGACGAACCCAATCCGATCCAGTGGCTCAACAGGATGCCGCCCGGCCACCAGCCCCCGCCCAAGAACGTCCTTCTCGACCTCCGCAAAGCCAATCGCGCCCAACTCCTGGGCGCCGGCCTCCGTGCCTCCAACATCTTCGTCAGTGACCTCTGCACCCCCTGCCGCCGCGATCTCCTTTTCAGCTACCGCAAAGAAGGCCCCCAAGGCGGCCGCCTCCTGTCCGTCATCGGCCTTCTCACCTGATCCGTCAGCCCAGCCGCTTACTATTGCAGTGTAACACGATATTCGTGTACACTAAATCAGTGAAAAATATAACTCTAAGCGCCGACCCCGATCTCATCGAAAAGGCCCGCCAGGTTGCCAAGTCCGAGCGTAAAACCCTCAACGCTGCCTTCCGCGAATGGCTCGCATCCTACGCGTCCCGCAAGGGTGACGTCGAGGCCTACCGCGCTCTTATGCGCCGTCTCAGCCACATCGACGCTGGTCGCAAGTTCACTCGCGAAGAGATGAATGAACGATAACTCTTTTATTGACACCAACATTTTTGTTTACTCTGTTTTGCCAGGTGAGCCGCAAAAGAAAGCCCACGCTTTGGATCTGATCGACCGCGCGATCTCCACGGGCAAGGGTGTTATTAGCTATCAAGTTGTTCAGGAATTCCTTAGTGTTGCCCTTCGCCACTACGCGCAACCGATGTCTATCGCTGAATGCGAGGAATACCTTTCGACAGTTTTTCGGCCGCTTCTAGCCGTCCACTCTTCTCAATCGCTGTACATTCATGCGCTCAACCTGACCCGTCGGCACTCCCTCTCTTGGTATGATTCCCTGATCGTCGCCGCCGCCCTCGAAGCCAACTGCCGAATCCTCTATACCGAAGATCTCCAGCACGGCCAGAAGTTTTCGGACTTGCGCGTAGTCAACCCTTTCGCGTGAGGTTTACTCCCGCAGCTGCCATGCTGTGGGCGGTTATGGTTAACTAAACCGACTTACGCTCTCTTTTATGGCGGACTGACCGCTGACAGGGGAGCATCGTCGATCTGCAGCAGCGCCAGTTGCCCGCAGGCGGCCATCACATCCCGTCCGCGCGAGTAGCGCACAAACGCCGGTACGCCGCGGTCCACCAGAATCCGGCGGAACTCCTCGATTCGCTCCGGCGTGGATTCGCGGTAGGGAAGTTCTCCCGGATTCCAGGGGATTAAGTTTACTTTTACGCTTTTGAGCGGCGCCAGCAACCGCACCACGCGCCGCGCATCTTCTGCCGCGTCGTTCAGTCCGCCGAGCATTACGTATTCAAATGTCAGGTGTTCCCACGTGCGCAGCGGATATTCCTTGCAAGCGTTCATCAGCATTGCAAGCGGGTACTTCTTGTTGATCGGCATCAGCGCATCGCGCTGCTCGTCGTTCGATGCGTTCAAGGAAATCGCCAGCTTCGGACGCACCTTCTCGTGCGCCAGCCGCTCGATTCCCGGCACTATCCCGCTCGTCGAAAGCGTCACATGCTTCGGCGAGATTCCCATCCCGTCCGGGTCGAGCATAATGCGCACCCCCGCCATCACCGGCTCGAAATTCAGAAGCGGTTCGCCCTGCCCCATCAGTACGATATTTGTTTGCGGTGCGAGTTCGGCCTTGTGCTCTTCGAGCGGCAACAACACTTGCGCCAGAATCTCTCCCGCCGTCAGGTTTCGGATCAATCCTAGTTGCGCTGTCAGGCAGAAATGGCAATCCACCGCGCAGCCCGCCTGCGTCGAAACGCAAATCGTCTGCCGCCCCTCGCTCGGCATGAACACAGCTTCGACCGACGCCGGCTTCTGCAAGCGGCCTGCTCTTTCTTTTCCGCTTCTCTCTGCGTTCTCTGCGGCCTCTGCGCTCCCTACGTTAATTTCTTTTTCTTCCCTAGCTGCGCTCAAACCGAACAAATACCGCACCGAACCGTCCGCCGAAGCAAATCTCTGCTTCACTTCCGGCAACGTTACGCGCGCTTCCCTGGCCAGCCGTTCCCGCAGCATCGCCGGCAGATTGGTGATTCCTGCGAGATCAAATTTCCGCTCCCCATACAGCGCATGATAAATCTGCCCGCCTCGGTAGGACGGTTCGCCCAACGACGCGCAAAACTCGCGCAATTCTTCTTTCGATTTGCCTAGAAGTTCCGTAGCCATGAAAGTTTCGGCAGCAATTGAAAATTCCTTCGCTTTCATCTTAACACGCAGCTCTCAGCCCCTCCGCTGCACCCACGCTTCAAATGGCGCTATAATCCTTTGGCAATCCCCGCTTTCACCGGATTGCACTACCGCATGCTTCGCGGCCGCTTAAGAATCGGAGGCGCCTGATGGCACAACACGTCGCAGTCGAACAACTCAGCATCACCGATTGGGTCAAAGGCCTCGCCGCTATCCCCGGGCGCGATTTCACCCTCGAAAACGTCCAAGACTACATCATCCGTCACTCGGCGCGCCCGGAGACGCTCGACAAGTACTGCTATTTTTCGAAGGGCAACTACACGCGCAACCTCATCTTCAAGAACGAAGTCTTCGAGTGCATGACCATTTGCTGGGAGGTCGGCCAGGCCAGCCGCGTTCACAACCATCGCGATCAAAACTGCTGGATGTCCGCGCCCATTGGCCGGCTGAAGGTCCAGAATTTCCGCGTGGAGGATCGCAATGCTGCGCACGGCACGTGCCGTATTGTCCCCACAGACATCTACGAAATGGACGCCGCCCATCCCGCCTACGTCAACCCTCTCGAGCCCGTCCACCAGGTTTTGAATCTCAAGGAATTCAACGAACGTGCGGTCAGCATTCACGTGTACTCGAAGCCGTTCGACACTTGCGAGGTCTACCTTCGCGAAAAAGGCACCTACGGCGATGTCCCCCTGCACTACACCAGCGAATACGGCAAGCTAAACCCCGCCGAAAAACTTTTGTAGCGCCGGCCTCAGGCCGGCTTCTCTCTTTTTCCTGTTGTCGAAAGATTTAAATTAGCAACCCGATTGCTTCCGTTTCTCGTTTCCGCCCCGCCTGTGTCACAATAATTAAATGGCCACCGAAACGCGCGACATTCAGAAGCACGTTTTGCCCAACGGCCTCGTGGTCATCACCGAGACCATGCCCCACGTGCGCTCCGTCTCCGTCGGCGTGTGGGTCCGCAACGGCTCCCGCCGCGAAGTTCCCGAAGAGAACGGTCTGGCCCACTTCATGGAACACATGGTTTTCAAGGGCACGGAGCGCCGCTCCGCCGAAGCCATCGCCCGTGAAATGGATTCCGTCGGCGGCATGCTCGACGCCTTCACTTCCAAGGAACAAATTTGCTTTAACGCCAAAGTTCTGGATGAGCACCTGCCCATCGCCTTTGATGTGATCGCCGATCTGGTGCTCCGGCCAAAATTCGATTCCGAAGACGTGAAGAAGGAGCGGCAGGTCGTCCTCGAAGAAATCAAGATGGACCTGGACAATCCGGAATATCTGCTCCACGAGATTTTCACGCGCGGTTTCTGGCCGCAACATTCGCTTGGCCGCCCGATTCTCGGTACTCCCGACACCGTGAAAGCATTCAATCGCGATTCACTGTTTACGCGGTTTCGTGACTGGTTCGCGCCGGATCATTTGGTCGTGACCGCCGCCGGCAACGTTACTCACGAGCAGGTTCTGGAATTGGTGCAGCGCGAATTCGGCCACATGAACCCGACCGGTCCCGCTGAAAGCAACGGCGCTCCGCGCACGGAAGCGCCCATCCACCTTGAAGCCAAGCGCGATCTCGAGCAGGTGCATCTCTGCATCGGCGTTCCGTCGGTTCCGCTGGGCCACGAAGACCGTTTCGCTGTCGCCGTCCTCAACAATCTTCTGGGCGGCGGCATGTCCTCGCGGTTGTTCCAGAACATTCGCGAAAAGCAGGGCCTTGCTTACGCGGTCTTCAGCGAACTCACGCCCTATTCCGACGCCGGAATGATGACCGTTTATGCCGGCACCGCCGCGGAAACCGTTGGCCAGGTCATCGATCTCACCATCCAGGAATTTCGCGCCTTGAAGGAATCACCCGTCCCTGAAGAAGAGTTGCGCCGCTCGAAGAATCACCTGAAGGGTTCGCTGATGCTTTCGCTCGAATCGACCAGCTCGCGCATGTCCAATCTCGCGCGCCAGGAACTGTATTTCGGCCGCTTCTATTCGCTCGACGAAATTCTTGCCGGAATCGAAGCCGTCACCCACGAAGAACTCCAATCCCTTGCGCAGCGCTATTTTCAGGCCGGCCTGATCGCCGTCACCGTCCTCGGCCCCCTAAACGGCTTCACCCTCGACCGCTCTCGCCTGGCCTGCTAGGTCGGCCGTAAGAGCTTCAGGCAACTGCCAGCTCAAGAGCATCTGCGATTACTGGCGCAATCGCATATTCGAGATGTAATACGCGTCGAGGATTCCCCGCACGTGACTTTGAGGAAGCGTGGACGAGCAGCGGCCGCATGGCTAGGAGACCGCCGCGAGGGGTTAAGCAATCCACTGGATCAACCTTCGTTGAAAGATCGTGGAGCATTTCGTCCGTGAGCACACCCAGCGTGTGAGTTTTGGGTAGGACGCGCAATGGTCCATTCTCAGCCGTCGAATCGTCGAGGTGAAGGCGGAGTGCTAGCACCTGGCTTAACGCATCTGCCGGGGCATGCGCATAGGTCACGCCATCCTTTACTGACCAGGGGCCCCATCCGGGTGCCTCGCGACGGTCTCGCAATGGCAACGCCGTGTCCTGATGCCACACTACCAGCCAATTTGCCGTTGGCGATTTATCGAACAGCGTTGCGCGGAACGGAAACGCTTCTTCACCCAGAACTTTTTTTGCGATTTCCATAAGCCTCGAATCCTGAGCCACAGCGGCAACACCCGGCAGTCTCATGGCATGGCGAACGCCAGCCCTGGTGCGAGGCAGACCCGCGCCGGTAACTTCCTCAAGCAGCGCGTCAATCTCCTTTGACGCCAGAATTTGCGGAATTATCGCGAAACCCTGTTCTTGTATCGGCTCTAGCCAACCCAAAGATTTTCCCCGTCCATGGACTTGGAGCATTCCTCATTTCCAGGAAATGCTAGTGCTGCGTGGCGTGGTCGGCGTTGACGGCGGCACCGATGACGCCGACCTCGTCGGAAGTTGGCACGACCTCGAAGTGGCTGCCTTGCAGCGGACTCATTTTCACCATTTCGAGCAGCAGGCGGTCCAGCAGCCCGGCGTCAATGAATCGCACCTCGGGTCCGGTGACGAAAAAGGTTCCCGGGCCTTCCATGTGCACACTAGTGGCGGTAGCGGCGGCCAGCGCCCGGTGGCACAGCATGACGAATTCCTTGCAGCGCGCGTCGCCCGCGCGGGCGTTCTCGAAAACTTCCTCTGGCTCGAGATCCATGAATCGCAGCCGCATGGAGCGGCGCCCGAGAATTCCTTCGAGATGGCCTTTGCCGCCGCAGCCGCAGAAGTTTTCCTTGGGATCCAGCGTGACGACGGAATGCCCGCCTTCCCAGATCCCTTCCCGGGAAGGGAAGCGGCCGAAGCCGATGCCGTTGCCGATGGTCCACACGCGGAACAGTTTGTCCAGTTTGCCTCGCGTGGCGGCAATTCCCGCGGCCATCACGTCGGCATCATTAAAAACGCGGACCTGGGTTCCGGCGAGCTTTCCGGTTAGCGCGGAAGACAAGGCCGCTTGCAAGGCAAATCCTTTGGCCTGATGCAGGTTTGGAGAATCCTCGACGACGCCGTTCCGGATGATGCCGGGAAAGCCGATCCCGATCGCGGCGATTTTTTCTCCGCTCGAGACTTTTTCGACCTGCTGACGAATGCTGTCCACGATGCTCTCCGCGGGCATCGATTGGAGAGGGTCCAGCGATTGTGGTTTCTCCGGGAAGAGATTGAGCGCGCCGAGCACCCTGTGGTTCTCCACGAGGCCGACGGCGATGTGTTCCATGACCAGTACACCAACTGTCCTGCGCATCATGCTCCTGCCAATCTTAAGTAGTCGAAGATTCGGGCAATCGACTCCTCACTCGGACGCGATTACGTCCTGACCAGTTTGTTCAGACCATTGAATGCGGCGGCTTTGTAACACTCCGCCAACGTCGGATAATTGAAAACGGTATCGACGAAATATTCCACCGTGCCTTTCAGCGCGAAAACCGCCTGCCCGATGTGCAGCAGCTCCGAAGCACCTTCACCGATGATGTGCACGCCCAGCAGCGCCTTGGTGGTGGGATCGAAAAGGAGTTTCAAGCGGCCGGTGGTGTCACCGCGAATCTGGCCCCGGGCGATTTCGCGGAAAAAAGCCATTCCAACTTCGTACGGGATGCCTTCGTCGGTGAGCTGCTCTTCCGTCTTTCCGATAAACGAGATTTCGGGAATGGTGTAAATCCCGTAGGGATAATTCGCGCGATTCGAATTCGTCGGAATGCCAAACGCTCTGGCGGCGGCGATGCGCCCTTGTTCCATGGAAACCGAACCGAGGCTGGGAAACCCGATAACGTCTCCAACGGCGTACACATGCGGCTGTTTGGTCTGGTAATTTTCATCGACGGGGATGCGCCCGCGCGAATCGGCCTCCAGACCGCCAGCCGCGAGGTTCAGCTCATCCACGTTGCCTTGGCGTCCGACCGCATAGAGCAGCGCATCACCGGTGACTTTCTTCTTGCTTTTCAGATTCGCCACGACTGTGTGATCCGGTGTTTCCTCGACGCTCTCGACTTCCTCATTCAGCCGCAGCGTGACGCGGCGGTCCCGCAAATGGTAACAAAGCGCCTCGACCATCTCGGCATCGGCGAATTCCAGCAAGCGTGGACGCTTTTCAATCAGCGTGACGCGCACGCCCAGCGTGGCGAACATGCACACATACTCGACGCCGATGACTCCGCCGCCCACCACGATCATGGCCTTGGGAATCACCGGCATCTTCAGGATTTGATCGCTGTTGATGATGGTCGTGTCGTTGAAGGGGACGAGGGGCGAGACGGCAGGTTTCGTGCCTGTGGCGATAACGACGTTGTCCGCTTCAAACTCGGTTTGTCCGCGCGAACTCGTCACTTGCATGTGGTGAGGATCGATGAAGCTGGCGGTTCCCGTGATGACTTCGATGCCGTTGCGGGAAAGCTGGGCGCGGGTCACATCGATCTCGGTCTTGATGACGTTGAGAGCGCGAAAGGAGAGATCGGCCATGGTGATCTGTTCCTTGACGCGATAGTTGACCCCGTAGATGCTTTGGTATTGGTAGCCGGAAAGATGCAAGACCGCTTCTCGGATGGTTTTGCTGGGAATCGTGCCGGTATTGATGGCGGTTCCTCCGATGACTTCCAGCTTTTCAATGAGCGCGGCGCGCTTGCCGAATTTCGCCGCTTGGATCGCGGCGCGCTGGCCTCCCGGCCCGGAACCAACCACGATGAGATCGTACTTTTCCATGGTTCGCCGCGGGAGTATATCACCGTTGCAATCGCCGAGTCCTTGTTGACGCGCGAGCGGCGCTCTGCCATCATTTTGGAAATTTGTTTGTGTTGCAACTGGGGAGAAAACGATCGGCTTGCGGGTATCCATTTTGGCGTCGGGCAGCTCGGGCAACATCACTTTGCTCGAGACCGAGCGGACCCGACTCCTCATTGACGCAGGCCTGGGCAAGCGCGAAACGCTGGCGCGGCTCGCGGCGGTCGAGCGAACCGTCGAGCACATCGACGGCATCCTCATCACCCACGAACATACTGACCACTGTAACGGTCTTCCGCAGATGCTGGGCTTGTGGAAAGCGCCGCTTTACGTGACCGAACCGACTCTGGGAGCGATGCGGCGGATGCTTCCGCGAACTTTCGGCAAGCGGCTTAAACGCGTGGAAAGCATCCAGCCGGGCCAACATTTTACGGTTGGCGACATTGATGTCCACGCATTTGCCATTCCTCATGATGCCGCTGACCCCATCGGGTTTACGTTCCGCTCGAATGGGGCGAAGATGGCGATCGTTACCGACCTCGGCTACATGCCAGAATTGGTCAAGGTTCATCTGCGAGGCGCGGACTGCCTGGTCCTCGAATCCAATCATGATCTAGATATGCTCAAGGTGGGGCCGTATCCGTGGCAAGTGAAGCAGCGCGTGCTGAGTCGTACCGGGCATCTTTCCAATCACGCGGTAAGCGAATATCTTTGCGACCCTGATGGGTTCGATGCGGTTGCGCGCTATCTAGTGCTCGCCCACGTTTCGCAGGAAAACAACAATCCCGATCTTGTGCGCATCTCCGCCGAAGAAGCGCTGAAGCGCCGTCCCGTCGAGTCGGCCTTCACCGGGGAACTGCTGGTGGCTTCCCAGCACGTGCCTCTCAAGCCCTTGGAGTTGTAGAGTTTACCCGGGAGATCCTGCATCATTTTTGGGAATGTAACTCCTTGAGATTTCATTCGCTTTTAGCGCGAAGCTCCGCTAAACTCATATTGTCTTGGTAGAGGTGCGGAGGCCATGAGTAGCCGGGCGGCGGTTCCGAGCAGCTTCGGATGCCCGCGCAAAAGGGGCTCTTCTTTCGACCGGTAAGGTCCGAGGAAGCGTTTTATGTCCGCCGAAATCGCTGTGGTAGCTGAAACCGGAGCGGTTGGGGAACAGGTCCAAGGCCTGTTCACTGTCGTCCGTTGTACGCCGTCCGCTTTGCGGACGGATACGAACCGGATGAAGCGCTATCGAGAGGCGGCAGCCCCGATTTGTATCTTCGCGGTTCCTTCCTTTCGTTGCGTTCATCCAGAAAAACTTGATGCGAATGAATCTTTTCGAGCTGACACGCGCGCTGGTGGACATCGAGTCGACCACCAACCACGAAAAAAACGTTGGGGACTATCTCTTCGCGCATTTGTCCGCGCTGGCCGCGCGCCACAACGGCCAGCTCGAACGCATTCCTGCTGAGCCCAACCGCGACAATATCTTCGTTTTCTGGGGCGAGCCGGTTGTTACGCTCACCACGCACATGGACACCGTTCCCCCGTTCTTTGGTTCGCGGGAGGATGGCGATTTCATCTGGGGCCGCGGATCGTGCGATGCGAAGGGGATTATCGCGGCAATGATCGCGGCGGCGGAAAAACTGCTGGCCGCGGGCACGCGCAATCTGGGATTACTTTTTGTAGTTGGGGAAGAACGCAACAGCGCTGGAGCAAGAGCAGCCGCGGCAACTCCGCGCGGCTCGCGCTTCCTGATCAACGGCGAGCCTACCGAGAACCGCCTTGCGCTCGGTTCCAAAGGCGCGCTGCGCTACGAAATCACGGCGCACGGAAAACTCGCGCACTCCGCCTATCCCGAACTCGGGCATTCCGCGATTCACACGCTACTGGACGTGCTCCATGACATTCGCCAGATTCCGCTGCCGCATGGCGCGTTGCTGGGCGGCAGCACGCTGAATATCGGCACCATCGACGGCGGCCGCGCCCCGAACGTCGTGGCCGATGAGGCCGAAGCGGAAATCATGTTTCGCACGGTTGGCGATCCCACTAAGACACGCGAAGCCGTCTCCGCTGCTATCGCTGGCCGCGCCGAGGCGCGCGAGGTCTTCTACACGCCAGCGCTGCAATTGACTAAGGTCGATGGATTGCCGACAACCGTGGTGGCCTTCACGACGGACATACCCAGTTTTGAAGGGACCTGGGGGCAGCCTTTCCTCATTGGACCGGGCAGCATTCATGTCGCGCACACCGCGGAGGAGCGCGTCTCCAAGAGGGAATTGTCGGATGCGGTCGACATCTATGCGCGCATGGCGGCGCAACTTCTCGCGACCGGACGAAGCGGCGCATGAGCCTCGGCCTCGCCATTGTCGGTTGCGGAAAGATGGGCCGGCTCATCGAGCAGCTTGCGCCTACGCATGGATTTGAGGTGCGCGCGAAATTCGATGGCCGGAACAACGTTCACGCCCAGGCGCTCTCGCACGAAACGCTGCGCGGCGTCGATGTGGCTGTGGATTTCACGGCGCCCCACGCGGCGCCTGAAAATATCCGCCGCCTTGCAGTGCTGGGTATCAACACCGTCGTGGGCACCACCGGCTGGCTCGAGCAACTACCGTCCGCGCGCGAAGCGGTCGAGCAAAGCAAGACAGGTTTAGTCTGGGCGCCGAATTTTTCCGTGGGAGTGAATCTTTTCGCTCAGGCCGTTGCCCATGCGGCGGCGCTGTTTGCCAAACATTCCGAATATGAAGCGTGGGGATGGGAGATTCATCACTTCGAAAAAAAAGACGCGCCTTCGGGGACGCTCAAGAAACTTGCGGAAGAAATGCGCGCGGTGGGTTACGAGCGGCCCGTCAGCCTCAGCGCGAATCGCGCCGGCGCGCATCCCGGCACGCATGAGATTGGTTTTGATTCAGTTGGGGACACGATCACGCTGCGGCATACGGCGCGAAACCGGGAAGGGTTTGCACGCGGCGCGCTGCAAGCCGCGCGGTGGATTGCGGGCAAGAAAGGGTTTTTTGAATTCAAGGAGATCCTCAACGAGTTGGGTTAAGGGATCTCCGGCTAGGCGGCTTGACGGCCGCCGAGTTTGGATTTGGGCAGTAAGACGTCTGGGTAGAAAAGGAGAAACACCATGTTTACGGGCACCGGCACTGCGCTTGTCACTCCATTTCGTCGCGATGGATCGCTGGACGAAGCAACGCTCGAGGCTTTGGTCAAGCGGCAGATTGACGCAGGGATCGATTTTCTCGTGCCCTGCGGCACAACGGGCGAGAGCCCGACGCTGACGCACGAAGAACATCTTCGCGTTGTCCAAATCACTGTTGAGCTTGCTAAAGGAAGGGTCCCAGTCCTTGCTGGAGCCGGAGGCTATAATACGGCCGAGGTTATCGCACTCGCGCGCGAGCTTGCCGAGGTTGGCGCGGATGGCATTCTTTCCGTCACACCTTATTACAACAAGCCGACGCAGGAAGGGCTTTTCCAACACTATCGGGCCATCGCTGAAGCCATTTCGCTGCCTATCATTCTTTACAGCGTGCAGGGCCGCACCGGTGTCAACATCGAGCCGGGCACGGTGAAGCGCCTCGCCGAAACCGAAAACATCGTGGGAATCAAGGAAGCGTCCGGCAACGTTTCGCAGATGGCGGCGATTCTCAACGCCGTGCCGGAAGAGTTCATCGTGCTCTCCGGCGACGATGCCATCGCGCTGCCAGTCATTTCGCTCGGCGGCCGCGGCGTAATCTCCGTGGTTTCGAACGAAATTCCCGGAGAAATGTCGCAGCTAACGCGGCTCGCGCTTCGCGGTGACTTTGCAGGGGCGCGCGCGATTCACCGGCGCTATCATTCGCTGATGGAAATAAACTTTGTGGAATCCAATCCCATTCCTGTGAAGGCCGCGATGGCGGGAATGGGCTTGCTCGAAGCGGTATGGCGCTTGCCACTGGTGGCGCCGAAAGCGGAAAATCAAGCGCGCATCCGGGCCGTGCTCGAAGCGCTCG
>Ga0210405_10002615_pt1 | contig 18541 bp, 15 predicted proteins | sample IncBWH11MmetaG_FD_155492 | JGI IMG/M metagenome (GOLD analysis project Ga0210405, IMG submission 155492) | Forest soil microbial communities from Barre Woods Harvard Forest LTER site, Petersham, Massachusetts, United States - Inc-BW-H-11-M | ecosystem: Environmental > Terrestrial > Soil >... | reverse complement strand
GTGGTCTAACCGGAAGTGAAGATGACGCGCCGTTCATGAGGGCATGAGGGGCCGGCTTGTTGCGCACCACCTGGAAAATCCAAGCGTGGAGCACAGCGGGCTCGAGGCTGCGGCCAAAAAACCGGAGATTCGCATAAGGTATATTATGGAATATTTATCGGCGATGTTTCACTTCACGTACCAAGTAGCAAAATCAACTACTTAGTTTCCAATTCACAGCCCCAATTTGAACTGTTCACTTGGGAACTGACTCCCCGCCTGCGGCATATTAGGATCGGAACTGCAAAACCCTACGGCTTAGGACCCGTATGCAGGAGATGGTGTCATGCTGCGTCGCCGTTTCAAACAAACCCAACCCCTTGAAAAACGTCTTGCCGAAGAAGCGAAGCACCTACGCGAAGAAGCCAAATTGCTTCCACCCGGAGCTCTACGCGAGGAACTCATCCGCAAAGCCAGACATGCCGAAACAGCTTCTCATCTGAACGAGTGGCTCACGTCACCCGGCCTGCGCCCTCCCGAGTGATCATTTAGGCTTCCGTGGCTTCACCACGGATTTGAAGGCCCGATCCGCACCCTTGGCGGTCTCATCCGCCTCAACCTCTTTGGCTGCTTCTGGAAAGCGCTTGTACTGCTCCGGGTCGTCTTGTTTCCTTCAGTCTGAGTCTTTTTTGGTTTCGTCACGGCTGACCCCCAAACATGTCCGGGGTTGTCGGTGGCCTCGGCTTCTTGGGCATAGGTTTCGGCTTGCAGATGACCAATGGCTTGCCGTCCTGATCTCGGAAGGCCTTGGTATTTTCGTCGAAAGCGGGCAATAAGCCGGCCGAGGTGGCTGATGACCCGGCGGCACCGGGTCCGTACGATGCAATCAAGAATAATCAGGGAGACAATTCGATGGGCTTTTCGCGACGGACGTTATTGAAGGCATCCGCAGCCTCTGCGGTGATGGGTAGCGTAGGCGCGCCGTTTGTCGCGCGGGCCCAGCAAGCCGAATTCAGCTACAAGTTTGCCAATAACCTGCCGGATACGCACCCCCTGAACATTCGCTCCAGGGAAATGGCCGCGGCGATCAAGACCGAGACCAATGGCCGCTTCGACCTGCAGATTTTCCCGAACAACCAGCTCGGCGCTGACACGGACGTGTTGAGTCAGCTGCGTTCCGGCGGCGTCGAATTCTTCACAATGTCCGGCCTGATCCTGGCGACCCTGGTGCCGGCCGCCTCGATCAACGGGATGGGTTTTGCCTTCCCGGATTATCCGACGGTCTGGAAGGCCATGGATGGCGACCTCGGGGCCTTCGTGCGCAGAGAGGTTGCCAAGGCCAATATCGTGGCATTCGAAAAGATTTGGGACAACGGCTTTCGGCAGACCACCTCCTCGACCAGGCCCATCAACGGACCCGGCGATTACAAGGGCTTCAAGATTCGGGTCCCGGTGTCGCCGCTGTGGACCTCGATGTTCAAGGCATTCGACGCAGCGCCCGCTTCGATTAATTTCAACGAAGTCTATTCGGCACTGCAGACCAAGATCGTAGAAGGTCAGGAAAATCCGCTGGCATTGATTTCCACAGCGAAGCTGTACGAGGTGCAGAAGTACTGTTCGCTCACCAACCACATGTGGGACGGCTATTGGTTCCTGGCCAACCGCCGCGCCCTGGAAGCGCTGCCGTCGGATGTGCGAACGATCGTGGAAAAGAACGTCAATGCCGCAGCGCTCAAGGCCCGCGCCGATACCGAGAAGCTCAACGCGACGGTTCGCGAAGATCTTGCGAGCAAAGGGTTGACCTTCAACCAGCCTGATGTCGCGCCTTTCCGCGAGAAGCTGCGTTCGGCCGGGTTCTATTCCGAATGGAAGGGAAAATACGGCGACGAAGCGTGGGCGATCCTGGAGAAATCCGTCGGCAAACTGTCGTAACAGGCTGATCAAGGGACGATAATGGCTCACGCCGATGCGACGCAGGCGGCCGGCGAGGTGGTGTCCCCTCGCCGCCGTTCCCTTGCGGTGACGCTTGAAGCCTGGCTCGGAATGTTCGTCGAGATTCCGGCGGCATTGCTGGTCGTCGCCGAGATCGTCACCTTGTTTGCAGGCGTCGTTTCACGCTACGGCCTGCAACAACCGCTGATCTGGTCGGATGAACTGGCATCGATCCTGTTCCTCTGGCTGGCGATGCTTGGCAGTGTGGTCGCATTTCGTCGCTCCGAACATATGCGGATGACGGCCGTCGTCGCCAATGCGAAGCCTGCCACGCGGGCCTATCTCGATGTCGTGGCGACCTGCGCCGCGCTGGCCTTCTTGCTGCTGATCGCAGGCCCCGCTTGTCAATACGCCTACGAAGAAAGCTTCATCACCACGCCGGCGTTGCAAATATCCAACACCTGGCGGGCGGCGGCGTTGCCGGTCGGCGTCTGCCTGATGGGTCTGTTTGCATTGCTGCGGCTGCTGCGCCTCGGCGATAGCAGGCTCGTGCTGCAGGCGGCGCTGTCGGTTGCGCTGCTGGTCGCGGTATTCTGGCTGGCGACGCCGTGGTTGCGTCCGCTCGGCAATATCAATCTGGTCATTTTCTTTGTCGGCGTGGTCGGCGTCTGCGTCTTTGCCGGCGTACCGATCGCGTTTGCATTCGGGCTTGCGATTTTCGGATACCTTGCACTGACCACGCGCACGCCGCTGATGGTGCTGGTCGGACGCATGGACGAGGGCATGAGCCACCTGATCCTGCTTGCGGTGCCGCTGTTCATCTTTCTCGGATTGCTGATTGAGATGGCCGGCATGGCGCGCGCGATGGTGGCGTTTCTGGCAAGCCTGCTCGGCCATGTGCGCGGTGGCCTCAATTACGTGCTGGTCGGCGCCATGTATCTGGTGTCAGGCATTTCCGGGTCAAAGGCCGCCGACATGGCGGCCGTGGCGCCGGTGCTGTTCCCGGAGATGAAGCAGCGCGGCGCCCGGCCCGGCGATCTCGTCGCCCTGCTCGCGGCGACCGGCGCGCAGACCGAGACCATCCCGCCGAGCCTTGTCCTGATCACGATCGGCTCGGTGACAGGCGTTTCGATTTCGGCGCTGTTTACCGGCGGGCTTCTGCCCGGCATCGTTCTGGCCATCACGCTGTCGGCGCTGGTGTGGTGGCGCTATCGCGGCGAAGACCTTAGCCAGGTCAAGCGCGCCAGCGGTTCCGAGATCGTTCGCACCTTTGTGGTCGCCCTGCCCGCGCTGGCGCTGCCGTTCGTGATCCGCGCCGCGGTGGTGGAGGGCATTGCGACCGCGACCGAGGTCTCCACCATCGGGATCGTGTACGGCTTCATCGTCGGTCTGCTGATCTACCGCCAGTTCGACTGGCGTCGGTTGATGCCGATGCTGATAGAAACAGCCTGCCTTTCCGGCGCGATCCTGTTGATTATCGGCACCGCAACCGGCATGGCCTGGGGCTTGACCCAATCCGGTTTCTCGCGCGCGCTGGCCGCCGCAATGACCGGCCTGCCCGGAGGTTCGGCGGCCTTTATCGCGGTATCGATCCTGGCATTCACGGTGTTAGGCAGCGTGCTGGAGGGTATTCCGGCGATCGTGCTGTTCGGCCCGCTATTGTTTCCCATCGCGCGTGCCGTCGGGGTTCACGAGGTGCATTATGCGATGATCATCATCCTGGCGATGGGTATTGGACTGTTCGCCCCGCCGTTCGGAGTGGGATATTATGCAGCCTGCGCCATCGGACGCGTCGACCCCGCCGAGGGCATTCGCCCGATCTGGGGCTATCTGCTGGCGCTGATGGTCGGTTTGATCATCGTGGCGATCTTTCCGTGGATCTCGATCGGGTTCCTCTAGTTGTTAGGGTTTGGAAGGTGACCGATGAGTGGGAACCAAAACCAGTACAGCATCGGCTTGGAGAAAACGCCCGCCAATTTCGTGGCCTTGACGCCGCTAAGCTTCCTGGCACGCACGGCGGCGGTCTATCCGAACCACACCAGCACCGTTTACGAAGGCCGCGTTTTCACCTGGGCGCAGACTTATGCGCGCTGCCGGCAGTTTGCGTCGTATCTCGCGGGCCGAAACATCGGTCCCGGCGATACGGTCGCGGCCATGCTGCCGAATATCCCGGCGATGAACGAGCTGCATTTCGCGGTCCCGATGGCGGGCGCCGTGCTCAACGCGCTCAACATCCGGCTTGATGCGGCCTCGATCGCGTTCCAGCTCGATCACGGCGGCGCGAAGATCATCCTGGTCGATCCGGAATTTTCGGGCGTGATTGGGGAGGCGCTGACGCTGATGAAGGGCGAAAGGCCCGCTGTCATCGACGTCGACGACAAGGCTTTCGCGGGTGGAAAGCGGATCGGCGAGATCGAATATGAAGAAGCGCTGTCGCAGGGCGACGAAGGTTTCGTCGCCCGTTTGCCGCCGGACGAATGGGCTGCCATCGCGCTGAGCTACACCTCGGGCACAACTGGAAATCCCAAGGGCGTGGTCACGCATCACCGGGGCGCCTACCTGAACGCCGTCAGCAACATCCTCGCCGCAAATTTCGGCCAGCATCCGGTCTATTTGTGGACGCTGCCGATGTTCCATTGCAACGGCTGGTGCTTTCCCTGGACGATCGCGGCGGCGGCCGGCGTCAATGTCTGCCTGCGCAAGGTCGATCCCACGCGGATTTTTGATTTGATCGCAAAACACGGCGTTACCCACATGTGCGGGGCGCCGATCGTCTACAACACGCTGATCAACGCGCCAGATGCGCCGAAAAGATCGGCCGCGCGCGCCGTGGTAGGTCTCATCGCGGGCGCGGCACCTCCGGTCGCCGTGCTCGAGGGTGCCGAAAGCATTGGGATCAAGCTGACGCATGTCTACGGCCTGACAGAGGTCTATGGCCCTGCCGCGTTTTGCGCGGAACAGCCGGGCTGGGACGAACTGCCCGCCGATCAGCGCGCGCAGCTCAAGCGACGGCAGGGCGTGCCCTACCCGCTGCAGGAAGCCATCACCGTGATCGATCCCGAAACCATGTGCGAGGTGCCGCGCGACGGCGAGACCATTGGCGAGGTGATGTTCCGCGGCAACATCGTGATGAAGGGCTATCTCAAGAACGAAAAGGCGACGGATGAAGCCTTTGCCGGCGGCTGGTTCCACACCGGTGACCTCGGCGTGCTCGACGAACACGGCTATGTCATCATCAAGGATCGCTCGAAAGACATCATCATTTCCGGCGGCGAAAACATCTCCTCGGTCGAGGTCGAAGATGTGCTCTACAAGCATCCCGCCGTGCTGTTTGCGGCCGTGGTGGCGAAACCGGATGCAAAATGGGGCGAAGTGCCCTGCGCCTTCATCGAGCTGAAGGAAAATGCGCAGGCGAGCGAAGCCGAGATCATCGCCTTCTGCCGCGCCCAGATGCCGGGCTTCAAGACGCCGAAGGCCGTGGTATTCGGTCCGATCCCAAAGACATCGACCGGCAAGATCCAGAAGTTCGTGCTGCGCAATCAGGCCAATTCGGCGAAGGCGATTTCGGCGTGAAGTACAAAATGCGAAGCGGGCTTCAGCTCGCCATCGATCGGCTCTCGGCGGCCTTCAGCCAAAGGTTCCACGCGCGATCGATTTGGGTATTGTTGGTGTTTGTTGTCGCAGTTGCCTCGCCTTCCGTCAGGTAGGTTACAGGTCCAAGCTTCATCGCTTCTGTCTGCAGGCGGGCGCCGACTTCGGTGTACACCGCGCGGAACACTGCCTGACGCAGGGTGCTTCCGACCACCGTTGAGCCGTGGCCGCGCATCAGTACCGCGGGGCCCTGATCGAGGCTTTGCGCGAGCGCCGCGCCAAGGCGGCCATCGCTGATCAAGAGATCACTTCCCGGCCCCGCAAAATCGCGGATTTCGAATATCGGTGTCCCCGCGCCAAGAAAGCCGCACATATGGAAGATCGGCTTGAGCTTGGTGCCGGTCACGGCGCTGAACGGGACGACCGCGAGCGAGTGGCTGTGCACGACGGCAACCACATCCGGCCGCTTGCGGTAGATCTCGCCGTGGATGAATCGCTCCAGATAGGGCGCCGGTCCGCCGGTCTTGACCGGAGCGCCGTCGAGATCGAACTCCAGCACGTCCTTTTCGGTCACGAGCGCGGGCGCCATGCTGCGGGCGAGCAGAAAGCGATCGGGCTGATCCGGATGGCGTACGCTGACGTGGCCGAATCCGTCCACCACGCCTTGATCGAACAGAATATGGTTCGCGTCCACCAATTCGCGGATAGCCGCTGAAACCTTCTCGGATGCAGTCTCGGACATGGTGGGCCTCCTTGGTGTCGATCAGCTTGCTCTTGCGCGAAATAGTATGGGCCCATACGATACTTCGCAAGACAGTGCCATCGAACCTCCTGGGGTCTGCGCATGCCGTCCACAGCCACGCGATTGGCATCCGCCCGTCAGCGTTTGGGATTGGTCCAGCACCCGCACGCGCTGACGGACCGCAGCCTCAGCTTCCTCGTGCGGCAAGCCCATCGGTCCTTTGTGGCCAGGCTTGCCGACAGGCTTTTGCCGCAGGGAGTCAGCGTCGCGGAATGGGCCGTGCTTCGCAGGTTGTGGCAGGAGGAAGGGTTCACGCAAGTGGCGCTGGCCGATCGCATGCGGGTCCGGAAGGCATCGCTTACCTCGGTTCTGGCGAGCCTGGAGCGCAAGGGCTTTGTGCGCCGGACAAGGCGCGGGGAAGACCGGCGGAAGTATCACCTCTTTTTGACGAGGCGCGGACGTGACCTCAAGGAGGAGTTGCTCCCGATCGGCGTTGCGATCAACCGAAAGGCGGTTGCCGGCATTGATCCGGCGGATGCGGGCCTGGTGGGGCGCCTTCTGGAAAGGGTCATCGCCAACCTTGAGGGTCCATGACCTGAACAGTTAAAAAGCTGCGGCGTTAGCCGCCGGAAAAAAGCGGGGGAGACGCACCACAGCTTCTCCGCTGCAGACCTGATTTTCGAGGAGCCTTTTATGAGCAAGTTGCAGCTTTCGGTGGTGATCGGCGATTATGATCGGATGCGGCCTCTGGTGGATGGCCAGGTGCAGATCGACGGCGTCGATCCGCAATTCATGCTGCTGGAACCGGAGGAGATCTTCTTTCGCGCCTTCCGGCACGCGGACTTCGATATCTGCGAACTCTCGCTCTCGAGCTACAGCGTCAAGACCGCAGCAGGAACCAGCCCCTATGTTGCCGTGCCGGTGTTCCCGTCCCGCGCCTTCCGCCACACCTCCATCTATGTCCGCACCGATCGGATCAAGTCTCCGGCCGACCTCAGGGGGCGCCGCGTCGGGGTGCCGGAATATCAGCTAACCGCGAATATCTGGGTCCGCCTTTTTCTTGAGGAGGATTATGGAATTCGCCCTTCCGACATCACATGGGTCCGAGGCGGCTATGAGCATCCCGGCCGCGTGGAGAAAATCAATCTCAACCTTCCGGCCGACGTCGTTGTCGAGAATGCAGGCCCGGACGTCACCATTTCCGATCTACTGGCGAACGGTGAGCTCGACGCGGTAATCGGGCCGCGCGCCCCTTCTTGTTTCGACCGTGGTCACCCCAATGTCGGCTATCTCTTCGCCGACCCGCAGCAGACCGCAACCGATTGGTATCGGCGCACCCGCCTTTTTCCCATCATGCACACGCTGGGAATCCGCCGCGCGCTCGTCGAAAAACATCCATGGCTACCGGTCGCGGTCTTCAAGGCATTCGAGCGCTCCAAGGCGATCGCAGTTGCGAAGCTGGCGGATACTTCCGCCACCAAGGTGACGTTGCCCTTTGTCGAGGAGCAATTGCGGGCCGCCCGCCAATTGATGGGCGAAGACTTCTGGGCTTACGGATTGGAGCCGAACCGCCATGTGCTGACCCGTTTCCTGCAACGCCACCACGCCGAGGGGCTCTCGGTCCGATTGCTGGCACCGGAAGAACTGTTCCATCCGGCGTCGCTGGAGCTGCACAAGATTTGAAGCCTGCACGTCGCGAAACAAATTGAAACATATTAGCGAGGCCGGGGAAGCCTCGGTGTTGCGCACCGGCCTCTTTGACTAGATGCCTGCCTTTTACCTTCGTGTAATTAACACGTCACAGTTGGACCATAGCGTCCACGACGCTTCCATTTTTCTTCAGAGGAATCACAACGATGAATGTTCTTAGCAACGCCGCGCACCGCGCGGAGCTGGCCCTATCACTTTTGTCCGGAACTACACTTGTTGGCGCTGCGTTGTTCGGTATTGCTAATCCAACGCCCGCCAGTGCGGATCAGCAATTCTTGAAGCACGGCTCGCTAGTCATCAGCAGCAGCACTTACGACAAAACGCAAGGAGCTGTCGCCACGCTCAAGGTCGGTACGACGCTGCCCAACACGGCGACGGCGACCACCAAGGCAGTCGCGGACAATAATTACGTCAATATTTGGAACAATGCGTCGGTCGATGGCAGCTTCGGCGTGACCTCGGCCATCCAGTTGACCGATATCGACTTGAGCAACGGCAAGGTCTTCCGCTCGATGCGGGTGCCGACCGATCAAATCGTTACCAGCTTTTCGTCCAAATCCGAGCTTGGCCTCCATGTGCTCAACAATTGGCCGTCGGTTAAGGTCGTGTTTGTCGGCTATGCGGGCGCTGCACCAGTTAATGGGCTAAACCCGCCCGCAGTGGGCGTCGGATTTCTCGATGTATCGAATTCCGATGCAGTCGCGGGACAGGATCCGACCAACCCGGTGACCTTCGCCTTCGGGAACACCTACGCCTTTCGCCGCACCATCGCCTCGGTCGATGAGAAGGGCAACATCACTTACACGCCGACCAACGATTACGGCGGCAATAATGGCCGATCTGCCTTGTTAGGGCCGAATGGTCTCTACTACATGGTCGGCAATGCCAACAATGGCAATGCAACGACCTTTGGGCCAAGCAACGGCACGAACCCAGACGTCACCGAGACAACAGGCCTCGAAGTCGTCAATCCGATCGGATCGTCGGTGGTTAACGCGACAATCGCATCGGCCACTTCAGCCGAAGTCGATCCGTTGCTCCAATTCGACTTCACCGGCGGCAAAAAACCCGACAAGCCGGGCAAGGACAACAACTATCGTGGCCTTACGGAATTCGGCGGCGCGCTCTTTTTCACGAAGGGTAGCGGCAGCAACGGCATTGATACGGTCTATACAGTCCCGCCGCCGAATTCGCTGCCAACATTGGCCAACGCGGCGTCCTCTCCCATCAAGATCGTGCCAGGTTTTCCGACTGATTCTGCGAAACTGACTGGTGGAGATTTCACGCCCTTCGCCGTATTCTTCGCGAATCCGACGACGATGTATGTCAGCGACGAGGGCACCGGGAATAATCTGGACGCATCGTCGCATGCGGGGCTACAGAAGTGGATTCTTGGCAGCGACGGCTCTTGGCATCTCCAATACGTGCTGACGAAGGGGCTGATTGGCGCCGTCGACAGTAATGTGACCGGTTCCGATGGCCCATGGCCTGCTATAACTACGATTGGATTGCGTAATCTGACCGGCCGGATCAACGGCGACGGCACAGTGACGCTCTGGGCCACAACCTCGACCTCGAGCGCCTCGGGCGATAACGGTGCCGATCCCAACAAGGTGGTCGAAATCGTCGATCAGATCGCAGCGACGCAATTGAGCCAGGTCGGAAACGAGTCGTTTATATCTGTCGCGGGGCCAATCTACGGCACAGTCTTCCGCGGCGTTGGCTTCGTCGAATAACATTTAGTTCAAGGCTCGTCCGGCAACTGCGCCGGACGAGCTTGCCGTCGCTATCTGGCCGGGCATCGGCCCCACATAGGCAAGTCTACTTGACGATTTTTTAAGTTCAAAACCATCGCCGATTTTTGCTGCCCGCGCGTAGCGTGACGCGATCAGGACACTCACCGGACCCGCGTCAGCCGGGCTTTTCCAGCGTCAGCCGCATTCCGTCATAGGCCGGGACGACACGCGGCGGCAGGCTCTGGCGCAGTACCTCGTAATCCAAATCCGAATGCATGTTGGTGATGACGGCGCGGCGCGGCTTGAACCGGTCGATCCACGCCAGCGCGTCGTTGACGCTGAAGTGGCTGGGATGCCCGGTATAGCGCAGCCCGTCGATGATCCAGAGATCGAGGTTTTCCAGCAATGGCCAGCTCGCGGGCGGTATGTCATTGACGTCGGGGGTGTAGGCGGCATCACCGATCCGATAGCCGAGCGCCGGAATGTTGCCGTGCTGGAGGAGGAACGCCGTGAGCGAGAGCGGACCGCCCTTCCCTTCGATGGTCCGGCTTTCGCCGGGCTCGATAGCGTGGTGGTCCAGGATCGGCGGATATTCGCTGCCCGGGGGTGAGACGAAGCAATAGGAAAACCGCAGCAGGATGTGGTCCGCCGTCGACCGGTTCAGATAGACCGGAATGCGCCTGCGCTGATGCAGCACGACGGAGCGCAGATCATCGATGCCGTGGGTTTGGTCGGCGTGCTCATGGGTCAGAAACACGGCGTCGATGTGGTCGACATTGGCGTCAATCAACTGCTCGCGCAGGTCGGGTGATGTATCGATCACGATCCGGGTGATGCCGCGATCGGAGGTCTGCTCGACAAGCAGCGAGCAGCGGCGACGGCGGTTCTTCGGATTGTTGGGGTTGCAGGCGCCCCAGCCGAGCGCGGGACGTGGAACGCCGGCCGAGGATCCGCAGCCCAGGATCGTCAGGTTCAGCGTCATGCCGGAGCTTTCGGAGGCGGCACCTTGCTGAACAGGCGGAAAAAGTTCTCCGTGGTTTGCCGCGAAATCTCCTCCAGCGAGATCCCCCGCGTCTCCGCCAGCACCTTGGCGATTTCAACCACGTAAGAAGGCTCGTTGCGCTTGCCGCGAAACTTGCCGGGGGCCAGGTACGGCGCGTCGGTCTCAACCATGATGCGATCGGCCGGCAACTCGGCAGCGAGGTCGCGCAGCGCCTGCGATTTCTTGAATGTGAGAATTCCCGTGAAGGAAATCGATAGACCCAACGAGATCGCCTTCATCGCAAGGTCCCGCCCGCCCGTATAGCAGTGTAGCACGGCGCGAAACGATCCCTTGGCCATTTCGTCTTCCAGGATACGCCCGCAATCCTCGTCGGCCTCGCGGGTATGAATGACCAGCGGCAGGCCCGTCGCGCGCGCGGCCGCGATATGGGTGCGAAAGCCGCGCGCCTGCGCCTCGCGCGAGCCATGCTGGTAGAAATAATCCAGTCCGGCCTCCCCAAGCGCCACGACTTTTGGATGTGTCGTCAGCTCGATTAGCTCCTCGGCAGGAATTCCATCCTCTTCGTCGGCCTGATGTGGATGGGTTCCGACCGAGCAATAGACGTTTGGAAATCTCTCCGTGATCGCCAACAGCGCGCTCAGGCGTCTGACCCGCGTCGAGATGGTAACAATGCGTCCAATGCCCGCGGCCGCGGCCCGCGCAACGATGCCGTCGAGATCGTCCTCGAAATCAGCGAAATCCAGATGGCAATGGCTGTCGACAAGCATCGGATTCAAACCGCTCACGCCGCCGATGGTTCGATATAGCGCGGAAATACCGGCGCCGGTGCCGGAAGCACGGTGCCCGGCTTGATCCGCTCACCAAGTGCGGCAAAGTCACGTGATCCGGCTTCGCTGGGAACGCCAAGGATATCGAGCATTTTTGTCGAGGCCTCCGGCATCGCGGGCTGCGTCAGAATGGCGACCTGGCGGACGACTTCGGCGGTAACGTAAAGCACCGTTCCCTGACGCGCGGGATCGGTCTTCGCCAGCGCCCACGGCGCTTCACCGGCGAAATAGCGGTTGGCTTCCGCCACCACGGCCCAGACCGCATTGAGCGCCTGATGGATCTGCTGGGTCGCCATCGCCGTTCGCGCGAGCGCGATCATGCCGTCGGCCTGGGCCAGGATCGCCTTGTCGTTGTCAGTGAAGGCGCCCGGTTCGGGCAGTACGCCCTGATATTGCCTGGCGATCATCGACAGCGAGCGCTGCGCCAGATTGCCGAGGTCGTTGGCAAGGTCAGCATTGATGCGCGCGACAATGGCTTCGTGATTGTAGCTGCCGTCCTGGCCGAACGGCACCTCGCGCAGGAAGAAATAGCGCATCTGGTCGACGCCATATTGGTCGGCCAGATTGAAGGGGTCGACGACATTACCGACCGATTTCGACATCTTCTCGCCGCGGTTGAACAGAAAGCCGTGGGCGTAGACGCGCTTCTGCACAGGGATGCCTGCCGACATCAGGAAAGCGGGCCAGTACACCGCGTGAAAGCGGATTATGTCCTTGCCGATGATATGAACGTCGGCCGGCCAGTATTTCCAGTTCGGATCGCCCTCGTTGGGAAAACCGACGCCGGTAATGTAGTTGGTGAGCGCATCGACCCAGACATACATGACATGCTCGGGGTCGGCGGGAACCTTGACGCCCCAGTCGAAGGTCGTTCGCGAAATCGACAGGTCCCTCAAACCGCTTTTGACAAAGCTTATGACTTCGTTCTTGCGCGAGTCCGGACCAATGAAATCCGGCCGTTCGGCGTAGAGCGCCAAAAGCTTGTCCTGGTAAGCCGACAGTTTGAAGAAGTAGCTCTTCTCCTCGACCCATTCGACCGGTGTGCCCTGCGGGCCTCGCCGCACATTGTCCTCGCCGACGACGGTTTCGTCTTCGGCGTAATAGGCCTCATCGCGCACGGAATACCAGCCCGCATAGCTGTCGAGATAGATATCGCCGTTCTCCGCCATCCGCTTCCAGATTTCCTGGCTGGAGCGATGATGCTGTTCCTCGGTGGTACGGATGAAGCGGTCGAACGAAACGTTCAGGCGCTGGTCCATCTCCTTGAAACGCTGCGCGTTGCGCGTCGCGACCTCCATCGTCGGCAGCTTTTCGGCTTCCGCGGTCTGAATCATCTTGAGGCCGTGCTCGTCGGTGCCGGTCAGAAAAAATACGTCCTTGCCGTCGAGGCGTTGAAAGCGCGCCAGCGCGTCGGTTGCGATCGCCTCATAGGCATGGCCGATATGCGGCGCACCGTTCGGATACGCGATCGCGGTGGTGATGTAGAAGGTGTTGCCTGACAACTTCCCGGCGCGAGGTGCATTCGGGGTGCCAGCCTTTGCGCGCTTGATGGCCGGCGGCGGAGCCGCAGAAACCCCGGACTTTGCCGGTGCCGCGCTGGGCTTGTTGATCTCGATTTTCTTCGAAGATTTTCTCGGCCTCTTGCGGGCCTTGCTCGCGGCGGTCGTTTTCCTGGCCGCCTTCCGGGCTTTTTTTGCCAGTAGCTTGCTGGGCTTTTTCCCGCGCTTCTTCGTCGCTTTTTTGGTGGAGCGGACGCGCGAAGACGCCCCTTTCTTCTTCGCTTTACCTTTCTTGACGGTCTTCTTCTTGGGCGTCGCCACCACGAATTCCTTTACGGCTTCAACAAGAATGTCTAGATTGGTACCTCGATCATGATCCGATTAGGTTGAATCGGACCATGATCTCATCTTTTTATTTGAGCATGATCTTTTCGGAAAACCGGTACCCACTTTTCCGGATCATGCTCTAGCGCGTTGCTTCCGCAAGCAACCCAAACACCGAGAAAACCAGGGGTTTTCGCTCGAGATTGTATTCTGCGGTGTCGCGCGCATCGCGGCTGATCTTTTCCCACACCTCCGCCAGCCGTGCAAGGCGCGGGAGGTTGGCGTTGGCATCCTCAACACGCAGACGCTCGCTCACCCAGCGATCGATACTGTCGACGAAGGTCGCGAGCGCCACCCGGTCGCTGCCACCAAGCGCATCGCCAAGGGCATGCAGTTCGCGCGGATCCAGCTGCGGCAGGGTGGCGAGCAGCGCGGCGGTCCGTTGGTGGAGTTTTACGGCGTCGCCGCCGAGCAGCGTCAACGCGCGCGCGACACTCCCCTCCGCGGCATCAGCGGCCCCTAGCAGTGCGGGATCCTCGGTCGCGAGGTTCGCAGCATGGGCTGTGGCATGGATGACCTCAGCAGTGGGAAGCGACCGCAACGTCAATCGGCGACAGCGCGACAGGATCGTGGGCAACACCCGTCCGGGCGCATGGCTGACCAGAAGGAACAGGGATTGGCTCGGCGGCTCCTCGAGAATCTTGAGTAGCGCGTTGGCCGCGTTGGGATTGAGCTCGTCGACGGTATCGACGATGCAGACCCTCCAGCCCTCCACCGCTGCGGTCGAGCCGAAAAAGGAAATCGTGTCCCGGGTCTCGTCGACGGTGATCACCGTCCGCATCACGCCCTTGTCGTTCGCGGTCCGTTCAAGCGTGAGCAGGCCGCCATGCGCGCCCGTCGCAATATGGCGCGCGACCGGATCAGACGGATCGACGCCGAGCGTCTCCACACGCTGCACCTCGGGGGCATTCGGATCGCGATGGGCGAGCACGAACCTCGCCATTCTATAGGCCAACGTCGCCTTGCCGATGCCTTTTGGTCCCCCAATCAACCATGCATGCGGGATGCGCCCGCTGCGATAGGCATTCAGCAAGGCGGCCTCCGCATCACGATGCCCGAACAGGACCGTGGTTTCGCGCGGATGCGGGACTGAGATCTGCGGTTCGACTTGACGGGCGCTCATGCCGATCCCGCCGCGTTGCTGGCGCCGGTGGCGAAGAAGCGATCGCGCAGCACCGACCAGATGTTCAAGGCAACAACCTTGGGGTCGGCGGTAGCATCGATCAACGCGCATCGCTGCGGCTCGGCGGCGGCGATCCGCCGGTAGGCGTCGCGCAATTGCTGATGAAACTTGACGTCTTCCGCCTCGAATCTGTCAGCAGCGCCAGCGCCGCGACGGGCGGCCGCGCGCTTCAGGCCAACCTCCACCGGGACATCGAGAATGACGGTCAAATCCGGCTTCAGATCGCCGATGGTAACCCGCTGCATCGCATTGAGGACCTCAGGAGCCACCTGCCCCAGGCTGCCCTGATACACACGCGTCGAATCCGAAAAGCGGTCGCAGAGCACCCATATTCCCTGCTTGAGGGCGGGTTCGATGACCGTGCGCACGTGGTCGTCGCGCGCGGCGGCAAACAACAGTGTTTCCGCGTCCGGCCCCAGGAGCTTGCCCATTCCGGACAACACCAGATGTCTCATGACTTCAGCGCCCGGCGAGCCTCCGGGCTCGCGCGTGACAATGGCATGCAACTTCGCGGCGGCGAGCCGCTCAGCAAGGGTCTTGATTTGCGTGGATTTGCCGGACCCCTCGCCGCCCTCAAAGGTGATGAATCGTCCACGCCCCGGAATTCGTTGAACCGCTGCTTCGGTCATCGTCAGAGCTTCTCGGCGCCTGCGCGAAACACTCCGATAACCAGTTCGCTCGCGCCATCGATGGCCCGCCGCACCGTCGATCCCCTGTCGACCGATTCAGCCGCATAAACCGGCGCCTCCATGGCGAGGTTGCCGCCGCGCCAGACCTTGACCAGGCCGACGGCTTGACCGGACTCGATAGGCGCCCGTATCGGACCGTTGTAGACGACACGGGCGATCAATTTATCCGTGCCGTTTTTCTGCACCATCACCTTGACCGGCTCGTGGCTGGCGAGCTTCACCGAACGGCTCGCGCCGCCAAATACCTTGGCGTAGCCGATCGGCTGGTCCGCCGCGAACAAGGTCCGTGCTTCGAAGTTGCGAAAACCCCATTCCAGCATTTTTTTTGCCTCGGCGGCGCGGTCGTCGGGATCGTCGAGGCCGTTGATCACCACGATCAGCCGAATGCCGTTCTGCACGGCTGAGCCGACCATGCCGTAACCGCCCTCTTTGGTGTATCCGGTCTTGAGGCCGTCAGCTCCCTCGAGCGAGTTCAGCAATGGATTGCGGTTCTGCTGCCTGATCTTGTTCCAGGTGAATTCCTTCTCGCCAAAGAGCTTGTAGAAATCGGGGTAGGTCTGAATGACGTATCGCGCGAGCTTGGCGAGTTCGCGCACGGTCATCTTGTTGCCGGGATCCGGCAAACCATTGGAGTTGGCGAAGGTCGACCGTGTCATCCCCAGTTCGCGCGCACGCTTGGTCATCATCTCGGCAAAAACGCGCTCGTTGCCGGCGATCCCCTCCGCCAGCACCATGCAGGCATCATTGCCGCTCTGGATGATGGCGCCGTGCAAGAGATCGTCCACGGAAATCTTGCTGTGGATTGCCGCAAACATGGTCGAGCCGCCCGCGGGCGCGCCGCCCTTGCGCCAGGCGTTTTCGCTGACGCGATATTCGTCGGTCAATTTGACGTCGCCCTGGTTGATGAGATGGAAAACCACCTCGGCGGTCATCAGCTTCATCATGCTGGATGGCGCCCGCAACTCGTCGGCGTTCTTCTCGAACAGCACGCTGCCGCTTGAGGCTTCGATCAGGATTGCGGTCGGGGCATCGCCGTCGAACCCGCCCTCCTCCTTTTTGGTGCCCTGCACGCTGTTGTTAGCGGCGTAGGCGATGCCGCCCCATCCGACAGCCAGGGCAACGGCGGCCAAGATCAGGCTGCGCCATGAGGTTCCGGTCGCGGACCTTGATTTGCGGGATATGTTGACTGTCATCACTTGCCCTGAGCCGGCGTTCTAACAGCTGGAAGTACCCCGAACAACACGGGTTTTGTGGGGCGACGCCTGGGGTCCCGATCCGGGTGCCATGCGGATTAGAGCCCCTTACGAGCCGCGTTCGGATTCGCGACCGCCGATCGGCGGCGCGAGGGTCGGCGCCGAACCACGTGGCGGCTTGCTGAAAGATATATTGGCGATGAGAGGCGGCTCAATAGAGCCCGCGACCAGCCAGCAACTCGCTCGGTCCTTGCCGATCGATCGGGGCGTAGGCGGAGACGGGACCCATGCTGGAGCCGTAGCGGTCGTCAGGCTCGTAAAACGCCGCGCGCGGGTTTTCCAGAACACGTCCGGCCGAACGTGAGCGCGTCGACGCGGGCATCTCGGGCGCCGCCGGGATAGACGCCTGATCTGCCGAGGTATTGCCGAGGCTATAGGGCCTCCCCTCCGGCAACGGAATTTCACCCCGGATGGGACGTGCCGACGAAGAGAATTCCGGAACAAACGGACGGGCAGAGGCTACCCGGACGAGTGACGGCGATGGCGCTGGAATGCCGGTGCGCAACGTGGCCATGAGCTGGCGGTCGTCGGAGCCCTCAAGCGGCGCCCGGGCAACGTATTCCACTCGCACGCGCGCTACACCGTGGTTCTTGAACTCGAGCAGTTCGGCGGCCCGGCTGGAAACGTCCATCACCCGGTTGGCGTGGTAGGGCCCCCGGTCATTGACGCGGACGATCAGCGATTTGCCATTGCTGAGATTGGTCACGCGCGCGTAGCAGGGCATCGGAAGCGTAGGGTGCGCCGCGCTGAGCGAGGCCATGTCGAAAATTTCGCCATTGGCGGTCAACCGCCCGTGGAAATCGTCGCCATACCAGGAGGCCAAGCCCTCCTCGCGATAATTGACATCTTCTTCGGGGACATAGACCCGGCCCGCGACGGTATAAGGCTTGCCGACGCGGTACGTACCCCCGCCCTTCGGAACGGGATCACCGAGAGCAACGACGCGGGGGCTGGAGGATACGCCATATTTGGGATCGACTCGGCTGGCGATACCCGAGGATGCGCAATTAGCGAGGACAAGACATGCCGCCACGGCCGCAACCCCGCGCGCCGCGCCGAAAACCGGATTTGACCGTCGAATCCCCATTCGCCCCAATTACCATTCCACCGGCCGCACGCTTGTTTTAGCGCTTGGCGGCCATGTGTCCCCTGACGCAGCCCACTTCCGCATCAATGTGTGAGCATACCGCAGCCCGAACACGGCGGAAATGGGGAGAGCGCCCGGGTGGTAAACCAATCGTTGTCGTTTTGCGAGCCGCGGATTCCCAGGATATGACACGGGAATTGACTGAAGCGAGCACGAGACTTCAGCCTTCCCTTGCAATCCGCCACGCGTTCGCTCATGAGGGGACGCGACGGAAGGGTGGCCGAGTGGTTTAAGGCACCGGTCTTGAAATTCGGGAATAGCCGTCCGTTCTTGTATCGTGCTATCCCGAAAAGTCCCCGTTTATATGGGGTTTCTCGCTGCTACCGCCCTTGTCGTGCTATGCGATACCGCGCTGTGCTACCGCGTTGGGTAGCAAAATGGTAGCAGGCTGTTCTACAAACGTTCGATACCGCCGGGCGTGACTTTTAATCATGGGGTCGAGGGTTCGAGTCCCTCCGCGCTCACCAAGGAAATCAAGAACTTAACCCGATTTCGAAAGATAACCCAAACCGCCTGTGTCTGCGCTGTGTCTACAAATCGATTGCCGCGAACCAACACCTGAACATGGTGAAATTCGGTCAAGCGCTAATGCACGGCGCGATCAGGGTTTCGTACAGTGCATTGTGTGAATCGGGCATAACGCGTGTTTGCGCTGTCCGTGCGCCCGGCAACCTCTACCGTTCGAATCGCTCGGTGAAAAAGCAGAAGGCCGGAGTTTGCGCTCCGGCCCTCCAGGCTCACAGAGCTGGCGCGCCCAAGTGAGGTGGGTTCGGGTTCGCGCCCGGATCCACCTCCGGAGTGTGCACCACCGGCGGGGCCTCGGCAACGCCCTGCCCTCATGTATAGGTGTGGACATTGCCGGTTGC
>Ga0210405_10002612_pt1 | contig 18558 bp, 25 predicted proteins | sample IncBWH11MmetaG_FD_155492 | JGI IMG/M metagenome (GOLD analysis project Ga0210405, IMG submission 155492) | Forest soil microbial communities from Barre Woods Harvard Forest LTER site, Petersham, Massachusetts, United States - Inc-BW-H-11-M | ecosystem: Environmental > Terrestrial > Soil >... | reverse complement strand
GCATCCGGAATTTACTAGTGTACTTGCCGCCCGCGCACAGGGTCAAGAAAACGCGGGGGTAGTATCCTGCGGGAAAAAATAAGCTACACCCTGGGTGCGGCGAGGAACTTTGATGAAACCAACCTGAAGCTGAAACAGCGGGGAGTCTAGACTACCCTTTTGACATTTCGGCGAAGTATTTTGCCATCACGTCCGCAACGAAATCCTTAAATGGCTCGGCTGCCTTTTGAATTTTAATCGTGATGAGTTTTGATTTCCCTTTCGCCAACTCAGCCTTCGGGCTGGACATAACGTACTTCAGCAAATCCCACAGTTCTTGCTTCTCCTCATAAGTAAGGTTGTCGTCGTGAAAAAGCAGGTCTTTCGCCGTTTTGAGCTTATCTTCCATCCAGGGATAGGGTTTGCCGCAGCGGTGACAGAAAGACGGACATTCGTAGTTGGCCCCGGAATGTTTCATTTGCCCACGAATCGTAGCGTGACAGCTAAGACATTCGTGGATGGACTCGGAGCCGCATTTGGGGCAGTGTCCCTTGGGATCAAACGGCGTACCGTCTGAACTCTGAACGTCGCAGGCACTATGGCGGAGCTGTCCGCAGTTTGTCATTTGGCGGTGGCATTGCCCTGATTTGAGGCCTGAGATTTCATTCTGGTTTCCCACCAAATTTTCAGAAAGCAGCCTATAACTAGCAAGCGGATCACCACTGCCCCTGCGAATGGAATTATTAGACGGTGGTCTGACTTAGCGGATGAAATCGCAGTTAGAATCGCAGATGGAGTGTAGGCAATTCCGATTGCTGCCGCCACAAAAAATAACCACCTCAGTTTTCTTAGGCCTTCGTATTTCATGGGGACCGGCCCTGACTCCGCATTCTCTTTCGCACTCTGTTTCGCCCTGATTCTACTTCATTTTGTGCGGTCAACTCCTGGTGAGTCGGCTAACCGGACATGTGGAGGTTAGTACCCACATGTCGCGGGATCACGCCTGCTGAGCACTGTAGTTCGCCACAACTCGTGTCACCTTCCCAATCGCCGATAATTCCATGAACTCTGCTGTGCGTCTCCCCTTTTGATTTGTGTAGAAGAGCACCACGCTGCTTACACCCAAGAATACGTCCTCAAGGCGAAAATGCAGTTCCGGATAGGCTTCCAGCCCTCGTTGAAAGTAAGCTTTCAAATTCGCCTTTCCGATCACCTTCCCTGCAGGCGTCCCCAGCAGTTGTGTGACAACCGGCGAAGTCAACTCGATTGAATCTTCATAGTGCGACATGATCAAGTCCAGATCATGGGCGTTCCAGGCGGCAATCCAATGCTCGGCCAGTTTCCAAGCCTCGTCTCTCGTCACTATAGATTCCTCAACGAGCGATATTCTAACAGTCTCGGTCCGGTTGTTGTGCCTGATTAGCACGGGAAATCGGAAAAGTTCGGCCCCAGTACCACTTTGACGGTTTGGGCGTTAACCAGGCCCTTGGCGCAATTGCTCAAGTCTTTTAAGCGTGTGCCATCTGACGAGAAATGAAAACAGTACCACTAGCAATGTCATTGTAAGAGTCGTCGAGAAATCTTGAATAGCGAACAAAATCATCTCACGAGCGGTTCGTTTCTCCATCAGTAGCCCGCGGCAAAAATCGTAAAGAGTGCCAGAAGCAAAAACTCCGGACGTGAGAACCGTGAGGCCAATCCACTGCTTCAGGCTTGTGCCCGAGGTTTGTAGTAGTCGCAGATAGTTAGGATTACTGGCCTGCCGAGAGAGTCTGAAAGGCGGCGCAGCGCGCCAGACTCTAATCAGCTTTACGGTCGTGACGATGCAAACGCCGAATAGGAAGAGCATGTAAATCTTCATGTTGGTAGAAGGCTCTGGGGTCATGTGCTGCAAGTCCCAAGTAGCCGATTCTTGAAGCATTTGTCCCCCCCGGGCGCTGGTTGGTAACCAATTGGATTCCCCTCCGAGTATTAGACACCACGGAAAGGGTAATTTGCGCGTCCGGGTTGGACGAAGCTACATTCAACATATAAAACTTCAAGAAGATGATGGTTGGAAAATTCGTAGTGACCTCTATCCCCCAAATGTGACCGCCTTCTATCCTCGTCAGGCTGAGATTCCTAGAGAAGGCCCAGCCCAATGAATCCACACATGAATTCCAATCGGGGTGGCTAGATATACTTAAATCATTGTGGCCATGTGCAACAACCGTGTTGACTGGGTCCAACCTGACGGCTATGATCCCATGCCTCGATGAGGAAATCCGGTCTAGCACTCTTTTTGCTTGGGGCTTCGCTCCTTGGTCTATCTTTCGCCCTCCGGGCGCAAGATTTGCCAGAGACCCCGTACGATGAGTCTCAAATAGTGGCGTGCGGACACCCTCCGCTGCTCTTAACCCAGGTGCTGCAGAATTCTATCCAAAGAATGCGACCAACTCAGAAATCGACTTCCCCGCTGCAATTTGGTTCCCCGACTAGAGATGGCGAAATCCGCGTCGAGCAAAGAGAACGGTCGAAGCAACCCAATTTCGTTACCCCTACTGTCCCCGCTGTCCCTCTTCGATGTTAGAAACCCCACATCCTGAGTAGTCTCGCCAGCAAGGTGTTTGTGTCCCGATTTACATCGGAGACGCTAAACCCGGTTCCGGTGCAGATGTTCGGTCAGACGACCCGAACAATCAGCGTCGTCTTGTTTTCGTTTTCCACAAGTAGACGCGATGCCCTGGGCAGGGGAGGTACATGGACGAGAGAAGAGAGAAGCGGATTGAGACGGCCATCGCTTGGCTCGGCTATTCCGTTGTCTTTTTGGGTCTGATTGTTCTTCTCTTAAGCCTAATGCGGCTGTAGAGTTGGCGGCCAAACGTGGCGGTTTAACAAACACACCCCACTATAGCGAGCGTGATTCCGAGCAGCAGAAAGGGATTCCGGTCATGATTATTGGCGATCGCCTCCGCGAACTGCGCGAGGCAAAGAAATTATCGCAAGGCGACATCGAAAAGCGCACGGGCCTGTTACGATGCTACATCTCTCGCGTAGAAAACGGTCATACCGTTCCTGGCATTGAAACTCTGGAGAGAATGGCTCGAGCCCTAGAGATACCACTCTACCAACTGTTTCACGATGGCAAAGAATCGCCTGTGTTGCCGAGTTTGCTCGAGCGAAACTCGTCTGGCGAAAACGTGTGGGGCAGTTCCGGCAAGGATGCACGGTTTCTAAGGAAATTTCGCCGTCTGTTAAGCAAGGCCAATGAGGAAGACCGGAAGCTCGTGCTGTACATGGCTCAGAAAATGGCGCGTCGTTAGCTTCTCAAGTTTTCTTTTGCGGATGAGCTCCAACTGCCTGGTGCACGCTAATCGGTAAAGTTCGCACTGGACCGCCCTCGCACGATTCCAAGCGCACACGCCGCCCGAACCCCAGGTGTAGCAGTTTCCCCTCAGCGCATAATACCCCGTCAAGAAAACGCGGGGTAGGCTATAGGGCGGGGAAAAGTGATACACCCGTCTAAATTGAAGCTGTGCCGGCCTTCTCATGGAAGGAGTTGACCGCAATTATTCTGCTCTGTTCCATGAAACTCCGTCACGCAGTATGGTAACTGTGTGAACGAGCGCGACGACAACCCACAATTGGGGCTCGACGGAACTGCCAGATTCCAGATTCTTCACGGCGCAAGGCAACTGATTGCAGGGCAACTCGGAGTGATAGCAGCATCGCGGCTATTGAGTCACTTCCGCCACGAAGCGGAGCCGAAAGTCGCAGAAGTGCTCTTAACCTTTGTTGGAATCGACTCCGAAACCGACGCACTTCCAATCGGTGCAGTCCGAGACAATTGGAGTCCAGAAGCGCTAAAGCGCAAAGACCGGGAGATTGCCGAAGCCGAGCAGTTCTACCGAGAGACTGCGCTTAATGCGGCTGCCGAACTCCTGCGGTTACTCGACGTACATTCCTAGTACGATCGGGAGTTGGGAGGGGCTGTTGAATCGTGGACCGCTTTCTGTGGCCTGTTTCCGTTTTCAGTGGAGACAGCTCTTGTAGATAGTTGCAGGCGAGAGAGAACCCAACTTCCGTCGCATTATCCGATCTGTTTACCACGTGGTATTTGCTACTTTCTTTGCCCTCTAAGAGCCACTCCTTTCCGTCAGCGAACCGTACTTGGCTTTCCTCAGGCCGCGCAGATGGTAATGACCAGAAATTTGCCTCGCGGACTAAATTGAGGAACTTGTTTACCTGGTCAGGAGTCAAAGATAAAGCTTGTTGCGTTGGCGTGGTTTCACCGCCCCTACTGCGTCTTGTTCCCAGCGTTGCAATGAGATTTCCGGTGCCGTCAGGATTCACGGTTAGCCGAACAACTAAGCTCGGCGTAAACGGCGGTATCAGTAGAAAACGATACACTGTACCGGACGTGATTTTCCCTCGTCGTAGAGAGGGTTCTTCTAAATCGCGCAGTTCGCCTGCGTACCAACGAGCACGCCATTCGCTGAGCGGTCGATATTTGCTGAACAGTCCGACGGGGAAGTACTGGGGATTGGCATCGGGTGGATTCGTCTGCTTGGTCATCGGGTGCTTAGCCTCGGTTTGCGCGTAAAGGGAGACCAGACCGCAAAGACAGAAAAGAAATGAGAGCAAGAGACGCATGCCGTAATCATCTAACACGCAGGACAACTTGGAAGTTGTGTTCTAGACCCGCTCAAGGTTGCGCAACCGTCCATCTCTATCCCTGCCTGCGCCACCACGAAATTAAGACACTACCCCAAAAAGACGCAAACTTGGAGTGACGTTCCATGCTGACAATCAGGACTTACCGAGTTTTTCCACTCGCCTGTGCAGGTTCCACTGCAGGAGAAAGACGAGTAGCGCGACGAGAAGCGCCATCGTGAAAGTTGTCGAAAATTCTCGGATAAGATAGACAACCAGTAAGTCGCCCACCCTTCGGTCATCGAGCAATCTGTTACAGAGTTCATACAAACTGATGGAAGCAAAAATCCCCCAGCCTTGGTACGTGAGACTTCTCCAATACCGGAGACTGTCCACAGTCGATTTCAGCAGGGCAAGGTATGCGGGACCACCTTCCTGTCTCGCTGTCCGGAATGGTGGTGCGATACGCCAGACCAGCATCATTTTGACGAAAGCCACGACACTCACTGTCAGCAAAAACAAAAGGTAAGTCTTAAAAATCGCAGTAGGGACGGAGTGCATCGCCCTTGGGTCCCAAGCGGGCGAGGAAGATTCCTGCAGCATCTATGCCCTCGGTGTCAATTCTATTTGCCCAAAATGCTTCTGAGGTGCCAAGCGCCTACGCTCACCAAGCAGCAGGCCGCGAGGAACAAAACCAGTTTGAGGCGGAAAGACTTTATTGGAGTTGAGGTTTTTCCTCCGCCCCGCCCAATGGAAACAAACTTTCCAGTAATCGATGCAGCCAAGAGGTCGCTGGCCAACACGAAACCAATAACATCAACCCAATATCCCATAACAAACTCAACCTCCGACGTTTGGATTGTAGCGTGTGTCTCAAGCGAGCGGATACCCAACCTTTCCGGTAAGCGCGTTACCAGGACTTGACCAGTTACTTTCTAACGACTTCTGGCTCCGATGATTATTGCCGATATATGTAACTTCTACGAGACTCATCGTATTTATGATCACTGCAAGTACTGACCGTTGGAAGGCAGTTGCGGGACAGCTACGATTGAACGCCATCTCGTGCGTCATCGCAGCATATTGGCTTGGTGGGAACCTAGGGGCCGCAATGTGGAGGCCGCGCGATGTTTTCTATCCTTTCCCGCTCATATTGTGGGGATTTTTCACTGTTTTGTTTTGGTATGCGACACTCCGATACTTCAACCAATTGAGCTGGGCTGTGTCAACAGAAGAGGCAAGGTTAAGAAAAGCGAAGGTACGTCCGCTTGTGGCTTACATCCTCGGCATTACGTTCAATTGCTTTTGCTTGGCCCTGTGTGCTGTGGCAATCAAATCGTTTGGCAAGCTCTACGCTGTCGGCGCGGTTGTCTTGGGAATATCAATGATTCTGATGATTTTGAAAACAGAACGAAAAATAAAGGAGCTAGCTCACTGGTTATCCCAACCTCACGCCGAGTCCATCACTTAAATTGTTTTCGCTAGTGCCCGGTAAGTCGTTTACCATGATGCGCCGATATACTTGAGAAATGGAAGCGCCGAAATACATTCCGAGCGACGCTCTGGATGCGTTTGAGCGACAGGACTACGAACTCGTCTTGAAGCTCGCGCTGCCCGCCGCAATGGATGGAAACTCTGACGCTCAAACAACAGTCGCGCTGCTTTACCAGTGCGGATTGGGAGTGAATCGAGATGTGTTGGAAGCTGAACGCTGGCTATTGAGGGCCGCCGAACGCGGCAATCCCGTTGCGTGGAACAATCTAGGGTCACTGTATGCCTCGAAAGTTCCTGAGCTTATGCATCGATGGGGCGCAGCCCAAGAATGTTACGAGAAATCCAAGCAACTCGGGTTGAACGTCGCCGAACCATACCCACCCAAGTCGGCATAATTCTATTTGTCCGGTTTCGGCTGCGGACAAGGTCGATTTTGCGGCCAATTTCGCGCCCTGGGTGATAGATTTGCATCATGCTTCCTTCATACCAACGTACCAGTGGACTCCAATGAACAAGACCGCAGCGACGATTCTTTTTCTCATGGGTGTAGTTGCTTTTCAATCATCCTGCGGCACCGCACCGAAGCAGGACTGCGACAAACGCTTGAAGGAAGAAATCCATCTGGGAGCGCCGCAAGAGATTGTGGAAGCGACTCTCAAAAAGTGTGGGTTCAAAACAATGATGGACGCTACAAAGAAAACTTTGTATGGCGACAAGCTGGTTCAGGGTATCCCGGCTTCGGCGAGGACGCAGGTACTCATAAATTTGGATTCGGACAACAGGGTCGCCACGGTCACTGTCACCACTGGACTCATCGGACCATGACCTCAACTCCCGATTTTAGGACTTTAGCGGTTGCGCGTTAACCAGGATTCGTGTCGATCATTATCGCAGTTGGTCTACCTTCGAAACGCGAAGTTTATTTTGAGACGAGTTTCTCCGCGGCGAGTTTTTGGGCGGTGGCGAAGGCGTCGGCAGCGGGAACTTTTACGTCGGGCTCGACGCCGGTTCCTTCCCAGTTGGTCTTGCTGATCGGGTTGATGGCGCGGGCAAAGGGAACACCAATCATGAAGTGGTCGTCAATGCGATGACCTGAGACGGGGTGGGCACCGCCTCCGGTGGTTTCGCCGATGATTGTGGCACGCTTCAAATTCTTGAGGTTGTAGCTGAACTCTTCGGCGCCTGAGAAAGTTTGCTTTGACGTGAGCACGTAGGCTGGTTTCCCGTCCAATCGCTTCCCTGGCACATAGGGCAGAGTCCAATACTGGTGTGTTGCGTCACCTTTGCGCTCCCAGAGATCGTTCAGGTGGGTGGGCTCTGAAAACAAGTAGGTGGAAAGGAAGGCGACCATTTTGGGATCGCCACCGCCGTTTTCGCGCAAGTCGAAGATGATGGCGTCGACGTTGGCGAGGAAATTCATCGCGGCAATGGCGGTGGGCCCGCACACTTCCGCATCAGCGAAAAAATTGAACTTGAGATAGCCGACGTTGCCGGAGAGGATCTCCACTTTGTCGAAACCGCAGTTCGTGTGCTCCATGTCCTTGCGGTAGCGAGCACGCGCTTCGGCGTCCGGCGGGCCCGGTGGATGATCCGGCATGGGAGCGGGGCTGAAATCCACACGAAGATGTTTGTCATGGCTCACTTCCTGGAAATTGTCGGTGAGCATTTTGGCGAAAGCATCGCCGTCGGTGATGGAATCGTAGTCACCTTTTTTCTGTTTTGCTTTGACAACGTCTTCCATCTTTTTCGCAGTTTCCGGAAAAACGTAGGACTCATTGAGCTGGGCGATGGCGCCGTCAATCACGCGCGTTCGCGTTGCGGCGTCAATCTTGAAGCTCAAATCCGACAGCTTCGTGCCGGGAGGGATGGCGCGAAGCGCAAAGCCGGCGACTTGGGCGGGATCACTGTCTTTCACTTCCAGCTTTCCAAAAGCGGTTATCCCGTCGCTCCGCCCCTTGACGAGGAATTCGAGGCTCAGCGGTTCGCTCTTGACGATTTGGAGAAGGTCAAAACCGCCGGTCATGCCGCGGAAGTGCATCTCGTGGTCCACCGGTTTGCCGGGATCGTATTTATGGAGGTAAGCGTCCAAGAGAGCGCGGTCGCCGCTGTTGAAGGCTTCGAACCAGGCTTTGAAGGTGTGGCCGGCCGGAGTATCCGGAATTGCGGGCTGCACTTGGGGAATCGCTTGCAGTGCCAATGCAGCCGCAAGCCCTAAAACGAAAGCCAAGCAGCATCGAGAGAGCACGCGCACCTCAGCGAGGATTTCCTTTTGGACTTCCGATTCGACGAAGTATACCACCAGGTTCACAAGCGTCGGCAACAGGGAGTGTTCTCGACGAGACTGCTTATCGGTAGCAAAGCAAAGCGGGCGTGTCATCGGACTATCGGACATGCGGAATCCACACCGCGTTTACCAGGATTCGACCACCAGCTTTGCAACTTGCCAAAGGCCCTCCTAGCACTCAAGGTATCATAGTGATATCATCATGATAGCTCATCGGATTTGTGCAGGAGGAGAAATGACGATGAATACGAAGCAAACTGCGGCCAATGTCGAACAAGTGGTCCGCGTTCAAAACGGCTGGGTCATGCTGGTTGTGGTAGTCGGACTTTTGTTGGGTGATGCTGCTTTACTAATTTTCTCGATTCAGGATGGAACTCAATCATCCGGTCAGCCGCACGCAAGCCTTATTGTGGCTTGCCTCCTCTTTCTTGGCGTTTGCGTTGTCATGTTAAAGGGCTTTTTTACGTTACAACCGAATGAGGCCCGAGTCCTCGTGCTCTTCGGTGATTACAAGGGCACCGTGCGCACGAGCGGATTTCATTGGGGCAATCCGTTCTACACCAACGGCCCCCAGCAGGCCGGCGGAATCACCATAGGCAGAGAGATTCAGACCAAACTGGCTGGCACCAAAGCGGACGCAGGAGTGTCGGCACGGAAAAGTATGGGCCGGAACAAAATGTCCCTTCGCGCTCGGACTCTCAACGGTGACAAGTTGAAAGTTAACGATAAGCGCGGGAATCCCATCGAAATCGCAGCGGTTGTTGTGTGGCGCGTTGCGGATACTGCGCAGGCGATGTTTGATGTCGACAACTATGAGAATTACGTTCCGACGCAAAGCGAATCGGCGTTGCGCCATTTGGCGAGTCTGTACTCCTATGATTATGGAGAAGAAAATGAAATCACTCTCCGTAGCGGTGTGACGGAAGTATCGCAGGCCCTGCGCACCGAACTTCAAGAACGACTGGCCAAGGCAGGCGTTGAGGTGGATGAGGCGCGGTTGACCCACCTGGCGTACGCGCCAGAAATCGCACAGGCAATGCTTCGCCGCCAGCAGGCCGAAGCGGTCATAGCCGCGCGGCAAAAGATAGTCCAAGGCGCTGTCAGCATGGTTGATATGGCTCTGAAGGAATTAGCTGAGAAGCAAGTGTTGGTACTTGATGACGAGCGCAAGGCCGCGATGGTCAGCAATCTCATGGTCGTGCTCTGCGGCGAGTCCGAAGTCCATCCAGTGCTGAATACTGGCACGCTCTATAACTGAACGGTAAGGCTGATGGACCGAAAGCCCTTTCTACTTCGCATTGACCCTAAGCTCTGGGCCGAACTGGAAGCCTGGGCACAGGACGAATTGCGCAGCGTTAATGGTCAGGTCGAATATCTCCTTCGACAAGCTGTACAGAAACGTAAAGGGAACCGGGGGCAAAGCAATCCGCACCCTATTAAACTTCCCACTAAGTGATGATGAGTGGTGTCGGACGGATAGGGCACTAGGCGTTCGGCTGTTTGAGTGTTTGAGATTATCTCCGACCACGTAACGAAATGTGCGGAACTTTACGCGATTGCGCCCCGAGAATCAGGTCGGGCCGCGCTGCAATCAAAAGATCGTGCCGCGCCTATGGCCTGGACAACAGTTCAATGGCCTTGAGAATCTTCAAGGTCATGCGAGTGATAAAAAGGCATATCCCGAGAGTGCAGAACCCCACGGTATACGCCATGAAAAATACGTCCGCTGTGAGCGTTCTCCGCTCGGCATCGCTCACCATTGGTCCCACCCTATGGAGTGTGGCGATGACGCTCCCCGCCTGGATCAGCAGGAGGAGAAGGAAGATTCCGACCCCAGCAATCTGCCATCTTCGAATCTTGTCCACTTCGTTAAGGGATTTACGCAAGGCCATTTCCATTTGTTCGGACATTAGACACTCCTTTTGAGATTGAATTGCTTGCGGAGAGCTGCCAAACCGTAAGCCAAACGCGATTTTGCGGTACCCAACGGAATTTCCAGGATCGCCGCCACGTCCGCGAGAGGCATATCTTCTTGGAAGTGCAGCACCAACACGGCTCGGCTCCCTGGCGAAAGTACATTTGTACTCAGTAGTTCCTTCAGGATCGCATCCGGCGGGACCGATTCGTTCGCGGCCATGGATTCGAGCGCAGATTCGTCGAGCCCTTGTTCCCGCCAGCGTTTTTCCCTCTTCAGGTGACGGAACGCGAGGCGACTTGCTACGCGGTAGGCCCATGCACGAAATAGTTCTGGATCGTGCAACGCCCCAAGTTTTCGGCTTATGGTAATTAGAACCTCTTGCAGCACGTCACTGGAGGAAGTCGTTCCGACCAGGCCGCACAGGTAGCGGTGCAACGCGGGCTGGACGCTACGAAGCAGGCATTCGAGTGCTTCGCGATCATCGCACTGGGCTCTCAGAACCCACCGCGCTTCTTGGATAGAGGTGCCCACGTGTGTGCTTTACTGTAGTAGAGGCAAGGCCACCCTGAAAAGTTCGGTGGGACTGCAAAAGATTTTCGTGTGCGTATCTTTCGACAAGCGGGTCGGTCACAGAGACTCCCGAATGTTGATTCGACGCCCCCCGCCGATAATACGCTTCCACTTTGCGGTTACCGCGTTCTACCAGGACCTTGGCCAATTCGACAGCGTGAACATCAGCGGTAGAATGGATTTGCAAAGAGAACGATGCACATTCCAGATTTGGAACTCTGCCGCTATCACACCGGACCGTTCGATGGAGACAACTGCTCAGTGCCGCTGTGAGCCATCGGCCCGGGCGCTCCACGGAGGATTAGCGTCTTAACAACCGGTCGCTATTAGGCGAGCGCTACCTCCAGAGGTCTAGTTGCGGACACCTCAGGCGATGTTGCCATCCGAGGACAGTCGAGCGGATTATTACACTCGAGTATTGACGGCTTGAGTATTTCCGAAGTCAAATACCGACCAGAATGACTCCAATGCATACGAAGACGGCGGCCAGCCAGCGCCTCCGGTCGACGTTCTCCTTGAGGACTACTCTTGCCGCGATGGCGTTACTAAGAAAGGTCAGTGATCCTGTCGCTGGTCCAACGAGACTTAGATCGGCTCGATTTAGTGCGACAAGTAAGGAGAAAAAACTAAGTGCCATGAAAATCAGTCCAAGAATGAATCTATATTCTCCCAGAACCGCTCTGGGCCGGACGAACAGAGATGCACGAAGTTGTGACCCACTTGGGAATTGAATTCTTCGCATCGCGCTTGCAATTAATACATCTCCCACAGTTGTCATGACTACAACAGCAAATATCGCAAACCAGCTTTCAACGGTCTTGCTTTGGAGTGGAACCGTATTCATTCTGACGTCTCGCTAATATGGGACGTGGCTGGTGGGCCACTAGCAACAAACCCTACGCCGACAACAATAGAAAAGACTCCGAGCCAGCGGGTGAGTGAGACTCGCTCGTGAAGGAAAGTCACTGCAAGCAGCATCATCACCACATACCCAATCGAAGTGACAGGGAGCACGTAACTCAGATCAAGCTGAGTCAACGCTCTCATATAGGAGATGATGTAAATTATTAGCAGCAGCATGCCTAATAGAACCTTGGGATCCGCCAGCACGAATATAAGCTGTTGGGGACTCTTTACCGGGTCCATCGCTTTCATACTCGACGCTAGGCAAGCGTCGCCCAGTGATGCGGCGGTAGCAACGATAGTCAGAGTAATCCACTGGTGAGGTTTTAGGTTATTCGACACAGAGTCCCTTCAATAGCATAGTCCACTAGAAATTGTCGGCGAACGGCCCGCAGACCCGGGAAGTGGCTCGACGGTCATTGAATTGTCCTCGTGTTTGTACGCAAATTAGTTTAAACAGGCCTCGTTCAATTGGAAATTCAAAATGCGGGAAACTTTGTAGATCCTCCAGTCTCCACTCTTCAAATAACCAGTAAGGTAAGGATGCTGGCTTGCCGCGGGAGAATGTGACGGAACGTCACAAAAGTGAAACCATCCTATCCCTTCGAGAGCTACATACCCGCCTGGTTAGTTAGATAACCAGACATCAAGTTCGTATCATTAATATTGTGCCGAGCTTTTCCGTCCATGCCAAATCCGGGCCGTGCCGTGTTATCTTGCCTGCGCGGGTATCGGAGGGGGAACCGATGGCATCGACTTCAGTACAGATTCCCTGGTGGGCCTGGACCTGGCCACTCGTCGCTTGCATCGTGCTGGTGCTCCAGTTGTTGCTCGGCTCCGGCGGACCGCTGGCAGCGGCGGAGGCATTTGCGTTGATCGCCACGGTGTTCGCGGCGGTCTATCACGCGGAAGTCGTAGCGTTCCGGGTCGGCGAACCTTTCGGGACGTTAGTCCTCGCGGTCGCCGTCACCATTATTGAAGTGGCGCTGATCGTGTCGGTGATGATCACTGGAGGACCGGAAAAAGCGGAATTGGCGCGGGACACCGTCTTCGCCGCGGTGATGATTGTGTGCAACGGAATCGTAGGACTGTGCCTGTTGGCAGGTGGGATGCGCCATCGCGAGCAAGCGTTTCAGCTTCAGGGAGCAAACGCGGCACTGGTTGTGCTGATTGCACTCACTACCTTGACTATGGTTTTTCCACAGGTCACCACAACCACGGAAGGGCCAACGTTCAGCCCGGCGCAATTGATTTTCGCAGCCACCGTGTCTCTCGTGCTATACGCGTCGTTCTTGTTTGTGCAAACCGTGCGCCATCGCGACTTTTTCCTCTCGGCGAGCGAAGGCTCCGAAGGAGTGTATGCTCCTCCCCCAAGCAATAGAGTGGCGCTCCTAAGCGGCGCGCTTCTGTTGGTGTCGCTGGTAGCCGTGGTAGCGTTGGCGAAGGCGCTCACGCCGATCATGGAAGTCGGGATCGAGAAGGCAGGCGCGCCGAAGAGTGTTGTTGGGATCGTTATCGCCGGTCTCGTGCTGCTGCCCGAGGGCTTGGCAGCTCTCCGGGCCGCCAGAGCGAATCACCTACAAACCAGCATGAATCTGGCATTAGGCTCTGCGTTGGCGAGCATTGGACTCACCATTCCTGCGGTCGCTGCCGTCTCTCTTCTGTTACACAAACCGCTCTCTTTGGGGATCAATGCCAAAGAGGGAGTGCTGTTGGCCCTAACGCTTCTCGTCAGCGTAATTACGTTGGGGACCGGGCGCACCACGGTGCTGCAGGGAATCGTGCACCTGGTCATTTTCGCCGTATTTATTTTTCTTTCGATTGTGCCATAGCGCATCCGCGCCATATCCAACGAATCGCCAGGACGTTTTCGGCGACCAGTCGGCTGGCCCAGGGAGCTAACGAGAGTTTCTCTAGCAGTGCTCGTCCCTGTTCGCTGACAGTTTTTTCTTCCAGCGATAGCCCTCGTTCATCTGACCGCATTTCCGAAGATGGCCGATGCTGCAAATGCGGTAAAATCCGTCAACTCGGTAAGCGGGAAAGTGTAAGCGGGAAAGGAATTTGCGGAACCATGAAATCGATGCGACTCGTCCTAGTGATTCTGCTCGAAGGCGCAAGTGTTCGCGCACAGGCCCCACCTCCTCAAAAGCCGGAACCACTTGCCACAGCGCCTCAGGCGCCGGCAGCGCCTATCGTTTCACCGGAGGTACTTGCTGATCATCGGGTAATTTTCCGGTTCCGTGGGCCGAATGCGAAAGACGTCAGTGTGCAAATTGATGGGGTGAGCAAGCCTCTCGCAATGCAGAAAGACGGGGAGGGAGTGTGGAGCGCAACCACCGAGCCGCTTGCTCCCGATTACTACGGCTATACATTCTTCGTCGATAGCGTGGCCATGTTCGATCCTTCCAACAGCGCGACAAAGCCAAACTTCCTCTATCGCGCGAGTGAGTTGCACGTTCCGCCTGCATCCGCTAATTCCAACGATGCCACCTCACCTGCCTGGGAGATTGCGGATGTTCCCCACGGTGAACTTCATCACCATTTTTACCGCTCGAAAGTCGTCGGAGATGAACGCGGGTATTTCGTTTACACACCGCCGGGCTACAATCCACGCGGAAAGCAAGACTATCCGGTCCTCTATTTGCTTCACGGCTACAGCGACGACGCGAACGCGTGGACAGCGGTGGGCCGCGCGAACGTGATTCTGGACAATCTGATCGCGCGAGGCAAAGCCAAGCCGATGCTGGTGGTGATGCCGCTCGGCTATGGCGCACCGGAAATTCTTTTGCCTCGTTCGGGAGGTCTTCACGACCCGGGTATTGCACAACGGAATTTCGACCGCTTTCGCGAGTCATTGCTCACGGAAATAATCCCGCGAGTGGAGGCCGAGTACCTCGTGATGAAAGATCACGACTCGCGTGCCATCGCCGGCCTTTCGATGGGCGGCGCGGAATCGCTGCTCACGGGACTGAATACCCTGGACGAATTTGCGTGGATTGGCGCGTTCAGCTCCGGAGGGATCACGCCGGACTTCGACAAGGAATTTCCCCGTCTGGATGCAAGCGCCAATGCCCAATTGCGATTGCTCTGGATCGCGTGCGGAAACGATGACAACTTGCTCGAGATCAATCGAACCCTGCGGGCCTGGCTCGCTTCCAAAGGCATTCACCACGTCGATATCGAAACGCCGGGCGCGCACACCTGGCTGGTGTGGCGGCGCAACCTGACAGAATTCGCTCCGCTGCTGTTTCGTTGAAGGCCAGAGCTGCCTCGGCACGCGAGGGCCGGAAGATAGTTATCCAGGACAAGAACTGACACCGGAATAAAGCAGAGCAAGGCGAACACTTCCCATTCACGCAGCAAACGCGAAGCGATTCATCAGCCCGCAATCAACGCTGCACTTTTTTGGGGCAGTACGATGCCGCACAGATCTTACGACCTGGGACAGGTTGCATCTGCCTATCAGTGAACCCCATCACCTGTCCCAATTCTGTTCTAGCCGCCAGTAGTAATAGTAGGTCTATGAATTTACTCTCGCTCTGGAAGTCAGATTCACGAGCTGCGAAACGCTACGACCCCTCTCCGTTCCGGCCGCGCTCCTAAAAATTACAGACAAAGGGTTACCCTGCCATGGATCAGCCGCGATTGGTGTGTCTTTTTATTCGATTATTCTTAATTGGCTCAGTTTTATTTCCTGTTTCCGCATTTGCCGGGGTCGGAGTCACACCTGCCGCACTGAGTTTTGGGTCGGTCGCGCTGAACACGACCAGCGGAGCAGCAACGGTTGTGGTGACAAACAATAGCCGGCAAGGAATTACCATTCAGCAAGTGTCGAGCAGTCTCCCGCAATTCATCATCACAGGTCCGGCTTTGCCGATTTCGCTAGGGCCCCATAGCGGCATGTCCGTTCAAGTGACGTTCCGGCCGAGCGCAGCGTTGACCTACAACAGCAGTATCGTAATCACCTCGAGCCGAAAATGGGGTGGCACAGGAACCATCTCTGTCTCCGGCACTGGAACAAATCCGGCGCCTCCGCCGGCTCAGTCCTACTTGCTCTCGCCCAGCGCAAGCAGTCTGAACTTCGGAAATATCTTGGTGGGAAGCTCCACCTCGCATGCTTTTACGTTGACGAATACCGGCACAGGCAACGTCAGCATTTCTCAGGCGACCGCCGCAGGCGTGGGATTCACGATAAGCGGGTTCTCCAGCGGTGTAACTCTTGCCGCGGGCCAGAGCCTCTCACTTACGGCGAGTTTTTCGCCGGCAGCCGCGGGCGCGGTTGCTGGAAGCATCAGTGTGGTAAGCAATGCGACCAATTCCCCCGCGGCAATTTCCCTGAGCGGCAACGGCGTACAGCCGCAAATCTCCGTCATCCCGTCTGGCGTCAGCTTTGGCAATGTCACCGTTGGCGTAACCAACACACAGACACTCACCATTCGGAATCCTGGCACGGCTGCGCTCAGCCTCAGTCAGGCTTCCCTCTCCGGGGCCGGATTCACCACTTCCGGGCTGGCTTTGCCGCTTTCTGTTGCTCCAGGGGGTTCTGCTTCTTTCACCGTTGGCTTTGCGCCAGCCGCCGCGAGTAATTTCTCCGGGAGCATCACATTGATCAGCAACGCGCCGAATTCTCCGCTGGTGATTCCACTCAGCGGGGCCGGCATCGCGACCATCCTCCATCTGTCTGCATCTCCTGCGTCGCTTAGTTTCGGCAACCTGACGACAGGAAACAGCGCAACGCAGGGCATTACGATTTCCAACACCGGAAACTCCAGCGTTTCCATTTCGAAGATCAGCGCAGGCGGAGCGGGCTTCACCACTAGCGGAGTCGCGCTGCCGCTCGGCCTCGCCGCGGGACAATCCACTTCTTTCAGCGTCACGTTTGCTCCACCTTCTACCGGCAATCTTCTGGGTACCGTCACGGTAGTCAGCAACGCGGCCAATTCACCTTTGGTCGTCTCGCTCGCAGGAACCGGCACCGCGCCTGTGGGCCACACGGTGTCTTTGAGTTGGACGCCGAGCTCTTCCAATTATTCAGGCTTCAACGTTTATCGCGCGATGACATCCGTCGGGCCATACACCAGGGTGAACCCATCCATGATTTCCGCCACCTCTTACCTAGACGTGGGCGTCAGCTCAGGGCTAACGTACTTTTACGTTGCGACTGAACTGGATTCCAGTGGGATGGAAAGCGGCTACTCGGGCGAAGTCAGCGCCACGATTCCCTGATTTCGCTCTCCAGCGTGCGAAGGCGCGAGTGGCTGGGTTAAACTGGACCAACCATGAGCGTTATTGACGAAGTTCTCGCCGCAAATGAAATTTATGCGCGCACGCACGAACTGCGCAAACTGACACCGCGTCCCGAGCGGAAGCTGGCCGTCCTGACCTGCATGGATACTCGGCTTTCGATTCGCACCCTGGGACTGAAGACGGGTGACGCACACATCATTCGGAATGCCGGCGGAATCGTGACGGAAGACACGCTGCGTTCGCTGGTCGTCTCGCACTACCTGCTGGGCACCGAGGAAATTATGGTCATCAACCACACCGATTGCGGGTTGATGCACACGAGCGAACAGGATTTGCGCAACCGAATACAGAATCGAACCGGCACCGCCTCCGTTTCGCCGGCCTTCTTCTATGCGTTCCAGAACATAGAAGAAAACGTCCGCCACCAATTGCAGAAGCTGCGTACGCATCCCTGGATTCCGGAGAAGGTCGCGGTTCGCGGCTTCGTCTACGACGTCACCAGCGGATTGCTCCGCGAGATTAAGAACTCCTGACCGACCGGCCTCACTCGTGTGCTCCCGATCGGCTTGTGGTCAGGACGTGACCAGGACAAGGGCGAAGCCGTCGTAGTTCTTGGTGCTTACTGTCTGCAGGGCCGTACCACTCACGCGTTTTTCCTTGCCAACCATTTCCAGGAAGCGCCGGATACCCTGGATGTCGTCGTCCTTGCTCTTGGCGTCTAGGACGGCGCCTTCGCGCACCACATTGTCAGCGATGATGACGCTGCCGGTCCGCGCAAGTTTGAGCGACCACTCGAAATATTCCGGCATGTTGGATTTGTTGGCGTCAATAAAGAACATGTCGAACGGGCCGAGGCCATCTGCCGCAACTTTCGGCAGCGTATCCAGCGCTTTGCCGAGCCGCAACTCGACTTTGCTCTCCACCCCTGCGCGCGCGAGATTCTTGCGCGCGACCTCCGCGTGCTTGGGATCCGCCTCCAGCGTGATGATCCGGCCTCCCTCCGGCAATGCGCGCGCCATCCAGATAGTGCTGTAGCCGCCGAGCGTGCCGATTTCGAGAATATTGCGCGCGCCCATGATCCGAGCGAGAAGCTGCAGCAATTTACCTTGCAGAGAGGAAACCTGGATCGCAGGCAGCTTGGCGGCCGCGGCGGCTGCCAGAGCGTCGTCCAGCGTGGAATCGTGCGGTATCAGCATTTTGTCGAAATACTTATCGACAGCTTCCCAGACCTCTTGTGTCATAACGCCTCACCCGTTCGAATCGAGCGGAGAATTCAGAATCGCCAGCCGTATCCTACGATAAATTGAATCGTGTGCTGCAATTTTCCGCCACCGGCCGGAACGATGGTTCCGCCAAAATTGACGTCGCGCGTGTTGAAATAAATGTGCGTGTCGCCGGCCTCCAGCCGAAGCGTGCTGCGCTCGCCGGGATAAAATTCCACGATGCCGCCCAGATCCAGCACGAAATTTGTGGAACGGTTGAAGCTTTCCTGCCCGGTTTGCGAAATTGCGGTCAGAGCCTGGGAATAGCT
>Ga0210405_10002611_pt1 | contig 18561 bp, 17 predicted proteins | sample IncBWH11MmetaG_FD_155492 | JGI IMG/M metagenome (GOLD analysis project Ga0210405, IMG submission 155492) | Forest soil microbial communities from Barre Woods Harvard Forest LTER site, Petersham, Massachusetts, United States - Inc-BW-H-11-M | ecosystem: Environmental > Terrestrial > Soil >... | reverse complement strand
CCGACTTCACCGAACAGCCGGCGCTCGGCGAGCAGGAATTCCTCGACGCGGTAACGGCCGGATACGAGGCGGTGTTGCCGCAATGCGATCTGATCTGCCTGGGCGAGATGGGCATCGGCAATACCACAGCAGCGGCGGCGATCGCCGCGGCCCTGTTCGGTGGCGGCGGCGCGCGCTGGGCGGGGCGCGGCACCGGCGTCGATGAGAAAGGTTTGGCGCGCAAGCGTGCCGTCATCGATCATGCGCTCGAGCGTCACGCCGCCGTGCTCGGCGATCCGCTGGCGATTGCCGCGGCGCTCGGCGGCCGCGAGCTTGCCGCCATCCTCGGCGCCACATTGGCGGCACGACGGCAGCGCATTCCGGTGCTGCTCGATGGTTTTGTTTGCACGGCGGCCGTCGCGCCGCTAGCGAAGCTGCGCAGCGACACGCTGGCCCACGTACAGGCCGGTCACGTTTCGGCCGAAGCCGGGCACCGCATTCTGCTCGAAGAGCTTTCGCTTAAGCCACTGGTCGACCTCGACATGCGGCTCGGCGAAGCGTCAGGCGCCGCGGTGGCGCTGCTGCTGTTGCGCGCCGCGCTGGCGTGCCACACCGGCATGGCGACGTTTGCCGAAGCGGGCGTGTCCGATAAGCCGGCGGACGGCGCCGAGCCTAAAGCCGCGAGCTAGACCGCATCCGTCGTTGCGATGGCGTGAAAAAACGTGCCGGTGACGCGGCCGCGCCGGCCTCCCGCATTACCGAGTTCGTGGCCTTCGCCATCGCGCAGTTCGGCGAACGCTTCATCGGTACCGGCTGCGGTCAACGACGCGTAATGGAATTCGTGGCCGCGCACGATCGCGCCTTGGCGTCCCAGCACGTTGTCGGACAATAGCCGCGCCGTGCGGTAGCCGAGATGCAGCTTGCGTTTGGCAAAGCTGGTGGCGTGGCCGAGCAGGCCGGTCATGGCATGTGCTTGCCCTGCTGCATCCTCAAGGCTTTGGCCCAAAACCATGTAACCACCGCACTCGCCGTGTACCGGCCGCGTCTGGGCAAAGCTTCGCAGTCCATCGCCAAAACGTCGCGCGGCAGCAAGCGCTTCCGCGTGAAGCTCCGGATAGCCGCCCGGCAGCCAGCAGCTGTCGGCGCTATCGGGCGGCGGCTCATCGGCGAGCGGCGAGAACGGCAGAATGTCAGCACCGGCGGCGCGCCACGCCGCAAGCACGTGCGGATAGACGAAACTGAAAGCCCGATCGTGCGCCAGCGCGATGCGCTGTCCGGGCGGCGGGATGGCTGCATCACAGGTTGCCGCATTAATTGTCATTGGCGCGGCGCTCGCCACGATGCCATCGAGATCGAGATGGCGTTCGGCGATTGCCGCGAGCCGCTCGATCAGCGACGTCAGATCGGGGTGTTCGCCGGCTTGCACGAGACCGAGATGGCGCTCGGGCAAAGCCAGCGCCGCCTCGCGCGGCACGGCGCCGAGGATTTGAACGCCGAGGGCTGAGATGGCGTCCGCGACGACGGTCCGATGGCGTTCACTGGCGACGCGATTGAGGATCACGCCGGCAATGCGCACCGCCGGATCGTGGGCGGCAAAACCCCGCACCACGGCCGCTGCCGATTGCGCCTGCCGCGACACGTCGAGCACGAGCAACACCGGCAACCTGAAATGCGCGGCAAGATCGGCGGTTGCGCCGCGGTGCCCGGCCGCGCCATTGGTGCCGTCGAACAGCCCCATGACGCCTTCGATCACGAAAATGTTCGCGCCGGTTGCGGCCTGCGCGGCCATGGCGTCAAGCAGCGAGCGCGACATCGCCCAGGAATCGAGATTGACGCTCGGCGCAGCGGTCGCCGCGGTATGGAACGCCGGATCGATATAGTCGGGTCCAGCCTTGGCGGCGCGCACCGCGATGCCGCGCCGCCGCAGCGCGGCCAATATCGCCAAGGTCACGGTGGTCTTGCCGGCGCCGGAATGAGCCGCGGCGATGATGAGGCCGCGCGCCTTCACGGCGAATCCTTTTCAGCGTCGGTGGTTTCGCCGAGGAGCTGCGAGCGCATCTCGACGATCTCGCCGATCACCACGATGGCGGGCGGCTCGAATTTTTGTTCGCGCGCATCGGCGGCGAGTTTTTCCAGCGTCGAGACCAGGACGCGCTGCTTCGGCGTCGTCGCCGAGGCGATGACGGCGGCAGGCGTCGTCGCCGCGAGACCGGCTTTCATCAACTCAGCCGCGATCCGCTCCAGATTGTGCATGACCATGTAGAGCACGATCGGCTGTCCGGTGCGCGCCAGCGGCGCCCAATCGAACTCATCGTCGGCGCCGTGGCCGGCGGCGAAAATGACGGCGCGATTGGTGCCGCGCAGCGTCGCCGGGATCGCCGCTATGGCCAGCGCGGCAAGTCCCGCGGTGACGCCGGGAATGACGCGGAACGGCACGCCGGCCGAGGCAAGCGTCATCGCCTCTTCGCCGCCGCGGCCGAACACGAACGGATCGCCGCCCTTGAGCCGCAACACGCGCTTGCCGGCGCGCGCCAGCGCGACCAGGCGCTGGCTGATATCGGCTTGCGTCGCCGACGGTTTGCCGCCGCGCTTGCCGGCGAATTCGAGCCGCGCCTGCGGCCCGGCCAGCGCCAGCACCCGCTCGTCGACCAGCGCGTCATGGACGACCACGTCGGCCTGGGCGAGGCCGGCGAGCGCGTCGAGCGTCAAGAGGCCGGGATCGCCCGGCCCGGCGCCGGCCAGCCAGACGGTACCTGACGCGAAAACCGGAACGCCGGTGCGCCGCGCCGCTAAAGCGTCCCATGCGGTCATGGTGCGCTCCTTGGCTTGCCGTGGTGACGATTCCAGCGGCTGGGACTAAAGGGAAGGGCATGGCCAAGCAGGAACGTCCTCTGCGCCGCGGTTGGACCACCGGCACCTGCGCCGCGGCGGCGGCCAAGGCCGCCTTCACCGCGCTGCTGACCGGCGAGTTCCCCGATCCGGTCGCGGTGACCTTGCCGCGCGGCGAGCGGCCAAGTTTTGCACTCGCCATGACACGGCGGGACGACAATGCCGCGACCGCCGGCATCATCAAGGATGCCGGTGACGATCCCGATGTCACCCATGGCGCTTTGATTTGCGCGACCGTGCGCGCGGGCGCCCGCGGCGCCGGCGTAAGTTTTCGCGCCGGCGAGGGCGTTGGCACCGTGACGCGAGCCGGCCTTCCTGTGCCGCCCGGCGAACCCGCCATCAATCCGACGCCGCGCCGTATGATCCAAGACGCCATCGCCGAAGTTGCCGCCGCGGCGTCGTGTGCGGCAGATGCCGAGGTCGAAATCTCGATTCCCGGCGGCGAAGCGCTGGCGGCGAAAACGCTCAACGGCCGCCTCGGCATCGTCGGCGGACTGTCGATCCTCGGCACCACCGGCATCGTCGTGCCGTATTCGTGCTCGGCGTGGATCCATTCGATCCACAGCGGCATCGCTGTCGCCCGCGCCGCCGGCTTGACCCATGTGGCCGGCTCGACCGGCGCGAACTCGGAGGCCGCCGTGCAAAAACTTTACGGCCTGCCGGAGATCGCGCTGATCGACATGGGCGATTTCGTCGGCGGCATGCTCAAATATTTGCGCCGCCATCCGCTGCCGCGCGTCACCATCGCCGGCGGCGTCGCCAAGATGACAAAACTCGCCCAGGGCCTCACCGATCTTCATTCCAGACGCGGCGAAGTCGATTTGGCGACGCTCGCTGGATTTGCCGAAACGGCGGGCGGCTCGGCCGATCTCTGCGCGCGCATAAAGACGGCCAACACCGCAGCGGAAGCTTTTGCGCTGGCGCAATCCGAAAATATCGCGCTCGGCGACACGGTCGCGCGCGCGGCGCGGGAGACGGCGGCGCGCGTCGTTGCCGGCCGCGACATCGCCGTCGAGATCGTGCTGTTCGATCGCGAGCAAAATCTGGTCGGCCGTGCGCCGTTCAAGTAGATATGTGCTCAAGCGGCGCCTCCACGGAAACGGCGGCGATAATCGGCATCATAGAGCGCGCTGTCGCGAAAATTTTCGGCCGTGAGCGCGCGCCCGACCATGATCAGCGCCGTGCGCTCGATCTTTTCCGCGGCGACTTTCGCCGCAATATCGGCAAGCGTGCCGCGCAAAATGCGCTGCGTCGGCGAACTCGCCTGCACCACGACGGCCGCGGGACAGTCGGCGCCATAGTGCGGCGTTAGTTCGTCTACGATGTTCTCGATGGCGTGGATCGCCAGATGGATGACGAGCGTCGCGCCCGTCTTGGCGAATGTCGCGAGCTTTTCGCTTTCCGGCATCCGCGAGGCGCGGCCGGAGACGCGCGTCAGAACCACGCTCTGGGCGACTTCGGGGACGGTGAGCTCGCATTCCAGCGCCGCCGCTGCTGCGGCAAAAGCCGGCACGCCGGGCGTGAGCGTATAGGGAATGTTTTGCCGTTCCAGCCGGCGCAGCTGCTCGGCGAGCGCGCTATAGAGCGACAGATCGCCGGAATGCAGCCTTGCTACGTCGAGATTTTTCTCGTGGGCCAACGTGAACTCGGCTTCGATTTCATCGAGTGATAGCGGCGCGGTATCCACGATACGCGCGCCGTGCGGACAGTGCGCCAGCAATTCGCGCGGCACGATGGAGCCGGCATAGAGGCACACCGGGCAGCGCGCGATCAGATCGCGGCCGCGCACCGTGATCAGGTCCGCTGCGCCCGGCCCGGCGCCGATGAAATGCACGGTCATGGTGCGGCTCCCGAAGCGGCGACCGCGCAGGTCGCGTCGCCCACGACGAGACGAGGGCTGATCAGCCGCGCCGACGGTCCGGCTGCCGCAAGCGCCGCGGCCTCCGCGACCGAATGCACGCCGGTGAGCGCGAGCACGCGTCCGGATCGGGTCTCGGTGCGGTCGTTGGCGGCTTGCAATTCGGCTTCCGGGATCAAGACGAGATCGACACCGAGATTTGCCGCGGCTGCTGCGATCCCTGCTTCGCCGTTCTTCGCCGCGGTGGTGGCGATGCAATCGAGCGCGTGCGCCGCGATGCCGGCGCGATCGAGCGCGGCGCGGATCGCCGCCTCGATGTCGGGCGCCGCTGCGCCCCGCCTGCAGCCGACGCCGGCGACGATCATGGCTTTGTCCAAATCCATTGCGTCACCGGCATCGCGGCATGCCAACCGGTTTTTTCGCCGATCGGATCGGCCCGCGAAATCGCGAGGCGGATCAGCTTGCCGCCGAGTGCAGCGTGGCGGGCCAAGAGCTGCGCCTCGCTGCCGAGCGTCACCGCGTTGGCCACCAGGCGGCCGGCGGGCCGCAGCGCGCGGGTCGCGGCATCGAGCACGCCGGCTTCGCTCACGCCGCCGCCGATGAAAATGGCGTCGGGCGTCGGCAGCCCCGCGAGCGCGGCCGGCGCGGCCTCTTCCACGATTTCGAGGCCGGGAACACCGAACGCCGCGGCGTTGCGGCGGATACGCGCCGCGCGATCGGCTTGTCGCTCGATGGCGATGGCGCGCAACGACGGATCGGCCAGCATCCATTCGATGGCGACAGAACCCGAGCCGGCGCCGATGTCCCAAAGCAATTCGCTGCGGCGCGGCGCCAGCGACGAGATCGTGACGGCGCGGATTTCGCGCTTGGTGATCTGGCCGTCGTGCTCGAACAAGGCGTCGGCGAGACCGGGAGCCCGCGCGAGCACGCGGGCGTCGGCGGCAGCTTCGACTTCAATGGCAACCGTATTGAGGGCATCGACCGCACCGAGATCGAACGCGGCCGCGCTCACAGAACGGATGCGCTCGTAGGATCCGCCGAGCGCTTCAAGGACGGTCAGGCGCGAGCCGCCGAAACCCGATTGCGTCAGGAGTTTTGCCAGCGCCGCCGGGCCTTGGCCGTCGGAGGTCAGGGCCAGGATGCGCGTTCCCGGCTGCAAATGCGGGCGCACCAGATCGAGCGAGCGGCCGTGCACCGATATGAGCGCGGTCTGCGGCAGCGACCAGCCGAGCCGGGCGGCGGCCAGGCTAAACGCCGATGGCGCCGGGATGACGGTCATCTCGCGGGCGTCGATGCGGCGGGCCAGCGCCGAGCCGACGCCGTAGTGGAACGGATCGCCCGAGGCGAGCACGCAGACCTGGCGGCCGCGATGATGCAGCACTTCGTCGGGGGCGGCGTCGAACGGGCTCGGCCACGGCCGCGTCGCGCCGCGAATGAGCGGCGCCGCGAGGCCGAGATGGCGCCGGCCGCCGAACACGATTTCGGCCGTGCCGATCAGCCCACGCGCCACCGGGCTCAACCCCTCGACACCGTCCTCGCCGATGCCGACGATGGACAGCCAGCGCGGCGATGCGGCAGTGTCGGGTTCGCTCGCATCCGGGCGCGGCGTTTTAGAAAGAGGCGTTTTAAAATCAGACATGGCACGCATCCTCATTCTCGGCGGCACCGCGGAGGCGCGGCAATTGGCCGGACGCCTCGCCGGCCGCGCCGGCCTCGAGGTCACGCTGTCGCTCGCCGGCCGCACGGCAACGCCGGCCGCGCAGCCGGTGCCGGTCCGCGTCGGCGGTTTCGGCGGTGCCGACGGTCTTGCAAAATATCTCGTTGGCGGGCGCATCGATGCCGTGATCGACGCCACACATCCCTACGCCAACGTGATTTCGGCGAACGCCGTCGCAGCCGCGCGGCGCAGCGGCGTGCCATTGGTCGCGCTGCGACGACCGCCATGGATTAAAGTTGCGGGTGACCGGTGGATCGAGGTGAGCGACGTCGGCGCAGCGGCGCGGGCGCTTGGTCAAACGCCGCGCCGTGTCTTTGTCGCGCTCGGCCGCAACGAGTTGGCGCCATTCCGCGATGTGCCGCAGCACTATTATTTGATCCGCAGCGTCGATCCGGTCGATCCGCCGTTGCCGCTGCCCCACGTCGGCTACGTCACCGGCCGTGGCCCGTTCAGTGAAGCCGATGATCATGCGCTGATGACCGAACATCGCATCGACGTGGTGGTTGCCAAGAACAGCGGCGGGACCGCGACGTACAGTAAGATCGCCGCGGCGCGCGCATTCGGCATCGACGTTATCATGCTGCATCGGCCAGCCGCGCCCGCTTGCGCCGCGGTTACGACAATCGAAGACGCGATCGCCTGGCTCGATCATGCGCTGACCTCCGCGGCGGCGCGCGGCGTATAGACCAACGGGTGGCGGCCAGGACGCGCAATGACGCGGGTGTCGCGCGAGCCGACAATGACCAGCGTCGCCATGTCGGCATTCGCTGCGTCCGCGGCATCGAGCGTCACGACGTTTATTTGTTCATCCACGCGGCCGACCGCGCGGCCGAATATAATAGGCGTTGTTGGCGGCAGATGCCGGCGAAGGCGCTCGATGGCATTGCCGAGTTGCCAGGGCCGTGCCCGCGACACCGGATTGTAGAGCGCGATGACGAAACCGGCTCCAGCTGCCGCATCGAGCCGTTGTTCGATCAACGGCCAAGGCTTGAGATTGTCCGACAGCGAAATCGCGCAGAAGTCATGGCCCAGCGGCGCGCCGATCCGCGCCGCCACCGCGAGCATCGCGGTGATACCGGGGATGATCGCGACATCGAGCGCGCGCCAGCTGTCCGGCCCGGCTTCGATTTCTTCGCAGATCGCGGCCGCCATGGCGAAGACGCCCGGATCGCCGCCAGACACCACGGCAACGCGCGCGCCCTGTGCCGCATGGCGGAGCGCGGTGGCGGCGCGGGCGCGTTCCTCGCGGTTGTTGGAAGCGTGGCGGTTTTGGCCGGCGCGCACCGGCACGCGATCGAGATAGGGCCCGTAGCCGTATAGCGCTTCCGCGTCGGCGAGCGCGTCGGCGGCGTCCGGCGTGAGATAGCGCGGGTCGCCCGGTCCGAGGCCGACCACAACGAGTCGCCCGCTCATGGCTTGCCTCCCGGCCGTCCGGCCCAGCCCGGTACCAAAACCACGGCGAAATAAGGCGCGTCGTCGTCGGGTTTGGCGGTCAGCGGAATCATTTTCGCATCCGCCATGGTGCCGCGCTCGACATAGATGGCGCGCGGCAGACGGCCGCTGCGGTCGAGCGCGCGGCGCAATTTGGGCAAATGACGGCCGACCTTCATCACCACGGCGGCGTCGGCGTCGGCGAGACGACGCGTCAGCTCGCCCTCCGGCAGTGTCGCGGGCAGCACGGTGAAAACGTCGTCGCCCTGCGCGATCGGCATTCCGGCCGCCGACCAGCAGCCCGACATGCCGGTGACGCCGGCGACGATCTCGGCGGAGAACCGCGATGCCAGACGCGTGTGCAGATGCATGTAGGAGCCGTAGAACAGCGGATCGCCCTCGCAGATCACGGCGACGATGCGGCCGGCATCGAGATGCGCGGCGATTGCAGTCGCGGCGCCATCATAGAAATCGCCGATCGCATCACGGTAACCGGCGCTGTCCTTCGGCAATTCGGTGGTGACGGGGTAGAGCAGGGGCAGTTCGATGATTTCGGCGCGCAAGTATTGTGCGGCGATGGCGCGCGAATGACTGTCATTTCCCGCTTTGGCAAAGTGCGCGATCACGTCGGCTTCGGCGAGCGCGCGCATTGCTTTCAACGTCATCAATTCCGGGTCGCCCGGGCCGACGCCGACGCCGATCAGTTTGCCTGCGCTCATAGGCCGGCCCTCGCCAGCGCGTTGACGGCGGCGGCAGTCATGGCGCTGCCGCCGATGCGGCCGCGCACGACGATGAACGGCACGCCGCGCGGATCGGCGGCGAGCGCCGCCTTCGACTCGGCAGCTCCGACGAAGCCGACCGGAATGCCGAGAATGGCCACCGGTTTCGGCGCGCCGGCGTCAAGCAAATCGAGCAGGCGGAACAAGGCCGTCGGCGCGTTGCCGATGGCGACCACGGCGCCAGCGAGCCGGTCGAGCCACAGATCGAGCGCCGCCGCCGAACGCGTCGTGCCGCGCTTTTCGGCGATGCCGGGCGTGCGCGGATCGTTGAGCGTGCAAACCACATCGTTGCGCGCCGGAAGACGGGCGCGGGTAATGCCGTGCGCCACCATCTCGGCATCGCAAAAGATCGGCGCGCCGGCTGTAAGCGCCCGCCGCGCCGCTGTGACGACGTCGCCGCCGAACACAATGTGCTGAGCCGCTTCGACCTGACCGCAGGCATGGATCATGCGCACCGCGACCTCGGCCTCAGCCGCGGAGAATCGCGACAGGTCGGCCTCGGCGCGGATGATGGCAAACGAGCGCTGATAGATCGCCGTGCCGTCGCGCAGATATGTGGCGCGCTCAGACATGGTCATTCTCGTGTTTGATGCCGCGCGCGATTTCGGCGACGGCGGCTTGCAGCTCGTTCGCGCCAACGATCTTGAACGGAGCATCGCCGGTCGAACCGTTGGCGACGAGCGCGCAGCCCGAAGACGTACCGACGACGGTCAATGCCGCCGGCGCAGGATGCGCGCAGCCCTTGGCGCAGCCGGATATGTGTATCTTGAATGAACCATCGAGATGCGGCGCGCCGGCCGCGGCGATTTGCGGCGCAAGGGCGCGCGCGGCGATGTCCGCCGACGCGCAGATCGGCGCCCCGGCGCAAGCGACCACATGCCGCCGCGGATCGCCGGCGCGCACGATGAAGCCGAGCGCTTCGGCGGCGGTGACAAAGGACGATGTTGTCTGTTGCGTCAAGCCGACGACCATGAGCGCCCGGCCCGGCGCCGCGCGCATTCCACCCGCTCCTGCCGCCTCGGCGGCTTCGGTCAAGCGTTGTAGCGACGTTGCATCGGCGTGGCCGAAAGCGAGGCCGACGCCATACGCGAATGCGCCGTCCCGCAACGGATATATGCCGACGGCATCGTTGGATCTGCGTTGCGATCGTACGGGTTCGTCATTGATGATCAGATCGGCGACAGCGGAGCGGAACGCCGCGACACCCTCTGCCGCAACTACGTCGCGCATGCGGGCAACGCGACCACGTTGCGCTAAAACTTCAAGCAGGCGCGTGGCGGCTTCGACGCCGTCACGACCGGTAACGCATCCGAGGTGGGTCGCGCTCTGGCCGTCGCCGCCAACGCTGACGCAAAGCTCTGCAACGCCATCAATCGCTTCAGCGCGCAGGCGTACATCCGCGGCAATGCCGTCGAGATTGAGCTGGCCGCCGCCATCGATCGCGATCGAGACTTTGGCGGAAAGTCTTTGCGTCAGGGAATTCTGCGCAAGCGCAAGGCGCAGATCGGCGGCGAGCGCACGGGTATCGATGATGTCTTCCGCATCGAGGCCGGCCAGCGGATTGATCAGAACCGGGATGCCATCCTCGGCTGCGATGCCGAGAGCGGTGACTGCGGCCGCGAAATGCGGCGCCGACGTTGCGCTCAAGCCGCGAATTTGGATGCTGCCGCGCGAGGTGACCTCGACGATGCCGTTGCCATGCTGCCGTGCGGCCGTACACAGGGCGTCGAAGGCGTCGAGTGCGATGGTGCCGATCGGCAGCAGGCGGACCAATAGACCATCGCCGGTCGCCATCGGCGCCGACAGTCCCGGACAAGCGCCGCGACGGTGCGGCAGAGTGAGTGCGGGCGCGGTCATGCGGCGACCTCCGCACGCAGGAGCGACAGGCTCGCATCGACATCATTGCGCCGCGGATGCCAGAACCCGCGCCGCCGAGCGGTATCGAGTCGCTCGGCAATCGCGGCGGCGGCTTGCGGATTCTCCCGCAGCAGAAATTCGCGCACGTCGGCATCGGCCACATAGGCGTCGTGCAGGAGATCGAACAATGCGCTCGCCACCGCGTCGGTCGTTTCGGCAAACGCAACCAGGCGGTCGACGGTTTCGGCCAACTCGGCGGCGCCGCGCGGGCCGTGACGCATCTGACCGGCGATGAAGCGCGGATTGATCGCGCGCCCGCGCACGATCCGCGCCAGGGCCGCCGACAGCGACCGCGCCCGCGGCCGCTGCGGGTCGGTGACGTCGAGCATGATCAGATCGGCGGCGCGGCCGAGCATTTTTGCTGCCGCAGCAAAGCCGCCGACGAAGGCGGCGTCCTCGCCCCCTTCGAGCAGGTCGCGGCCGGGGTCGTCGCTCGTGTGTACCAGCGCGTCGGCGTCGGCGACGCGCTGGGCAAAGGCGCCGGGCGCTGCGTCACCTTCGCCGTCGGCGCCGCCATAGGCGTGTGACGCGGCGGTGAGATAAGCGGCACCGATGGAGTCGGTGTCCGCGCTACGGCCGAGCAAATCCTCGACGCCCGAGCCATAGACGCCCGGCGCGGTGCCGAAAATGCGATCGAGACGAACTGCGCTCTTGCCGTTGGCTGCGCGACGTGCGGCGGCGAGCGGATTTTCGTCGCCGTCCTCGTCGCGCGCCGCGACCGCCTGCACGGCGGCATCGATGAGCGCGATCTGCGCCGGAAACAGATCGCGGAATAATCCGGAAATGCGCCAGGTGACATCGACGCGCGGACGGCCGATGGCCGCCGGCGGCAGCACTTCGACGCCGGTGATGCGGCCGCTCGCCGGCTCCCAGATCGGCCGGCAGCCCATCAGCGAAAATCCTTGTGCGATCTCCTCGCCGCCGGTGCGCAGCGTGGCGCTGCCCCACAGATCGATGACCACTGCGCGCACCATCTCGCCATGGGTCTGCAGATGCGCGCGCACAATCTCATCGGCGGCGAGCCGGCCGAGCTCCATCGCGGTCGGCGTCGGCAGGGTGCGCGGGTCGGCGGTGAAGAGGTTGCGTCCGGTCGGCAGCACGTCGCGCCGCCCGCGCGTCGGCGCGCCGGCAGGCCCCGGCGCGACGCGACGGCCGTCGAGCGCCTCGAGCAACGCGCTACGCTCGGCTTCGGCGCTTGTACGCCACAGCGGATCGTCGGCGCCGGCGGGCGCGCGGCCATAGATATGAAGCCCGTCTTTTATGGCGAGGTCCTTGAGATCGCACAGCCAGGCGTCGATGCGGCGTAGCGCCTCATCGGGCGCGACCGCGGTGCCGACGCCGGCCTCGCGCGCCAAACCGGTGCGTTGCGCGGTCTCGACGATCAGCGTCGCCAGCCGCTCGCGCCGCCGCCGATCGAGGCCATCGGCTTGGGCATATTCATCCACCAGTTGCTCAAGCTCCCGCGCATCGCCGGAAAGTCCGCCGTCGACAAGCGGTGGCGGCAGATGGCCGATGGTCAGCGCCGCAATGCGGCGCTTGGCCTGTGCCGCCTCGCCCGGATTGCTGACGATGAACGGATAGATCACCGGTAATGCGCCGGTGACAATTTCGGGAAAGCATTCCGCGGTCAGCGCGATGGCCTTGCCGGGCAGCCATTCCAGCGTGCCGTGCGCGCCCATGTGGACGAGCGCATCGATCTGGGCAACATGTTGCAGCCACAAGCCAAACGCGACCAGCGCAGGGCGCGGCGGCAGCAGCGGATCGTGATAGTCGGCGCGCCGCGCCGCCGCGCGCCCGCGATCGGGTGGCAGCGCGACCAAAAGCTTACCGAATTTTTTCACGCGGAAGCGGAACGCACCGTCGCGCACATCGGCATCGTCCGCCGGTCCGCCCCAGGCTTCGCGAAGCCGCGTCATGGCGGCGCTTGGCACATGGGCCGCGAGCAGGCGTTCGTATTCTTCGACCGCAAGCGCCGCGTCATCGGTGTCCGGCGAAAGCGCATCGAGCAATTCGCGCGGCGTTTTCGGCGCGCCGCTCACGGCGTAGCTGGCGGCCGAAAGGTCGTCGAGCAGCGCGATGACGCTCGCCGGCACATCGAGGCCGACCGCATAGCCGGTGCGGCCCGGCGCGCCGGGATAGTCCGGCATCAGGATGGCGACCCTGCGTTCGCTCGCCGGCAAGGCCTGCAAAAAAACATGCGCGGCGATCCGATCCGCCACCATGGCGACGCGGTCCGGCTCGGGCCGGCTTGAGAAAGCACTGAAGGCAAGCCCGGCCTGAGCTGGCAGCGCATCCTTGAATGCGATGACGCCGGCCAGCACGCGACCGTCGAGCTCGGGCAACACCACATGCATGGCCAGATCGGCGGCGCCCAGCCCGCGCGCGCTGCCGCGCCATGCCGCGCGTTTGGTGATGGCACTGACGACCTGGAACACCGGGACGCCCGGTTCGTCGAGCGGCGCCCGCTCGTCGGTGCCGCCGGCGGCGGCAAACGCCGTCATGGTGACGATCAGCGCCGGCTTCAGCCGATCGAGCGCCTGGCGCAGAAACGCGGCCGCCTCGCGGTCCTTCAAGCTGGTGACGAACAGCGCGGCCGGTGCCAAGCCGCGCGCGGCGAGCGCCGCGCATAGCGCATCGACCGGCGCGGTGTCGTCGGCAAGCAGCAGCGCGCGGTAGAAGACGATCGGCACGACCGGGTGGCCGGCTTGCAGCGACGCCATCAACCGATCGAGATCCACCGCGCCTTCGCCAGGGAGATAGCCGGCAAGGCGGGGCACCGGCTGCGGCTCGCGCAATGCGAGATCGTGTCCCGCGAGATGCGCCAGCCGGCGCAGCAGCGCCCGCAGATTGTCGCGGCCGCCCTCGCGGAAGAAGCACAACAATGTGTCGAGCTCCTGCGCCGGCAGCGTGGACGCGGCAGCAAGCCGAACATCGTCGCGATCTTCGCCGGGCAGCACGGCGAGCGCGATGCCGCGTTCGCGGGCCAGCGCGGAGAGCCGCTCGATGCCGTATTTCCACCAGTCGAGGCCGCCGAGCAGGCGCACCACGATCACCTTGGCGTGGGCGCCGACGCGGTCGATCCACAGATCGACTGACATTGGATGGCGCAGGTCGCGCAAATGCGCCAGCCGCACGCTCGGCAAGTTCGCGCGCTCGGCCTCCCAGGCGGCGGCGAGCGCGGCGAGATCGCTGTCGGCGAACGACAGCACGGCGATATCGCCCGGCGTCTGGCCGAGATCGACCGCTTCGACGATTTCGTCGAGGTTGGTCGAACTCGTGGTGAGCAGATGCATCGCTTAAGTCCGGTTCCTCAACCTGCGAGCGCGCGTGTCACCGCGGCTCGGTCGAGTCCTTTTAGTCCGATCACGACAAGGCGGCTCTCGCGCGGCTCGCTCGCTGCCCAAGCCCGATCATATTGCTGCGTCACCCGCGAGCCCACTGCCTGAACCAATAGGCGCAGCGGTTTGCCGGCGACGGCGGCAAAACCCTTGACACGCAGCACGTCGAATTTTTGCGCCAGCGCGGCGACGCGGGTGGCGAGATCGACCGGATCGGCGATCTCGCCGAGCGGCACGACGAAACTGTCGAAATCGTCGTGGTCGTGGTCCAGCTCGTCATCGTGATGGGTGCGGCGGTTGGCAATGTCGTCCTCGGTGCCGACGCCCAGCCCGAGCAGCAGCGCAGTGTCGACCTTGCCACCGCTGACCGTGACGACCTTTATCTTGCGCGGCAGTGCGCCGGCGATCGCCGCCATCGCCTTGTCGAGGCCGGCCGCATCGAGCAGGTCACGCTTGTTGAGCACAACAAGATCGGCGCAGGCGATCTGGTCCTCGAACACCTCTTCGATTGGATCGTCATGAGCGAGCGCGGTGTCGGCGGTGCGCTGTTGCGACAGCGCGTCGAGATCGTGCGCGACGCGGCCATCGGCCAGCGCCGCGCCGTCGACCACGACGATGACGCTGTCCACGGTGACGCGGTTCTTGATCGCCGGCCAGTGAAACGCCTGTACCAGCGGTTTCGGCAGCGCCAGGCCGGAGGTCTCGATCACGATGTGCTCGACACCGTCCTTGGCCAGGATGGCGTCGAGCGCCGGCACGAACTCGTCGGCAACCGTGCAGCACAGGCAGCCATTGGCGAGCTCGACGATGTTGTCCTCCGGGCAGGCGGCATTGCCGCAGCCTTTGAGGATTTCGCCATCGATGCCGACATCGCCGAACTCGTTGACGATGACGGCAAGGCGGCGGCCATCGGCATTGCCAAGGACATGGCGGATCAGCGTGGTTTTACCGGCGCCGAGAAAGCCGGTGACGATGGTGCAGGGGATGCGCGCGAGCGAGCCGCTCATTCATCAGTTCCTTCAAAAAAGTCGATGGGGGGAACGCGAGCGATGAGGCCGCGCTTGAGGATTTCGGGTCGGCCGCGCCACGGCAAAATGCCGTCGGCGGCGCCGGCGAGCAGGCGGGCGCCTTCGATCAGTGCGTCCGCGCAAGTCGCATCGAGGCCGCCGAACACATAAGTCCAGGAGCCGTTGCAGCGCATGGCGGCGCTGGGACCGCGCGTGCAATTGGCCAGGCAGCGCAGCCGGCGCACGTCGACTTCGGTGCCGGCGGCGGCGCGTTCGGTCGCCGCGGCGAGAAGCGTACCGGGGCGCGGCTCGCTGTCCGGGTCGCCGGCGCGCTTGCAGGTGGTGCACACGTAAACGGTAGGTCCGTTGGTCATCAGGCGCGCTCCGCGAGCGGTTGGTCGAGGCGCTGCCAACGGAACAGCAGATAAGAGATCGCCCAGCTGGCGATGAAAATACCGACCACCAGATAGCCGAAGCCGGCAAGCCCGCTGTTGAGATCGCCGATGAAATTCCAGAAGCGGCCTTCGAGGCCGAGCTTGCCGGCGATCAGGCCGAGCGCCTCGATGCCGCCGATCAACAGCGCGACCACGACGGAGATCGCGGTGATGGTGAGATTGTACCAAATCTTGCGGATCGGATTGAGGAACGCCCAGCCATAGGCGCCGACCATCAGCACGCTGTCGGAGGTATCGACCAGCGTCATGCCGGCGGTGAACAACGCCGGAAAAATCATGATGGTGCCGATGGTCATACCGCCGGAGGCTTGGCTGGCGGCGACGGCGAACAGGCTGATCTCGGTCGCGGTGTCGAAACCCAGTCCGAACAGAAAGCCGATCGGGAACATCTGCCAGCTATGCGACACCATGCGGAACAGCGGTCGAAAAATCCGCGACAGCAACCCGCGGCCGGACAGCAGCAGGTTCAGCTCCTGCTCCTCGACCGGCTCACCGCGGCGCGCCCGGATAAAGCTCCGCCAGACGCCGCGCAGGATGACGAGATTGATGGCGGCGATGGTGAGCAGAAAAAATGCCGAAGCCGTGGTGCCGATGATGCTGCCGACCTCCTTGAATTCGGCAAAGCGACCTTGCAGCGCAAAAGCCGTGGCCGCGATCGCCGCGACCGCCAGCGCAATCGACAGCGAATGACCGAGCGAGAAGAACAGGCCGACCGAATACGGCCGCTTGCCCTCCTGCATGAGCTTGCGCACCACGTTGTCGATGGTGGCGATGTGGTCGGCGTCGACGGCGTGGCGCAGGCCGAGCACGTAGGCGAGGAAGGCGGTGCCGAGCAGCGTCGGCCGCCCCGTCAAGGCGATCAACGCCCAGATCCACGCCAGCGCGCTCGCCGCCAACAGCACGATATAGATCGCGCTGATCTTGGTGCGCTGATTGGCCGAGGCGTCATCGACCGCCGATTTGAGGAAATTGAGCACGCCAAAAACCTCGCCTAACCTGCCGCCTGTCGCCGGCGCGAGCGAGGACCAAAAGACTTTCGTCTTTTGGATCATCCACCGATACACCCCGACCGATGTTTGTCGCGTCGACACGGCCGATGGCAGGTCTCCTGGCTCGTGGATCGTCGCCTTGCCCTGCCTTCCCGGCGGCAAACGGCCGCCAGTGGCACATCCGGACAAGACTTCCCACTCACAGTTGCGGGGGCAGCTGCGGAATTGGCAGCGCTTTAAGCGTTGCCTCACCGCATTCCCTTTTCGCCCTCTCGTGAGGGACCATCGGTCCGCTAGTGATAGATTTCGATTGGCGGCCCTGTCAATCTAGCCTGCCGGCGTATGAAACCGATCCGTAGGCGTGATGTCGAGCGTGCCAAAGCTCACTTTCGTCATTGGGGGCGCCCGTTCGGGCAAAAGCCGCTATGGCGAAAGCGTGATCGCCACATTGCCGCCGCCATGGCGGCCGCCTTGGGTCTATGTGGCGACGGCGGAGACGCTCGATGCGGAAATGGCCGAGCGCATCGCTGCCCATCGGGCGCGCCGCGGTCCGCAGTGGCGCACCATCGAGGCGCCGCGCGATCTCGCGGCGGCACTCAGCGAATGCGAGACGACGCCGGTCCTGGTCGATTGCCTGACATTGTGGCTCTCCAACCACATGCTGGCGGATGCGGATATCGAGCTGGAAATGGCCCGGCTTGAAGATGCCTTGACGGCGGCCAGGACGCCGATGGTGCTGATCGCGAACGAAGTCGGTTCCGGGATCGTGCCGGATCATCCGCTCGGCCGAAAATTCCGGGATTTGCAGGGCGTGCTCAATCAGCGCATGGCTGCGCGCGCCGACCGCGTGGTTCTGGTCGTTGCCGGACTGCCGCTGGCCTTAAAGGGCTCGTTGTAAGGAAACGCCATGAGCGAAACGGTCGAAAAAACCGAAGCCGAGCGCCATCGTGCCAAGATGGCCAAACGCAAGGCGGTGCAGGACGCCGAGGTCGCCGGCAAGACGATCGAGAAGGGCCTTCTCATCGTCCATACTGGAACGGGGAAAGGCAAATCGACAGCGGCGTTCGGGCTGGCGTTGCGCATGCTCGGGCGCGGCCATCGCGTCGGCGTGGTGCAGTTCATCAAAGGCGCCTGGCATTCGGCGGAGCGCGACGCGCTCGCGCAATTCGGCGATCAGGTGGTGTGGCACACTATGGGCGAAGGTTTTACCTGGGAGACGCAGGATCGCGCCCGCGATGTTGCCGCCGCCGAGCGCGCTTGGGCGAAGGCGCAAGAGTTGATGGCCGATACCGGCTTCGGGCTGATCGTGCTCGACGAACTCAACATTGCGCTGCGTTACGATTATCTCGATCTCAATTCCGTCGTCGCCGCGCTCGCCGCGCGCCGGCAGGGTCTGCATGTCGTGGTCACCGGACGCAACGCCAAGCCGGAACTGGTCGCCACCGCCGATCTGGTCACCGAGATGACGCTGGTGAAGCATCACTTCGCCGCCGGCGTAAAGGCGCAAGCGGGTATCGAGTATTGAACGATGCCGGCGCGCGCGCTGATGTTTCAGGGTACCGGCTCGGACGTCGGCAAATCGCTGATCGTCGCCGGGCTGGCGCGCGCTCTGACGTTGCGCGGGATAAAAGTCCGCCCGTTCAAGCCGCAGAACATGTCGAACAACGCCGCGGTGACGGCCGACGGCGGTGAGATCGGACGGGCCCAAGCCTTGCAGGCGCGCGCGGCGGGCGCGGCGGCCAGCGTGCACATGAATCCCGTGTTGCTGAAGCCACAGAGCGAGATCGGCGCGCAGATCGTGGTGCAGGGCCGCGTCTACGGCAACGCTAAGGCCGCGGCCTACCAGAAATTGAAGCCCGAGCTGCTGCCGTTCGTGCTCGACAGCTACGCACGCATGAAGGCCGAGGCCGACATCGTGCTGATCGAAGGCGCCGGCAGCGCCGCCGAGATCAATCTGCGCGCAAACGATATCGCCAATATGGGCTTTGCGCGCGCCGCCGACGCGCCGGTGGTGCTCGTCGGCGATATCGATCGCGGCGGCGTCATTGCGAGCCTCGTTGGCACCAGGGCCGTGGTCGCGCCGGAGGACGCCGCGTTGATCGGCGGCTTCATCGTCAACAAGTTCCGCGGCGATGCCGCGCTGTTTACCGACGGCATGTCACGCATCGCGGAATTGACGGGATGGCAAGCGCTCGGCCTGGT